>Ga0209491_10009479_pt1 | contig 11941 bp, 6 predicted proteins | sample BON02_FD_187213 | JGI IMG/M metagenome (GOLD analysis project Ga0209491, IMG submission 187213) | Freshwater microbial communities from Lake Bonney liftoff mats and glacier meltwater in Antarctica - BON-02 (SPAdes) (version 2) | ecosystem: Environmental > Aquatic > Freshwater > Ice > Glacier... | reverse complement strand
ATGCACTCGTGCATGTACACACACACGCACGCACAGATGCACAGGTACACGCACGCTCTTCCCTTTTCTCCTTACCGTTCCGAATTCTCCTTTCGGGTATGGGTCCGTGTTCTTCAACTGGTGCCAGTCGAAGGTGCCAGGCATCAGCGACTCGCACGGGTTCTCGCCCAGGAGCGACTGCGACACGGCATACACACATCAGAATTGCATAGCGAGCTGTGTGCGGCCTTCACGCAGCTGCGCAGCGTCCAGCGTCACTGCCTCTATGAATGCTACAGGCACTGTTGCAGCGCGAGAGCACGGGGAGCAGGGCGCGGCCACAAATTCCTTATTTTCATGCCAGCGCCCTAGTATCACCTGGGCTTGCATGAACATGATCTTGTGCAGCATTGTAAGCACGACAGCGGCTCCTCCGACTGACTCTCAGGCTCAGTCTTCGCCCCCAAAAAAGCAGCTGCCAAAAAAGCTGTTGTTCGAGTTGTTGTTTTTTTTGGCTTAGAGAGTCATGACTCAAAGAGTTCGTGGGTTTTGATTACCACGTGAAGGGCAAAGCTTTGTTCGCGCGCTCTCCGTTTTCGCGACTGTACGCCGATTGAAAGGAGCGTGCACCCGGGTAGGTGTTTTGTCCGCCCAGATACACCCAGGCTTTCGGAGCAATGGCTGCGCCCGCAAAGAAATGCACGCTCATCCTTCAAGATGGTACGCGCTGGTCTGGCGACGCCTTCGGTGCGGAGGTCAGCGTGAGCGGTGAGGCCGTGTTTCAGACGGGCATGGTCGGCTACCCCGAGGCGCTCACCGACCCCTCGTACAAGCGCCAGATTCTTGTCATCACCTTCCCGCTTGTTGGTAACTACGGCGTGCCTGACGAAAACATCCTCGACGAGCTCGGCATTATCAAGTACATGGAATCTAACAAGGTCCACGTTGCGGCACTAGTGGTAAATGCCTTCTTTCCCCTGGCCTCTTCTGCTGTCAACAATTTCGGCCCCTATTCCTTTCTGTTGCTGCCACTGCCCATCATTCTGCCTCGTTTTGAGCCCTTTGCGTTCAGCGCACATGGTCCAGCGCACGGATGACAAACCCGTGTGCAAATGCATTTTTTTTAAATTTCACCTGTCCACAGGTGTCTACGCTCAGCAAAGATTACAGCCATTGGCGTGCTGTGAAGTCACTTTCACAATGGCTCAAGGAACAAGGCATTCCTGGTATCACCGGCGTCGACACGCGCGCGCTCACCAAGAACCTGCGCGAAAAGGGCTGCACACTGGTGAGAGTTGACGATTTGTCGCTGAATTGTTACTTTCAAATGCGATGCTGTTTTCTCTGCCATGAAACAGAGGAGTTGTCTGCAGACGGTGGGGTGCGCGGCGGCGAGGGCGCGCAGCGCGCCCTCTGCGCCACACTCCCAAACACAGACACAGGTCGATTGCCTTTGTGGGGTCAAATGCATTTGTACAGCCCGTGTTTTTCAAGCACGTTGTTTGCACTGGTTGCTGTCACTCATTTCTCTCCGAAATAGATTGCCGGCTTTGATTCTGGCACTTCACCATCTTTTTGATGCATTCAAGTATGCGGAAATATCTAAATAGATTCTAAACATCTGATGTCGATGGTGCATTCAGAAACTGAAGAATTCTCTGACAACTACTTACGCACTTGATGGTGCTGCAGGCAAAACTTGTGATGGATGGCGACTCAGAGTCATCGGTGCCCATGGTAAGTTGTTGGTTCAAATGCATGCTCATGTCGTTGCCAGCGAGAGCTCCGGCTACTGTGACATGTTTGGAGGGAGAGAAAGAGTAATAATGAAATGTTTTGGGGGGGAGAGAGAGTAGCACATGCCATCTGCCTCGAATGTGCCTAAACACAAATGAGCCCACTCACACACCCACACATGCACACATGAACAGGTGGACCCAAATAAGATGAATCTTGTCGCGGAAGTGTCGATCAAGGAGCCCAAGGTTTACAACAAGGTATCCATGAGTTTGTGCAAACTACCCGTCTCTCCTATCTAAACTCCAGCATGCACACGAAATAGAAAGGATTGAAACATGTGCGCGCATACACATTGATGCGCACAGAGACACGCAAGGGTGATGAATGAAACATGCGCGCGCACACACACACAGATGCGCACAGATACACACAACGGTGATTGAAACATGTGCGTGCATACACATTGATGCGCACAGATACACACAACGGTGATGAATGAAACGTGCGCGCGCATACACATAGATGCGCACAGATACACACAACGGTGATGAATGAAATTGATGTGCGCAAGAGTCTTAAAAAGCCACAAGCAAGCAAGCCGCACAATACGACAACTTTTTGTGCATGTACACATCTGTGCATATACATAAATGGTATGTATATTTGAGCTACCGGGTGCACGCTTTGGGCACACAGCAGATGACACACCATCATCTGCCCGGTACATGCTGTGTGCACCGAGAACTTCTACGCGCTTTCATACAAAAAGGCGTTGTGGTGTGCCACTTGGACGCTTACTACAAGCCCAACATGCCCTTGGCGGCTGACATGAGGATGCCGTCTTGGCATAAGAAAGACATCTTCTGATACTCTTTCGAGACAGAGTGTTGCGAGTGTTGCAGTGTGTTGCAGTATGTTTCAGTATTGATATACGAAAGACTTCTTCTGAGACTCTTTCGAGTGGTCTCACCTCAATTGAGAAAACCAGTTTGGTTGTGTATCCATCCGCTTCTCTACCCCTGCGCATGTGCGCGCGCACACACACGCGCACACACTCGTTGACGCCCATCGCTCGCTCAAACTCTATGATCTGTATGAACAGGGTGCGGCAGTGAAAATTACAATGGTTGACTGCGGGATGAAGTTGAACCAGCTGCGGTGCATGTGCAAGAGAGGCGCTGAAGTGACTGTTGTGCCGTGGGACTTTGATTTTGTGGCGGCATATGATTCTTGGGATGGCCTCTTCATTTCTAACGGCCCTGGCGACCCTACTATGGTATGTATATGTGCGGGAGAGAAAGAGACTCTGCACATGCCAACGGACCAAAACACGCGAGAAACTCAGACACTGGCGGCTGCTGACAAGTTGACTCGTGTTCCCATCCGTTACATTGTGTACCCTTGCTGACCACAAAATGCATACGCACACGCACACACATTTCACGACGCAACAGGCTGCCAAGACGATTGCATACCTGCGCACAATGCTTGCTGATATGTCGAGCGGCAAGAAGAAGGTCAAGCCTATTTTCGGAATCTGTCTTGGGCACCAGCTGCTCTCTCTGGCAGCAGGCTGCGATACATACAAATTGCCGTATGGCAACCGCGGACACAACCAGCCCTGCATGCTTGTGGGCACAGAACACTGCTTCATCACATCGCAGAACCACGGCTTCGCTGTCGACGAGACGCGCATGCCTGAGAAGTGGGTGCCTCTTTTCCGCAATGCAAACGACCAGACGAATGAGGGCGTGGTGCACGAGACGCTGCCCTTTTTCTCGGTGCAGTTTCACCCTGAGGCGCGCGCGGGCCCCGAAGATACCGAGGGCCTCTTTGATGTCTTCATCAATGGTGCCAAGGAATTGAAAGCAGGTTGCTGCTTAATACATATATGTATACATGTATATGAGTATTGATATGTATATGGCCGCTGCAATTAGTGGCCAGCTATTAACTCATGTGCATATGCATATGGCCGCTGCAAGTCAGGGGTAGCTATTGACTCATTGTACGCAATATGCATGGCCCAGGCGACAAATTCGAGCTACGCACATGCACACAAACTCTTTCTCTCACTCTCACTCCCTGTGTCTGTCTCTCACCCACGCACACTCACACCCACGCGCACAGGCAATGAATTCGAGCTTCGCAAGGCCATCTCAGACAAGACGACGGAAATCATTGGCAAGGACCCGTCGACAGTGGAGTTGTTTGGCAAGCCCCGCAAAGTGTTGATCTTGGGATCTGGCGGCTTGTCTATTGGACAGGCCGGAGAGTTTGATTATTCTGGCTCCCAGGTTCTCCTTCTTCACTTGCTCTCCTTCACACTTGCACTCACTGACTTGCCTGCACTCACTCTCATGCGATCACCCACATGCACACATTCAAGTGCACTTGAACGATTAGCCATTCAAATCGACTTGGGTATTTTCTGCGTAGCTGATGCACTGGGTGCTCGACAGGCGATTAAGGCAATGAAAGAGGAGGGTATCCAGACCGTGCTCATCAACCCCAACGTGGCCACCGTCCAGACTGCCAAGGGTCTGGCAGATAAGGTCTACTTCCTTCCTGTGACGCCTGAGTAAGAACCTCTACGTGTGTGTGCACTTTGTACGTGTGTCTACAGTGCTAAGTGCTTGCTTCCAAAGTGTGCCCTCAACCCTTCCTGCACCCATCTCGATGTGTGAATGTGTGTGCATATGTATGTGCATATGTGTGTGCATGTTGAGACTGCAAAGGGTCTAGCTGAGATGCTTGGCGTCCTTCCTGAGACAATGGAGCGCAGACGTTGTTTGGTTGTGTGTGTTTATGTGTAAATGTCTTTTAGTGGTGTCTTGTGATGAAGAACTTCCTTCTGATGACGCCTGCATTTGTAGCTCTTGCGTTAGCAGCTCCTGATTTCGAACTTCAAGAGCGAGCGCGCGCGAGAGAGAGATCGAGCTCACTTGTGTGCCAATGTATCAGCCTTTACGCATGTATACAGATTTGGTTTCGACTTTGCAAAAGCGCGCTCTCTGATTTGCCTCAAACACACAAACACACACCCACACAGTTATGTCATTCAAGTGCTCAAAGCCGAACGCCCTGACGGCATCCTTCTATCCTTCGGTAAGAGAACAATCTTTTTTTGTGTTTATTGTTTGTGAGCAAGAAATTTTTTTTTTCCGGCCAGTGCCGTTGGAATATCTTTCGCGTGTATGCAGCCTGGAATACTGATGAGGACGCGCAGACCGCGTTTTGGGTGAGGGAGGGTGCCGCAAGAGCTTGGGGGCAGTACGAAAGTGACAGAGAAATGTGATAGATACCAGTGTGGTAAGAGTCTCATCACAACAAGAGTGTTCCCTAGCGTGTTGTGGTCTTTCTGAGGGTGCATACTTGTATATGTGTGTGTGTGTGTGTTGTGTGTGCATGTGTATAGGTGGGCAAACGGCCCTCAACTGCGGAATCCAGCTACACATGAAGGGCATTCTAGAGCAGTATAATTGCCGAGTCATGGGCACACAGGTGGAGACGATTATTGCCACTGAAGACCGCGAGATTTTCAACGCCAAGTTGGCCGAAATCAATGAGAAAACTGCCCCGTGAGTTGAAGTACACCAGCATACTCAAATTTTCACACACGCACACACTCTCCAACACAAAATCTGATTTGTCCGATTCGATATGCAACACATGCACGATGGATGATTTGCCCGAGGCGCCCGGTATCTGTATGCTATATATATACGTACACATAAGAAAATATGTATACTTACATTTATAAATATATGTATATACATTCATATATGTATATATGTATATACTTACATACATATCCATATATAACATATGTATACGATGTATATGTATATGCGTGCGTGTGTGCGCTGATGCACCATTTGTGTTGACACAAAACACGCAACAAAACACAGATCTATGTCGGCAGACTCGCCGGCTGAGGCAGAAGAGGCGGCCTTGAAAGTGGGCTTTCCGGTGATTGTGCGCGCAGCCTACGCGCTTGGAGGCCTCGGCTCGGGGTTTGCGTACAATATGAAAGAGCTGAGGGACTTGGTTTCGGTGTCTTTTTCGCATTCGCCGCAAGTGCTTGTTGAGAAATCACTGCGTGGGTGGAAGGAGGTTGAGTACGAAGTGGTGAGGGATTTGCACGGCAACTGCATCACGGTTTGTAACATGGAAAACTTCGACCCGCTCGGTATCCACACGGGCGAGAGTATCGTCGTGGCGCCCTCGCAGACGCTCGACAATTCTGACTACAACATGCTGCGCAACACCGCTGTCAAGGTGGTGCGCCACCTGGGTGTGGTTGGAGAGTGCAACATTCAGTATGCACTCGACCCCTTTTCCGACGCCTATTTCATCATTGAGGTCAACGCGCGTCTTTCGCGCTCTTCGGCGCTCGCGTCCAAGGCGACCGGCTATCCGCTTGCGTATGTGGCAGCCAAATTGTCGCTTGACTACTCGCTGCCGCAGCTCCGCAATTCCGTCACTGGCAAAACCACAGCGTGCTTCGAGCCCTCGCTCGATTATTTGGCGGTGAAGATCCCGCGCTGGGATCTTAAAAAGTTCCCCAAGGTGTCGAATAAGATTGGCAGTGCGATGAAGTCGGTGGGAGAGGTGATGGCGATTGGTCGGCGGTTTGAGGAGGCGATTCAGAAGGGTCTGCGCATGGTTGACTCGCACGAGGGCTTCGTTCCGGGCATCATCCCAGCCTCGGAGGATGAGATCCGCGACGCCACTGATCAGCGTATTCTCTCTGTCGCCACTGCGTTTGCCGACGGATGGGAGCTCGAGAAGATCCGCTCCTTGAGTAATATCGACCCCTGGTTCCTCAACCGCCTCAAGGACATCAACGATTTCAATGCCGTGCTCTCAACCTACAAGGACAAACAGGTGCCGCACGATGACCTGATGCACGCCAAGCAGCTGGGCTTTTCGGACAAAGTGATTGCTCGCTTGACACAGTCGTCGGAGTTGGCTGTCCGCAGCCACCGCAAGGCGCTCAACATTATTCCGGTGGTGAAGCAGATCGACACCGTCTCTGCTGAATACCCCGCCTGCACAAACTACCTCTATCTGACCTACAATGGCAAAACCGATGATATTGAGCCGTCGAAAGATGCAGTCTTCGTGCTGGGTTCGGGTGTGTACCGCATTGGCTCTTCGGTAGAATTTGATTGGTGCGGCGTGAGCTGCATCCGCGAGTTGCGCAAGCTGGGCCATCAGACCATCGTCCTCAACTGCAACCCCGAGACGGTGTCGACGGATTATGACGAGTCTGAGCGCCTCTTTTTTGATGAGATCTCTTTCGAGGTTGTCATGGATATTTACGAACGTGAGGCTCCAAAGGGAGTGGTGCTCTCGGTGGGAGGGCAGGCGGCCAACAACATCGCCATGGCTCTATTCCACCAGAACGTGCGTGTCCTGGGCACGTCGCCCGAGATGATTGATAACGCCGAAAACCGTTACAAGTTCTCGCGTATGCTTGACAAGCTCGGCATCGACCAGCCGCAATGGAAGGAGCTCTCTAACATACAGGCAGCTAAGGACTTCTGTAATCGAGTCACGTACCCCTGCCTGATTCGTCCCTCGTACGTGCTGTCGGGAGCGGCCATGAATGTGGCGCACTCGGACCAGGACTTGGAGTCGTATTTGGGCCACGCTGTTGCGGTGTCAAAGGACTACCCCGTCGTGATTTCCAAGTTCATTGAAAACGCTAAGGAAATTGAGGTGGACGCAGTGGCCAAGGATGGCATAGTTGTGGCATGCGTCATTTCTGAGCACGTTGAGAATGCGGGTGTGCACTCAGGAGATGCTACTATCGTGTCGCCAGCCCAGGATCTCACGCCGCAGACGCTCGAGGGTGTGCGTGACATCATGTTTGCAGTGGCGCAAGCGCTCTTCATCTCAGGGCCCTTCAACATGCAGCTCATCGCCAAGGACGATGAGCTCAAGGTGATTGAGTGCAATGTGCGTGCCTCGCGTTCCTTCCCCTTCGTTTCAAAGTGCCTGGATTTGCCGCTCATCCCGATTGCTGCGCGCATCTTCATGGGAGTGTCTGAGGGTGTGCCCACCAAGTTGGCCGTTGGTTCCAGCACCTGCGTAGGAGTCAAGGTTGCGCAATTCTCCTTCAACCGTCTTCCGGGATCGGACCCCACGGTGGGAGTGGACATGATGTCTACTGGTGAGGTGGCTTGCTTTGGAGACACGCGACAGGAGGCGTATTTCAAGGCGTTGCTTGCGACAGGCTTCAAGGCGCCGCCCACCACCAAGCCGATGTTGCTTTCGATTGGCACATATCGGAGCAAGACGGACTTCCTGCCCTACGTGCGCATGTTGGTCGACATGGGGTACCGACTGTTTGGCTCCAAGGGCACCGCCGACTACTACATGGAGAACGGCATTGATATCACCCCCATGGAGTTGCCCACCGATGCCGAGGGAGGGTCGCAGGTGAATCTCAAGGATTGCCAATTTGGGCTCATCATCAACATCCCAGCTAAGAGCCGGTTCCGTCGGCCGGCGTCGTTCAATTCACAGGGTTACCTTACGCGCACCCAGGCCATGCTGCACGCGGTGCCGCTCATCACCGACATCAAGTGTGCACGGCTCTTTGTCGAGGCAATCAGCCAATATGGCCTCTCGCCGCCTATGCGCCCGCAGATCGACTGCCGCACGGCGCACCGTGTGGCAACATTGCCCGGCCTCATTGATCTTCACGTGCATGTGCGTGATCCCGGCGCCACACACAAGGAGGACTGGGCCTCGTGCACCGCTGCGGCTCTGGCGGGAGGTATCACGATGATCTGCGCCATGCCCAATACCATGCCTGCTGTCATTGATATGGCAACACTGCAGAAAATCCGCACTCGCGCGGCGGCCATGTCGCGGTGCGACTTCGGAGCCCTCATTGGCGCCACCATGAGCAACGCCAAACAGCTCAAGAATGTCGAGGGTGCTATTGCCATGTGCATGGAGCTGGATTATGCTACAACTGCTGATCTGCAGATTGATGATTTGACCGTGTGGATGGAGCATTTCGAGAGCTGCCCGGGCAAGATGCCCATTGTTGTGCGCTCCGAGTCCAAGACGCTGGCCGCTGTCCTCATGATGGCCATGATGTACGACCGTGCTATCCACGTGTGCGCTCTGTCGCGCAGGGAAGAGATTATGGTGGTGCGGGAGGCAAAGCGGCGTGGCGCCAAAGTCACCTGCGGCGTAAGCCCCACGCACCTCTTCCTGACTGACGAAGATGTGGACAAGCAAGGCGAGGATCTGATGACCATCCGCCCCCGCCTTGCTACTGCCAAGGACAGGCAGGCGCTGTGGGATAACATCGACATCATCGACGTCTTCTCCTCGCACCACGCACCCCACACCAGAGAAGAGAAGAAGAACCAGAAGCTGCCTGGCTTCCCCGGACTGGAGACGATGCTGCCGCTGCTCCTGACAGCCGTCAACGACGGCCGCCTCACCATCGAGGATTTGGTGTTGCGACTGCACACAAACCCGCGCAAGATCTTTGGGCTGCCGGAACAGCCCGACACGTACGTGGAGGTGGATCTTGACCGCACTTGGGTGCTTCCCGAAAAGATGCCGCACGGCAAATGCGACTGGAATCCGTTCCAGGGCATCGCTGTGAGCGGCGCAGTGAGCCGTGTTGTTTTGCGTGGCGAGCTGGTCTACCTTGATGGCCAAGTGCTGGCTGACCCCGGAAGCGGAAAGGAGATGAAATCCGATGGGTCCTTCTGGGAGGCTGAGCAGGGCTCGGCAGGCCGCAAGCAGTTGCCCGCGATGCGCACGCGCTTCGCTGAGGCACGCCCTGACTCAATCAACACGCGTGATATGTCGCCGCCGCGCCGGGACCTCGAAAAGTCGCCACATCGCAAACTCGTGTCAGCACGCCCTGGCGCCGTGGCGATGCCAGGTGCAGCCATCGGTGATGTTGAACCTGTCTCTCCCAAGGCACCTGCCTATACCGATCATGTGGCTGCACACCCGCAGCACCGGCCGCCGCTAGCGCACAAGTCGCCCAATTTGCTTGCGCCTGGACTGGATGTGCATCAAGGCCTGAGCACCTCTTCCAAACTGGCTGACTGGCGTGGGCAATCAGTCTTGTCGGTTACACAATTCAATCGGTCATTTCTGCACCAACTCTTTAATCTTGCGCACGACCTGCGCGTCTTTGCTCAGGTACTGGCCACATCGTGTTTTGCACTTGGTTGTTTCCCACTACACCGTGTGTAGTGCGTCCCGTAATCAAGACAGGATGTGCTAGCACATGTTCTTTAGATACACAGTTGTTGTGCAAGATAATATAGACAGTTGCGGCAGTTGATGTGCAAAATGGTAGAAACAGTTGAGACAATTGATGTGCTAGTACCTGTTGTTTCGATACACAGTTGACGTGGAAGATGATAGAAATAGTTGAGATGGTTGTTGTGGTATTACCTGTTCTTTCGATGCACAGTTGTGCAAGATGATCGAGACAGTTGAGACAGTTGATGTGCAAGATGATAGAAAGAGTTGAGACAGTTGGGGTGCAAGATGATAAAGCGCAACGCTCGCCTGAACTCACGCAACAAAGCACGCAACAAAGCATGCACCACACAAGCTCGTTTGTCACCATAGCAAACAAACACACCCTGTGACACACAAGTGGTGTGTCTCACCATCGTCCTTTCTGTCTGTCTCTGGGCCCTATTAGAGCAGACACCTTCTTATTTCAGACATTCAGATAGCAAAAAGCACGCGAAAGGACGAGTCAGAGAGATGTATGTTCATGGTATATTGATCTTTCTGAATCTCTCTACACACCTACATATCTGTACCTATACGTGTCTATATACGTGTCTATACATATGTACATACATCTATATATAATCTCTGTCCCTCTTTCTGTCACTCTTTTTTTACAGAGAGGTCCGCTTGACATTTTAAGGGGCATGTCACTCGCTTCCGTCTTTTATGAGGTATGTCTCAACGTGGGCGTTGCTTGCTTGCTGGTGGTGTATTGGTTGGTTGGAGGCACTGCATGCACGCGGATTATCATCATTTCAGCATCATCTCACAAATACGTCTCACTGTCTATCTCTCCCCCCCCCACACACCCAACCCAACTCCTCCCCTTCCATCCGGTTTGCTCCTTTGCGTGCTGTCTTCGATTGTATCTTTATTTGATTATTTCGTTTGCTACATATGCCATCAGCCATCGACGCGAACGAGCTGCTCCTTCACAGCAGCAATGCAAAAGATGGGCGGGACAGTCATCAATTTGAGTGATATGGGATCTACTTCTGTTACCAAGGGCGAAAGTCTGCAAGATTTCATGCGCGTCATGGAGAGGTACAGCGACATCGTTGTGCTCCGTCACCCCGAGAAGGGCGCCGTGCAAAATGTAAGACGCCACCACCCACGGGTGGCGGGCCATTTGTCACCACCCATCCCTACTCCCGCCATCTTTCGTTCTCTCTGTCGCTTGCCCTCGTATACACACACATCATTTCAAGCATGTGCACGTGGGTGTGATGATGTGTGTGTTGTGACGATGCTAGCGATTATGTTGCTTTTTCATCGCATTTTTGGCTGATAGTTTGTTGGGTCTGGGTTTGCACAACACAGGTGCAGAGATTCATGCGCAAGCCAATCATCAATGCTGGAGACGGCACGGGCGAACACCCCACCCAGGTCTCTACACACATGTGTATTGCAGTGTGTTGCAGCGTATTGCAATGTGTTGCAGTGATACATATATGCAAACCAATAAGAAAAAGTGGCAGGCGAGCCGTGTAGTGTGTGGCATATGTGGCAGCACAGTTTGTCCCGCCTCCCCGTGCTGTCAATTGTCAGCCTCTCTGTCTGCAGTCTCTGTGTCTGCGGCCCTCTGTCTGCCCAACGTCTGAAGTCTTTTGTGTGTCAATTGTGTGCGGCCACTCTGCTGTCAAGTGTCTGCACTTAGTCTTGCTCTCTTTTCTGTCCTCTAGAGTTTCCCACAAAGATGTGTGATGTTTAGTGTTTTGGGTGTGTATGGGGTATGTTTGGGGTGTATTTGGGGTGTATTTTGGGCGTGTTTTGGGAGTGTAGCATCTTCTGACACAAGCTCATCCATCAAACATGGACTCCAGGCGTTGCTGGACGTATACACGATCCGTGAGGAAATCGGCACGGTGAACGGGTTGACAGTGGCTATGGTGGGCGACCTGAAACACGGGCGCACTGTTCACTC
>Ga0209491_10009473_pt1 | contig 11948 bp, 11 predicted proteins | sample BON02_FD_187213 | JGI IMG/M metagenome (GOLD analysis project Ga0209491, IMG submission 187213) | Freshwater microbial communities from Lake Bonney liftoff mats and glacier meltwater in Antarctica - BON-02 (SPAdes) (version 2) | ecosystem: Environmental > Aquatic > Freshwater > Ice > Glacier... | reverse complement strand
TAGCGGTGGCTCGGAGCGGGCAAGAAACAACAAAAGGCGGAGAAACACCCTAAACTGCTAGATTTTGAGAACTTTTGCTCATCAGTTCGGTCCCGCCGCAGGACCCTCGGGGAGAAGGCCCTGAGAGAGAACATCATCGTGAGCGGTTCAACCCCTCTATGCGTGATAACATGCTCTGCATGCGAATCTCTTCGTTTCTGGGTTTTGCATGACACTATTACCAACTACAAATAATCTCCTGCCAATTTCATGGTCTCGTGGCAACCGGCGTGTTTTTATGTCTTTCGTCCTTCGCTTGCACTTCGCCAGGCCAGGCCACCCATACCCACTCAAACACAGATGCTGGACCCAATAATGTCATGTACACATTCCGATGCATGCATATGTTAAATGAAGCAGCATACACGCTATTCATGTTGATTGCTTGCTCTTGTAAACAATCAAAAACAAAGCGAGTACTATTGCAAACAAATGACGGTAGCAACAAAATTTGAAGGTATAAGCCGTCATCGACCATTCTGTTGTAGAGTTGGGAGCTCGCGTATATCGGACGAAAGCATTAGTTGTTTCAAGCATCAAAGCAAAGTATGGAAGGGGGCAAAATGGGCAGACATTTTCCCGAATGACAAGCCTCAGGCGATCCGGAAATCCGGTCCATACTGTTACATTCGAAATACCGAAATGGCAAAAATGACTCGTGGTCATAAAGTGCGAATCTAGGAGTAACGACTTCGACCGTGTTGGAATTGGGAAAATGCTTTTATACGTTAGTACGATATAAACTAGGCCCGCACCGGTGCCGACAAATGCGCCAGAAGCAACTCCATCCGTTTGCTCCATGGCGCAAAGGAGCGGTGAGTTGAGAGCGGAATGATGTCGTGGTCGTGGGTATTTATCCCATAGCCTGATGCCTGTATAGTCATCGGCATCGGTGGGGGGGCATTATATTCTCACACCAAGCTTTCCCCCAAGGGATCAAAATTGCTTCTGATTGATTGATTGATTAATTGATTGATTAATTCTTATTATGAATTCGACACGGACCATGGTCAAGCCTAAAGTGTATCGAAATAAGTAGCGTTGGATCCAATTCTGATGAGTGCGTGAATACCCATCCATAAGTCTGGCTGGGGAGACTATGGATGGTTGGTCTTGTCTTGTCTTGTCTTGTTTCTTTAGAGTGCACCCCCAGGGGCTTTTTCTGACGCATGCCGAAGCACTGTACCGTGCAAGAGCATCACACCCCCATGGGCAGGGTGTTCAGGTCTTATGCACTTGAACCATCTCGGGGCTTGCGCGGCTCTGACACATGTATGCCCGTCATCGACCATAAATTGTAGAAAATACGATATGTTCCGATCTCTCTATTAGTCCCGCCTCTCTAAAATATGCCCGAATCCCGAGTATACTACTCTCGATTATCTCTCTAAATTCTTCCTATGAATATGATTTCCAGCTGGGCATGATATGCCACTCCCCTACCCCGCATTTCTCCTTCTGCGTCTTCTAAAAATAACTCTTATCTCTCTAACTTTACACATACATTTTGTCAATTTTGAATATTTTCCTACCGTAATCGTAGGCAGTGACCATGGAGATGCGTTGTTGCTTTCGTTTCTTGCGCAGAAGGTCGAGGACGGACAGCTTTTTCATCGAGGCATTGCCGCCTCCGAAGGGAGAGCGGGCCGAGGCGCGAGGGCTCCCGGCAGGAGGCACGCTGTCAGAAGGAGGAGCCGCCGCGGCAAAGGAACGATGGGGCTGGGCGGTGGGAAGGGCGGTCGTAGAGCGTGATATTCTGGTGATGCTGTGCAAGGTGCGACGAAGCGTGGGCCACATGCTTGCTGCTTGCTTGGGCTGTTGAAGGGTGGGGAGGCTGAAGAACAAAGTGCTGGCGTGCTGGCTTACGGACGGAAACCCTGTGTTAGTTATGGATTGAGATGGAAACAGGGACAATAAGTGAGTGGACGACAAACTCCTGGTGGTGCTCGTGGTGGGGAGACATGCTGGTGAGGGTGGCTTGCTGCTAGCAGAGTGCTCCAGTGCCGCAGCCTCGCATCATCATCAGCGTCATTGCCATCAGCGAAGCGCAAGCACACACATGCTTCAGTTGGACCTAACCCCACGCCTTTACAATGCAAAACCCACGGGCACATTTAACTCATGCCCTCTCCACCCTCTTCCCGACCCCGCACAGGCAGCCGAAGCCCCAGGACCCGCCTTGTCTGCCCAGCCCTACGCCGCTAGTCCCCCTTCCGCCCAAGCTCCCTTCGCCGCCCCCGCAGCACGACCCGCTCTTACGTCCCACTTCGACCATGCCCACCTAGCGCTTCATGGCCGACCTTTTGGCTGCCCTGCCGAGCTTTGTCTCGTCGTCGTCCTCTTCCACGAAGGCAGCAGTCACCGGCAGCGAAGGTGAGACAGGGGCACACACACCAACGCAGCACATTCACTCCCCTCCCTCAGTCGAAAATCTGGATTCCTCCTCCCTCACACCATACCTACAGACCTGGTCAGCACCATCTTTTCATCCTCTCCGCAAAGGGAGCAGCAGCAGCAGGAGCAGCAGCACATCACCTGGAAGCTCTGCCAAGCCGTGGATCGTGCCTTGAAAGTGCGACGGATGAACATGGCTGCTGTCCCAGGCGGCCTCCCCTTCCTCGGCCAAGTCCTCGAGCTGATTCGCATGCCTCCCTGGGACCTGATGGTACAATATATGGAGCGACTCGGCCCCATTTATCGATTTACCCTCTTTGGGGAGAGCTGCGTGGTGGTGGCTGACCCGGCGTTGCTCCGCGAGGTGTTACGAGTACGAGTATGAAAGCGTTTCAGAAAGATCTGGACTTCACCTATAAACCCTTTATGCCTCTCTTGGGCACGGGCCTCGTCACCTCGGAAGGCCAGCTTTGGTACACCCAAGGATCCATGGTCTCGGCTGTGTTTCGAATTGAAATTTTGGAGATTATCCCGCATCTCGCGAAGCGCGCCGTCGAGCGTTTGTGTACCAAGTATGAGGAAGTGCGAGGCACGGGCACCCCTATTGAGATCGGCGGAATCTTCCGCCACCTCACCTTGCAGGTCATCGCCGAGGCATGTCTCAGTCTCTCTACAAAGCTTTGATATGCTGTCTTATCGTGGAGTCGTTTACGCACTCATGTTAAAAAGATTTGGAATGAATATGCCACCAAAGACAGGACTTCTCCTACCGACGTTGCCGTCCTCCTGAAATGATCTACCAGAGGATTTCGCAGAGTCGCCAGACGCTTTTTACTCCCGACTTAATGTCGCCGTCTCCAGAGTGGGAGACCCCCGCAAGATGACCATCTTGGTCACCCACGACCTGATCTATCCATGTCGTTCAATCTTGTCTACACTGTAACTTTCTGGCACGAAAATCCTCCTCCGCCCCACATCAACACGTACAGCAGCAGCAGCAGCAGCAGCAGCAAATTTTGGAGATATAACAATGTCTGTACATTTTTGTTGGTAGCATCTTAATTAGTCCAAGAAGGTAATAGGCACTTAGTTGTACAAATAGCATACTTTTTAGGCAGAAGAGAACCTCTATCTATACCACAAATGTCAGAAATAGCGACGGCTTAAATGTCCTTTGCTTTGCGATAAATCTCATGTCTCCTTCTATTCGTTCAGTTGCCGTCCCAGCCCCTTCTTACACCAACCGCCCTCTCTTGATGCGGGTTTTACTGACTAGTACTTGATATATGTTGGAATCTGGTCGGTACCCTCTCTTGATTTTTGTTTTCTTAACAGCTGCATTACACCTTAAGAGCTTCATTTTATTATGCGCAGAAAAGGCGAGCTTGATTTTTAATATTTTTGTATCCCTATTACTTCGCTTTTTAATATTTGTAGGGTTAGGGTCCCTATTACTTCGCATTTTTTGGGGTCAGATGTCATCTTGCACATGTATACATACAAGCATTTCATCATAAAGAGTCTCCAAAACAACCTAGGGAGGAGGACATCGAGTTTGTGTTTGTTACTGGATAGAAACTCACTGTCTTATCCACATTCTTTCAACTAGCGACATACGCAGGGCATTTATTGCCTCGAGCGCTACCATGAGGTTTCTGCTTCCAATGTTATTTTGCTTCGAAGGTAAATAAGCCCTTTAGTCCCCACCAGCATTTTGATGGTATCCTAATCTTTTTGACTTCCATCTGACTAACGACATCGCTAGTTGTCTTGCCTTTCTTCGCGTACGCTGGGGAGCTGAATCCGAAAGATAGGAGTTACGATACTTCTCCGCCACAAGTTGCTTCTATCACAACAAGGCTTCAAGAGGCATTAGTCGGTAGGTAGATTAGTTTGTACATATTTTAAAGTTACAAAAATCTATCACAATACTGATCTGAATCTCCTTCCCCTTTTTACCAAAAAATAACATCTATCTGTAGCGGAAGAGGTAAGAGATGAAGCTCCACTTGTTAATCAGTGATAGAAGGTGCAGAAGAAACTTGAACACTAAACGATGAACATCCTTCCGGGTCATGGGGGACATACAGCATAAGGTTGCGGAAGCGCTGCAATTGGCCAAAGAAGTGGAAACAATTGCGAACGAAGAGATGTAAGTAGAGGGACATTCATAATGGTCAGCCTTGATTATGTTACCAATAATACACCTGGAACAACTGCCAAGCAGGAAAGAGTTACAAAAGGCTCGAGAAAGTGAATTGTACAATTGGAACGAGCTCAAAGACGCCCGGGATCAGGTATGCATAATCAATTTTTTTTTAAATGTTGATCGTCCTCTTGTAATTATTATTTCGCTACAATCAGATGGATATGAAAAATCGTGAGGCACAAGAATTTCAGCGCATTCTTGATGACATGCGGGTGAAAGTCGCGGCCTTACTGATGGTGCAAGAAGGTACTGTTTTATGAAGTATGGTTGCCTCTATTATGTCATTCAACCTTCATTCAACCTTCAGATTTGATGCATGCATGGGGGAGCCACTCTAAATACCAAGCTTTACATTCCTACTATGAGGTATGGATATCTTTAGTGTTATAGTAATTATTTTTCGTAGAACAAAGAAGATAAGCTCATCTTTTTTCGTCCTTTGAAATCTAAATTCGTATATGCCAGGATGCAAATACTCAAAAGAATGTACTAGAGAAGGCTTTGACCTTATACGAGAATAACTCTCTGTTGAGAAGTACTGTAAACAAAGCATCTAGCTTGGTCATATCTACGGTAAGTGCTAAATAAAATGATTCATATGTAGCTTATTCCTTTTCATTTACAATAATCTTTCCCTTGCACTCGATTTTTGATAAGCTTCAGAATGACGACAACCCCGAGTATCAAGTCCTCGTCGATTCATTGCACGAGGGAAGCGAGGTGAGGCAAGTCCTGCAAAGAGAAACTGAAGATTGTTTTGACTTTTTTTGTTTCAACGACACAGGAAATAAAGCGAAAACTCTCGTCTTTTCGTACCAGACCAAGGGTGTCAATCTTCCAAGTTTGGGTCATCTTTCCGTCAATTCTTTGCGCCCTCTATGGAGTCCTGATTTTTGTTGCTTCCAAAATTGCTCGTCGCACTCCCTAGTAAGTCAGCCTTGACGTTGTTCAAGTAATTATCAAAAAAGGCGAATCTCATCGATTTATTTCGTGACAGCGATATACTCAGGTTCTGGGATTTACATCTAGTCGTGCTTTACTCCGCCTTGACTATTCTCACATTATATTTTGGGCAAGACGCTTTAAGGTATGTAGAATCTGTACCTTCTATTTAAGAAAAACACTATCCTTACTTTACAAACACACTGGTCGTAGAATCTTTTTCAACGCTACCCCAGCGGTTTATCGTCTAACACAAGGAGCATTTGGGTCAAGTCTGGTCGGATTTCTTGGACTTCGACTACTCGTCTTGCTTCGGATTAAGCATACCACTCAGCATATCAGGTATGTAATCAATTGTCGTCATTACTACTATTGAAGTATAACATTCCCTTTTTTAATAACATAAACTGAAGGTTCTGTCAAGTTGCGAGACTATTTTTTTCGACCATCATTTTGGGCCTCTATTGTTTTCATGTCGCCTTCCCGGGTAAGGATACTAAAACCATAGGAGACCCTTAATACCCTTGACCACACTCATGTTGAATAAAATCTTATGTCTGCAGCCATGCATGGGGACGGTCCATCTCCTAAGGACGTTGCGACAGTGTCGATGCTGTATTTCCTTCCAGCTTTTGGGCTCCTTCTTCTGTACTGGAAAGATAACCAAGGTAATTAAGCTCATATTGGCAAAGATGAAGGACTTGTATAAAAGTTGAATGTATCCTTTGCTACACCAAGGGAAAACAAATACAGAGCTGCCGGAACAACAAGAAGGGGCGGCGCCCAATCCGATTTCCGGCATCGCATTCCTCGGTTGGAATTTACCAAGTGCTCCCTTCGCTGGAGGCAGGAAACAAAACAAGTCAAAATAAAAAGTATACGGCGGTGACGACCGTGTATGTCTGATACAAAATTGTCGCCATCAGAAAGAGTGGGGTCACCAAAAACCTGGGGACCCGGACACAGAAAAGTAACAAGGTTTAGATCTAACCAGTTTTTAAAGCAGGAAGACACCGATGATATTTTATGTCATAAGTCGAACTTCATCTCGGTATACATACAGATTTCCAGCTTATGCCCCGATCCTCCTGCCCTTCGTCACAAGTATGATATTAAAAACAGCACTCATCTTTTACATTTAACTTGGAAATCGAATTAGGACTTAAAACACATGAATTAGACAGATTTCAACAAAGCAAACACATTTTATCATTTTGGGTGGCGAAATCCCAGAGTGGCGGAGTTCGAAGGGTTACTCTTAATGAATCATGCCATGGAAAATCACAGATCCGGTCTACTTAACCGTCGCAAGATGTGGGAAAGAATCGAGACCAAAGAATCAAGGGCAGTTTCCACCAAAAACTGTCCATATTGCTTCTGTTTAGTTACATATGGATCCCCTCGTGTTGATATCTTTGTTGTCAACATGTCAAACAGTTCTCAAGCCTGTCTGGTTCGACTTGGGAAAGGCTATCTTCGCTTCGTTTTCCCATTTCTTTCATCATACCTTTTCTGGAGACCTACCAGAAGGACAAATTTGTTTCATTTGTTCGTGACAATTGAACTATTGTACTGAAAAGCCCAGAACGCTTCAAAACTATCCAATCCGCTTCGGCGCAGACTTTTGTTTCAACTACAGCGGCTAGAGCTTTTTTTATCGCAGACGACGCATCAGGAAGAGTGATACCAATGAAGCTATCTACGTAACTGTCGATGGTGTCCTTCTTGGTATGTATCTGCTTTCCGGGGATGTTCTTGAGAATATCTCGTGCTTTCTCAGCGTAATCACTGACGATGAGTAGATGTAGAGGTCGGATTTCTGAAGCTTTTCGCCGCAACTCCTCCAGCTTGGACATGTGCAGATAGCCTCCGTCGAGCCTGTCGTCCAGGTCGACTTCGAGACACGCATATTTAAACTCCATGTTTTCTTTGATGCGATCGACGAAATGTTCGACAATCCGTGCCGGCTTGAATATCTCTTGAAATATGTCGTTGGAGTGGTTCGGCTGTACACTTTCCGTCACATCCTTATATCCATCTTCAGCTGTTGTCATTATCATTGTGACGTCACGGCAGCTCCCGAAAGCGATATAGAAAGATATGCTGGAAGTCAATACCTTTGTTGGAACATTTATTTGAGGTATAGCTTGCCACTGTAATCTATTGACAAATGTGTGTGTTCGCATACTGTGACCTGGTCCCATAGTTGCCATCCGTTCCGGTCGTTTCCATTTTGCCATCTGATGCGGGTTGAGGTAAGTCACATCCGAACTGTAATTCTGTGGACTGAACAGCATGGAAAAGGGTACCATTTCTTCCAATTGATCTTCATATTGCTGCTGTAGCCCAGAGAAAAATGGTAGCAATATGAGCTTCCGTCCCAAAGTACGTGCCCAACACACCGCTTGCAGGGTGAGCATCATCTGTTCATAAAGGCTCGCCTCTTGAGGGGGAAGAAAAAAAAAAAAATCCTTCTCGAAGGAGTTTCTGGGCAGCAGTGTTCCAGAGTGTTGACCGTCGATGGTGTTATCTAGCAAGCATGGTCGCCGCCATTTCTCAATCAGACTGCCGTAGAAAGACCCTAGTGATAGGATATTAGACAAAAACACGTCTCCTTGTTTAGCATATTGAAGACGATCTGTTCGTCCGCCATATATGTCGACCAAGGGTAGTGATTCGTATTCCGGCAGACTACTATGCAAACGCAATTCAGTCTTATTCGTCAACAAGGGCGCCTGCCGCGGATTAGAAACAGAGCTGGCTTCGTAATGATCACCACCTGAGAAACGAGATGTCGCAAGACCGGCTGAGGAACCAATATTGGGATAGATCATGTAGGCTCCGCGACCATAGGCAAAATCTACCAAAAACCGTTTCCATGAACGAATCCAAGAATTTGTCGTGCTTTGGGGTAGCCACAGATTGGGATCCCCCTGATTGGTACCCCATGCATACTTCGGGCTGTTTACTTGTGCGTCTTCGTTCTCCCAGTGAAATAGGGGAGACTCACGTATGTGATCGAATTCCAGAAATTGTCGCCAAACATTCCCCCAAAAAACTGCACCCCATGACGAAGGAAGACCATTCAAATAGACAGGGTATTCGGCTTCTGGAAAAAGTTCGTGCGCCCTCCAATTTTGAAAAGGATGGATTATTTCGTTGACACGAACCGGTGAGAGTGAAATCCCAAGCAAGGAGGGATCACGGTCCGTTGCTCTCCACAGATTATATTCGTTCAGAATCTTGAGAAGCCATTGAAAATAGAGGGGTGAGGGGATCACGTCGTCTTCAAAAGCTATCAATATGTCGTCAGGCCTCATACCAGGCCATGCAGCGAGCCAAGACGCCTTTAAACCTACATGCTCCACTTTTAAATCAAGTAACTTGGGTCCATGCTGCCAAGGAAAATCCTGGAAAAGATGTTGAACTGCCAGAAAATTCATGTTCTCTTGTTCTGTTGCATTCACGGTAGGTCGGTCGAGATGCATCACCAATGGCAAAGCCTTATTTGAACTTATAGAGTAAGAAGAATAGTCGGAGGAGGACAAGGCTTCCAAGAGCTCTCTAGTCGCTTGCAATCGTTGGTACGCAAAAACGTGGATGGTGATGCAAGGACGAATCTCCTTGCAGACTTTATCTAACTCCGTTTCCAGATTCATATATAGTTCCTCTGCTTTTGAAGTGCTGAAAAACATCACGTAGGCAGGTAGCCCTTTGACACGAGAAAGGTGATTATTTTGAACAATAGACATCCCAATAGACACACAAAGCAAGATCAAAATATACAGTTTATAAAATGTGCGCCTGTTGAAGGAAACTGTCTGCGGTTGCACCATCTATCCAAGTCTTCAGGGGATGAAATATGCCTAAAAGTAAAAAAAGTAGATGCGTATGAGCAGTAGTTTTGATCATGCTGTGTCAGGGGGGGGGATTTAAGTTCTCTTGGACGAAACTAGGTCTCTAGCAGTGAAAATCCTACCTAGAAGATTTTCCCCACGCTTTGGAATCTGACTGTTTACAAATCTACGAAAAAATGAAATATCATCATAAGGGTCTTTATTCTTAAATATTACAAGAAACAAATTGTAAAACCTGAGGCAGCGCACGACCTGAAAAACTGAAGAAACTACGGATAGTGCAACGAAAGAGTAAATCTCATGATGGTGGTAGTTGACCCCACCCGGCATACTCCTTTGAGATCACCTCGGCGTCAGTTATGACCACAATAATAACCCCCTTGACTGCTCTTCTTTATCAGTTAGTAATGTTACATAAAGGACAGGTCTTTGCCCTCTAAGAAAATGATATCGTTACGCACCAAAACAAGTTTAAGCACTCAGGTGTGTAAAATTTTCGATAAGTGATTGCAAAAAACATTTTCATACAACGTACATGCTAGTGACATGGCAAATGATGTGCAGGTCTTGTCGCTCTTGTCAGAGAGTGTCAACGTCTGTGAGTTGGTTGGTCAATATAGTAGTTCAGATGAACAGACGCAGCCTTATGATCGTGCCTCCGCAAGGCGAATGCCTATGGCGGTTTGCATTGGGGGCATCCGTCTAGGCCAGTGTAGCGCTTGCGTCGTCCCTAGGGTGCATGGCGCCATGAGGGTGCAGGACGAAACAAAGAAGTACGAACTGGCCTTGTCGGAGTGGCTTCCTCCAAACAAGCTCTTGGTGAGGTCGCGGCCTACGTGCTTGCCCTTGCTCAACCTCCCTACTCGCAGCCCTCAGCACAGACATAAGAATTGACAACATCCTTAAACTACTACCTTACACTCCCTCTAGGGAAGCCCCCGTGTGCTATTAGCAAAGGCACCTAGCACTCCACTTCTCTACTTTCCTTGCCTATCCGAGCCGTAGATACATAGAAAATGCCTTGCCTTGGGACGCGGACTTGCGCGTCCGTCAGCTCAAGACAGAGTAATAAGAAACCCTTTCAATCTTTTTCGGGGGCGTGGCGACGCGTCACAGACAGAAATTAAGAAGGGCCCGAAACGGGAAAGGTTCAAGATGGAGAGAGAGAGGGAAGGGGGAAGTAAAGAGCGGTATCAAACTTGAAGAAAAGCTATAGTTTCCCGTCAGAAACACTTCTATGAAATAGATTGTTCCCCACTTTACAATCTACATAGGCGTCGACAGGTCAGCCTAATAACTCAAGTTCGGCCATTTTTATGACCACTTCTTATCGACATTCATCCTTATCGAACCCGTCCTACCGACAGCTGATTAAGTATCTTATTGCTTTCAAAGGATAAAAACTGTAGTGTCTCCATCATCATTTTTATTCTCTTGGCAGTGAGGGGTAATGGCCTGCAACAGGCTCGCTGGGAACGTTTCTGTGGGCCTTAAAACGCCTGTCTCCTCGTCTCGTTTCAAATCTTGGAGAGGATTAAAATGGAACTCATTATAGATCGTGCGCCTCGCCACATAGTGCGAGGCGCATCCATCGAGCCGTGGAAGAAATGCTTGACCACTCCCGGGGTGTAGCCCATGCGTAATCCTGCGCAACTAGTGTTGTAAGCCAGAATGGCTTCACGATGACCTTCGTTCCCAGGACTCCGGGAGGGAAGCAAACATCATAGCCTTGTGCATCTTTGGATCCATTTGAGGTTCAAATTCAATAACTACTGCAGTGGGTCGGTCGTCAGGGTCATTGAAATATTTTCGATAAAGCTCGTCGAATTATGATAAAAAACCATCTACCGACACATTCTTGCCATGGCATTCAGTGAGTCCATCTTTCGGCAAAGGCCAGGGAATTCGTGTAGGGGCTCGGAAGTCTTGGTAGGTGATACGCAGATGTCCAACCTCTACATCCATGCGACCCCAACATATTACGATGCCTTCAAATTGTCCTCCGATCCCTTTGACAAGATGGTCGACGGCAGAGAGGAATACCCCCCGAATCTTGCTGCTGCCAAGAATCAATAGCCATTTCTTCTCCGTTGTAGGCGTGCTCGCGTAAACGGCTAATTCTTGGGGCGTCCAGTTATCATAGTAGCATCCATCTCTCGGGGGGAAGGGATAACCCCATCGGAAGAAGGACTCGTGGGCTTTCGACAGTCCTGGTGCTGTACATTTCATCCACTGGCCTGCATCTGGCAGACCTACACATCGTATAGCAGTAATGTGGGGACCTTTACGCCCCTGACCCTGCATTAAAGCTTCCGCCTGATCTGTTTTGACATGTGGTATTAAAAACAACTTAGTAGTCGCATCTACCATGAGGGGTTGAAGCGCTCACCAGCCTTTTCTTTCTCACGCCTCAAAAACGAGGGTCCTGCGGCGGGACCGAACTGATGAGCAAAAGTTCTCAAAATCTAGCAGTTTAGGGTGTTTCTCCGCCTTTTGTTGTTTCTTGC
>Ga0209491_10009465_pt1 | contig 11956 bp, 13 predicted proteins | sample BON02_FD_187213 | JGI IMG/M metagenome (GOLD analysis project Ga0209491, IMG submission 187213) | Freshwater microbial communities from Lake Bonney liftoff mats and glacier meltwater in Antarctica - BON-02 (SPAdes) (version 2) | ecosystem: Environmental > Aquatic > Freshwater > Ice > Glacier... | reverse complement strand
GGGGGGGGGATTTGGTTGTTTAGTGTCATGTAGTTCGCTTTTTGTCTCTCCAAGAAAGGCGTTGTTCACTCATATTTTTTCTTTGATTCATTCCCACGCTTGCTTCACAGCTACCTCGGGGAAGGCTCGTACGGCGTGGTGATCGCGACGGAGGATACGACGGATAAGGACAACAAGGTACGTGTGTATGTGTTAAGGGTAGGATAATCTTTAATATTCATTATATTCACGCAATGGCTTTCTTTCCCTTCTCCTCTTTCCTTTTCACTACAGATCGCGGTCAAGGGCGTGATTGGCCTCTTCTCGGGCTCCAACTCCCACCTGGACCCCATCCGCAAGATCGCGCGTGAGGTGCGCATCTCCCGTCAAGTCGACCACCCCCACGTCATCAAGCTCATCGACGCCTACGTCCCCCCCGTGGCGGAGTTCGACCATGTCTATCTCATGTTTGAGCATATGGACAAGTCCCTTTGGAAGGTAAGGAGTCATATTTAGGGCAAAAGGCGCTTTACTTCTTCTTCTTGATGCTGATTTGGAGCTGTCTATCGGTCTCTCGCCTTTCCTATTCCTCTCTTTCTTTAATATTTAGGTGGCTTACGGCAAGTACGACCTGGCGCCCGTGCAGATCCAGTGGCTCATGTATCAGCTCGTCTGCGGCATCCACTACCTGCACTCTCTCGGAGTCATGCATCGGGATCTGGCGGTACGTACAGACTGATTCTGATTAGATTGTATTCAAAGTGGCAAAAAAATAGGATTGCCGTCATTCTTATCTTCCCTCAAACTTAAAAACAAATCAATAGCCCACCAACGTCCTGGTGAACAAGACGCTCGAGCTCAAGATCTGCGATTTGGGCTTTGCGCGCACCACCGCCACCATCGGACCTAACGACATCGGCCTAAGCCGGGAGGCGGTCACGCAGTATTGGCGCGCGCCGGAGGTGGAGCTGTCGGTGGGAGGCTACACCAAGGCCATCGGTAAGTGGTCTGAACAGAATCTTTGTGTCCTGTTTGCGCGTTCCGCTCTTTTTCGCGAACTTTGCAATTGTTATATCCGGGAGCCTCTAAACTCAAACTCTCAACCAACAACATACACACAGATATGTGGGCGATCGGTGTCATCTTCGCGGACATGCTCGCGAAGCGCCCCATGCTCCACTCCAAGTCCGTCAAGGAGCTACTGACCAAGCAGGTCGCGTTGGTCGGGAAGCCCGACGACGAGACCATCGAGCGCATGGCCACCGCCAACTATAATCGCCAGCACAAGTACTTCCTCCAGCGCATGGAGGCTCCCACCGAGACCTACGATCTTTCCAAGCTCTTCAGCACCCCCGCGAACGACGCCGAGAAGTCCCTGTGGGCGGCGGGGCTTGATTTGCTCTCTAAGGTGCTCGTGTTCGACCCGGAGAAGCGCTTGACGGCGGCGGAGGCGATGGCGCACCCTTTTTTCGATGAGCACATCAAGGATTTTGGGCCGCGGACGCCCGAATCGGAGAAGCCTGCGGAGCAGGAGGCGTACTGGGGGGATATCGACTCGGACGAGTATACGACCCTGGATTCCACGGCGCGGTTGGCGTGCCGGCGGTGGATCCTGGAGGACCTGGTGGCTTTGCACCAGGACGCGCCGTTGGAGAGCGACGAGGACGAGGAGGAGGAGGAGGTCAGTTCTTATACGGCCACGGAGGAGGAGACGGACGTGGACGAGACGGACAGTAAGCCGGTGCATCAGCGCAACTCTTCGGCGGGTGTGAGGGCCACGGGGGCCGGGAAGGTCGCCAAGAAGATGGGCACTACGCAGCGTGGACGGGAGGAGCGGACGGAGGAGGAGAAGAAGGAGCAGGCGAGCAACGGCTTCTGGTCGTGGTTGAATTACATGGTGTCTTAGAAAGAGGTTCGGTGCGCGAGTGTGTCTGTTTACGTGTGTGAGCGCGCCTTAGTTGTGAGTTCTGTGTATGTCTACTCACTACTCACAACAACATAGTTCGCTCATACATGCGCGCGTAAAAAGGGAGCCTTGGCCTTCCTCCTTGTACGTTAGACTGAGAGACTTAAGAAGAGAAAATCAAGTATATTGTAACTAGATCGCCAGATAGATAATGAGCCGGCGCCGAGTCTGCAATCAACAGAATAAAGAAGAGGAAGTGATCTGGGAAGAAGAAGGAAACGAAACAGGTTAGGGAACAAAATGTCGAGAATAGAAGAACGATGCCGCTTCTCGGCTGTGGATAGGTACCAACGACAAGCAAAAAGGAAAGCCAAAAGGCAAAAGAACGAACAAGACCGGAACTATGTGCTTTTTGGTGCTTTGCTCATTTTATTATTGCTGAGGACCTCTGAGGAAGGGATCCGACTGCGCAGCCTTGCTCCTCGACCAAAGCATGGTGGTCTTTATGCTTGGCTTGCGACCAGGCATGACGGTGTTGGAATCAGGGACGGGGTCAGGGGCTATGTCGCATGCAATTCTGCAGACGATCAGCCCGAATGGACATTGCGGCCATGAGGGGTGAAATGGGTTGGCGAAGAGGCACATTTCTTTTTTCCCTCTGTCAAAAAACCTCCTCCCCCTCACAAAAGCGTTCCTTCTTACATCCCCACCACTCTCTCATCAAAAACCGTGGTAAAATACCTGCCAAAATAACAAATACAAACACACATACTAATCCCCTTCCCCTCCCTCCTTCCCTCCCCTCCTCCCCCTTCTCCTCCTCCCTAGAAGGCGTTTTGTGTCGAGGGAAAATCGCGCGCTATCTCGATTTCGTCGCGCGGCCAGACCCATTTTATTATTCGCCAAACTAGATACATGACAGATACCGTAAAGCAACACAGCCAACCTGCCACCGTGCCCCCAACCGTACTGTAGCGCCGCAGACGCTCGACGAACGTGGGCACAGACGACTGGCGCACGCGATCGTAGACTGCTTCAGTGCGCCGCGCAACACACATCCAACTGTACATGTGCCGAACCTATGTGTGTAGTGTGTGGGTTGAGTTTGGTGGGTAATGAGCGGTGCAAAAGACTCATGAAAGCTACGCGTACAACGTCAAATGCGAAGGAACAGAAACACAGGAAACATAAATAGAACAAGCGATTCGCGCATCTAGAGCTGCGCTTAACTCGCGCAACCAAGAATTCCAACCACAATCTAGATACAGAGCGCACATATTCAGAGCGTACAGAGACAAAACACACACACATAAAACAGGAATATAAAAACACACACCACAGACACGAAATTTGTACTCACCCGCTGATGGAACTCGGTCGGCACGACCTTTTCAGCCAAAGGTAGGGCAGCGCCGATCGCTGCGATCAACGAGTCAGCTGTGGGTTCCGCGAACTTGATCATGGACGGAGGCAGCACCTCCGGGACGCCGCCCACACAGGTGCTAACGACAAACAGGCCGCAGCTAGCCGCTTCGAGGATGGCGATGCAGAAGGACTCAGTCAAAGAGCAATTGAGAAAGATGTGGCCTCGCACTAGGACGTCGCGAACATGCGCGTGGGGCACGCGACCCAGCATCTCGACGCGATCCTGCAGCTGGTGCTTCTCCCGCATCTCCTCCAGCAACAGTTTCTTGTTCCCGTCTCCGCCCACAATGAAATGGACTCGCGGGTAGCGCGCGCAAATGACAGGGATGACCTTGGCAACCAGGTCGATGCCTTTGCGGTATACGAGCCGACTGACAATCACGACGTTGATCCGGTCGTCTGCTTCGTCGCCGCGCCGACGCTGGCTGGGGTCGGGCGTGAATTTGTCCGGGTCTATGGCGTTGGGGATGGTGGAGAGCAGGATGGGGTGAAGGCGAGCCCGCAGCGCGAGATTCTCGCGACAGGTGTTGGAGACGCAGATGCCGTGGTCGAAATCGGAGAGGATGAAGCGCATGACTTGGTTGATATGGATGCTGGCAGCGTCCGCAAAGCCAAACAAGGAGTGGTCCGTGTACACTAACTTGTAACTATTTTGTTGGGTATGATTTATGCAAAGGAAGAGAGTTAAGCTTCTTGCATTTTTAAAGACAGGAAAGAGTGTGCGCACATATGCGCGTGTGATACGCGAACTCTAGACATCAAAAAAAACAAGCTAGTCTGAAGATAGAAAAGCATGCATTTCGCGGAGTGAATAAGCGCAAACTTACCCCATGGTGCGAGCGTACAGGGCGCACTCGATGCTCATGACTGAGGTGGCTTGGTGCGTGTGGACGACGTTGATCCCTTCCCGGATCAAGATGGAGCGGAAGAGAGGGAAGAAGGCAAAGAGCGTAGGCCATACATCTTGATCGAAGAAGGTCAGCAGTGGGCAGTAGTAAACCTTGAGACCGTTGTTCATGTACCGGACGCCCCTGTTGTGTGATAGGGTAATGTGTAAGTGAGTGCGCGCGCAATATCTGCGATTTGCGGGGAGGCGCGATTGAAGCTTTTCTTTCTCCGTCCTCGTCTCAATACTTACTTGCGATCGTCGTAGGCGTGGGTGACAACGATGACTTTGTGGCCCAGCTTCAGCAAGCACTGCGCCAGGGACCAGATGTGCATCTCCACGCCCTGTGTGATGTGCAGAATGGGAGACCCTGGAATTAGATGTCCATCAATAAAATAAGCACAAGGACGGCGTCACACCTGCGTGCTGCCAACATACAGACCACATATAAACAAACACAAAACGTACCCCCATGCGTGGATAGAAGAAGTCGCACACCATGCAGATGGTATGCCGCTCTCCGCTTCGCGGGCTCTCCCCCGCGCCAATGCCGCTCACCACGGCGTCGATCTCGGCAGCGCCTGGCGGCTCTGCCGCCAGCATAGCCTCCCCGGAAGGCGACGACAACATTGACGAGGAGGAGGAGGCTGATGACGACGCACCCCCGGAGCGACGACGGCGGAACCTCATATGCACATGGGGAGGCGCAGAGTGAGTGAATGATGGCGAGCGACTGGGGAGAGAGAGGAGGCTTGCTGCCCAGAGGCCTGCTCTGCCAAGGCAGGCCACGGACAAGGGCGCAGACGCTGGCAAGGGCACCCCCTCCTTCCTGCCTCTGTGTGGTGGGATGTGGGGATGGTGTATGAGTGTTGGCATGCCAAGGGGTTTACGGAACGCAAGTGGAGGAAATGGAGAAGCAAAATCGTGAGCGAGCGGGGAGGTTGATCTGCTCATGCCGCATTTGTGGACGCAGACCAGCGCTCGTGAGTGCCTTGGCAGCGAATAGGGGCTCTCGCCAGCTTCTTGACTCTTCCAGACATGAGCCTGATATGTTTTAGTGCTACAAAATGCAAAGCTGAGCGTACACAGAGGCCGAGACGTCCGAAAGAGAGCATGGGCCAGAGAGACCCTCCCCCAACCCCCACCATAGCCAGCATAATAGAGACAACAGAAAGAACCAAGTGCGCAATGAGATAAACTAGAATGTAAGTGTACAGTTCATAATAATTCATTTCCTATCGTTTACTACTAATACAAATAAAGTCATCTCGATTTCCTCGTTCACACTACACCACGAGGCCCGACGGCTGCTGCTGCTGATCCTGCTGGGAGAGGATCTGCTCAAGTTGCGCCTTGAGCGTTTCCATCTCCCCCTGCAAGACCTCCAACTCCTCCGTCTTCTCGCCCAATAGCTCCAACAACACTTCCTTCTGCTGCACCAGGTCCTTAGCCTGCGCAACTTCCGCCGCAGCACGCAGCGCCTTCGCCACTTGAAGCGAATGCTGCCGACCCAGCACCGTCACCTCCTCTGCCAAGGCATCCCTCGTTCGTTCCACATCATGCAACCTCGACTGCAAATGCTGGACCTCCGTTTTCTTCTGTCGTAAAGCTTGCTGCAGCTTCTCCAAGGCCAGAATGGACAAGGGCTCCCCTCCTCCCCCTCCTCCTCCTCCAGCCGCCTCGGCCCCACCACCTCCCGCAGTACCACTGCTGCTGCTAAAGCTACCCGAAAGCGTCTGCTCCAAAACAGAATTCTGCGACACCCTCTCTTGCTTCGGGGCAAAATAGTGCGCCGACGACGACCCCCTCCTCCCTCCCTCCAGCCCTCCCCCTCCTCCTCCTCCTCGTTCCTTTGCTGCCTGTGCGACCACGAGCTCCTTTTTGAGTGTCTCGACCTCTAATTGGAATTGGGCTTGTTCATGTTCCAGGTCTCCTTTCACCACCAATAGAGAGTCTTTAGCCTCTTGTAGTTGTAATTTTAATTTCAATTCGTGCGCCTTGCCCTCCTTGCTGGCGCGGCTGATTCCTTCTTGCGCGACTTTGAGTTCTTGTTCTAGCTCGGAGACTCTGTGTCGGCTCTCGTTTTCTCGCGCCTGTGAGAAATGGAGGGAGGGAGGGAGGAATGGAAGGGGGGAGGAGTGTGAGTCTTTGTGGGTTTGGTCTTCTTTGCTTGCCCGGCTGATTCCTTCTTGCGCGGCCTTGAGCTCTTGCTCCAGCTCGGAGACACGGTGCCGGCTGTCGTTTTCTCGTGCCTATGAGGGAGGAAGGGAGGGAGGGAGGGCATAAGAGGGAATGAGAAAAGGGCAAAAGGTGGGAGGGGAAGAGCAAAAACGTACCTCCATGTTCTTGAGCTGAGCCGCCGTCTCGTGCAGCTTGCTGGTGGTCGTGCTGTGTATATGCGTAGCAGGGGAGAGGTAAATACAAATACAAAATACATTCAAATCTCTCTCACCTCCGAGCAGCACACTCCTCATTCTCTCCCCTCCCTCCCTCCCTCCCTCCCTCACTCCCTGTCTTACCTCAGCTGCACCTCCAACTCCCCCACCTTCGTCGTCAACCCCTCCACCTTCTCCCCCAACAACACCCTCCCTGCTTCCGCCCCTCGTGCAAGCCCCTCTGCTATCCGTGCCCTCTCCGTCAGAGCCTCCTCCGCACTTGCCCAGATCCCGGCCTTGCCCCTCGCTTCCTCCTGCAAGGCCTTGATTTGCCTCAAGAGAGGTGAGGTCGACTCATGCATATCAGCAGCTAGTCCTTCGGTACGTGAAACAGCATCTTGCCATCTCTTCCTCATATCACCCAATTCGGCCCTAAGGGAGTCCTCGCGGAGCCCAGCTTCGAAATTAGCGCGGGTTAGGGCTTCTTGCAATTGTTTTTTGGTTGCCGTAAGGACGGACTCGCGTTGCTCGAAGTCGGCTTTGATGCCGGCCAGACCACGGGAAAGGGCTTGGTCTTCGTTTAGTTGATTTTGGAGGCTGCCTTGTTCAAAGGTCATTTCGGTAAGGATTCGCTTGAGTTCTTTTTCATCCTCCCAGGCTTTTTCTAAGGTGGCTCGTTGGCTGGTTAGTTCTTCTTGGGCACGGGTTAGTTCTTGCTCCAGCTGTTGTGGAATATAGGTTAGGAGGGGTAAGGGGGAGGACGTGAGGGAGGGACGAGGAAAAAAAACAGGTGCAACCCTAGCCTGCGGACAGTAAATATATAAAATTGGAATGAAATTCACTCAATACTCTCCCCTCCCTCCCTCCCTTCCTTACCTTGCTCGTCTTCTCCGCCGCCGATTTATTCACAGCCTGCACCGCCGCCAAACTCTGCAACAACCCCCCATTCTCCCCCTCCTTCCTCCGCACCAACTCGGTCAACATATGAAGCTTCTCCCCCAGGGCCTCCCCTTCCTCCCTCAACCTCTCCCTCTCCGCCTCCACCCCCTTCAGTTCCCCCCTGCTTTTCCGCACGAGTTTTTCCATCTCCGACTGCTTGAATGCTAGTGCCCTTCCCTCTTCTTGCAATGCCTGGATCTGTCGTTGCTTCGCCTCATCCCCCATATAAATAGCTTGGGCCTTCTTAATCTCCTTTTCTAACAACACCACACGCTCCTGACTCTCCTCCAATTGCTCCTGCACTTCTGCCTTCTCTTCGTCGAACCGGGCGCGGAGCTCCCGTTCTACTGCTGCTGCTGCTGCTGTTGCTGCTTGCGTGGCTGAGGCCGACGCCGAATCTTGCTGCACTGAGAAGGAAGAGGCATCTACCTTGGTGGTGATGGTGCTCTCCTCCGCGACGACGACGGCGACTGCGGGTGGAGTAGCAGCAGCAGCAGCAGCAGCAGCAGCAGCAGCAGCAGTAGCACTAGCAGCGGTAGAAGAGGAGGAGGGAGAGGAAGAGGAAGAGGAGGAACAGGCATTGGAAGGAGAGGTGACTGGGGCCGCGGCTTTAGGAGGCAGACCATCATTGTTGATGTTGTTGTCCTTATCACCGCTGCGCGTGCGGCTGCGGGGGCGGCCACGCGGACCCCGGTTCCAGCGGTGGTTATTGGTGCGCTTGTCGCTCTTCTCGATGCCGGTACTGCCACTGCCGCTGCTGCTACTACTGCTGCTGCCACTGCTGCTGGTGTCCGAGATCACCTCCTCGCCAGCTCCAGCTTCCTCTTTTTGGGTCGTAGACGAAGACACAGAGAGGGGAGTGGGAGGACGGCTATGCTTGACTTCCTCCTCCCCCTCATCCTCCTCCACCTCTTCCTTGCCCTTGGCAGCGGGAGCCGCGGCCGCTGCAGTGCCACCGCCGCTCTTCTTCTTCCTGCGCCTGTTGTCCTTCTTCGTCGTCGGGTTCGGAGGCTGCGCTTCGCTAGGTGTGGTGACTGCAGCCGCCTGCGAAGCGTCCTGTTGCTCGTCGCCCATCTCCACCTCGACCTCGCCCGCCGCTGACGGCGAGTCAACTTTCTCTCCCTTCACTGCCACCCCTTCCTCCTTCTCCTCTCCCACCTCTTCTTCTTGCGGCGCCGGTGGGGCGACCTTGGGCGAGGGCGGCTTTCGGGCCTTGGGGGTCTTGACCTTGACCAGTGCGGGAGGCGGCGACGACGAGGACGAGGACGATGACGCTGACAAGGCTATCCCGTCATCCTTTTGCTCTTCGTGGCCCCTGGCGGTTGCCGCGACCGTCGAGGAGGAGGGCAAGGAAGATGACAAGTCCCGGTTTCGGGGGGGAGGGAGGGAGGGGATGGAGATGGGCAGCATGTCTTCTTCGCTCGGCACGACATCAGCGTCGACTGCTTGGTCCAACGAGTTCTCAATGGCACTCCACGCCTCCTTGCCCTTTTGCAAGGCCCCCGTCAAGGCTTCTTGGGCCTCTTTGCCCAACAGGTCGGCGCTGAGTTTGGACCACATCGGGGGCGTTGCTATGGGTGAGTGATGGGCGTCTCGTAGCGAGGTGCTTTCAAAAAGAGCCAGGCAATGACAAGCAGGCGCACCAAAAGGGCGGCTCGAGCCTGTGTTTAGGAGTGTGCGGGTAGGATAGAGGCGTGAGATGGCTGTAGAGTGTTGTGTGGAGTGGGGAACGGCGTTTCGAATGCGACACACAGGCCCATGAAGTCCGGTTCTGCAGCTCGGCTCGCTGCCGTCATCGCGCGAGCAAGCAAACACCCCCTCGCCCTGGGGATACATTGACCAGAGCTACACCGGCACCACACCACACCAAGACAACCCCGTACACATTACCCTACACACAGCTCATTGCCTAACTACGCGGAGGGGGAGAGCGCCGTAGAGCGAGGCGGCCTCCCAAGTCGTTGCTTGCTGCACCATCATCAGCATCATCATGCTTGCTTTCGCCTCCCCACTTCTTCCATGCCACATGACGGAGACACTCATCCACCCCACCCCCCCCACACACTACACAACAGGGCGTGCGAGATAAGAGCTGCCCACGCGTGTTTCTGGCGGGAAGGTCTTTGTCGTCTTGGGTCGTTCGTTCAAGGGTATCGCAAGCTCAAGCGCACAACACAGCAAGCTCCACCCTTCCTTCACCCTTCGTCTAATAAATTGACCATGGCGGACGCCGCCGTCGAGGACGGGCCCGTGGCAGGCAACGGCGGGACCTTGAACGATGCGGACGTGGAGAGCGAGATCATCCAGGGGCGCTCGGGCAAGGTGACGGGCATCATTTACCCACCCCCTGACATTCGTGCTGTGGTGGACAAGACAGCGCAGTGGGTGGCCCGCAATGGCAAGAGCTTCGAGCAACGCATCCTGAGCAGCGAGGAAGGGAAGAGTTCCAAGTTCAATTTTATGAAGCCTGGGGACCCCTATAATGCCTACTACGAGCACAAGATCCGGCAATTTGAGGAGGGCAAGGGGGAGGAGCCGGCGGAGAAGAAGGCCAGGGTGGGAGGGGATGGCGCCCCCGCAGCAGCAGCAGCAGAAGGAGCTGACGAAGGCGTCACGGCTGCTTCCGCTACCGCCACGACGACGAGCGTCAGCGGAGCCCCTACTACTACGGTGGGGAAAGCCTCGGTGCTTGGTCCGATTGCTAAGGCTGCTCTGAATAAACCGGAGGGGCTGCCACCACCGCAAGAGTTTTATATAACCCATCCTGATGGCTTGAATGCTCTAGATGTGGAAGTGATTAAGCTTACGGCTCAATATACAGCGGCGAGTGGTCGGCAGTTTCTGGCGGCCTTGGCACAGAAGGAGCAACGGAATCCGTTGTTTGAGTTTTTGAAGCCATCGCATATTTTGTTTAGTTATTTTACGACTCTGGTGGATGCTTATATTAAAGTGCTGCAGCCTACAGACGCCCAGCGGGCAATGGTCAAGCAGGGGTTAGAGAAGCAGAAGGTTCTGGAGAGGGTGGTGCATCGGTGGGAGTATGAAAAGAACGAGGAGAGCCGGAAGCAGCAGCAGCAGCAGGAGCAGGAGGCGGAGCGGGTCGCGTATCAGTCAGTAGATTGGCATGATTTTGTGGTGGTGGAAACGATTACTTTCGCTGAAGATGAGCTCCTGGATGTGGGGATGCCTGGCCTGGCTGAAGGAGAGGGGGAGGAAGAAGGAGAGGAGGAAGCAGCAGGAGCAGGAGGGGAGGATATGGAGCTGGAGGAGGAGGAGCAGGAGGTGGAGAAGGAGATGGCCCTCCCTCCTCCCCCACCGCCTCGTCCTTCCGCCCCCCCCCCTCCTCCACCCCGCCCTTCCGGGGCGGCTACGCTAGAAGAGGAGGAGGAAGCGGAGGAGGAAGATATGGATATGGATCTGGACGAGGGGGAGATCAAGGTTGTGTCGTCGTATGTGCCTCGAGTAGCAGCAGGGGGAGGAATTACAGCACCTCAGATGATGCTCGATCCAGTCACGGGGAGGGAGGTCCCTATCGCGGACGTGGGCGAACATATGCGTATCCAATTTTTGGACCCTCGCTGGCGGGAGGAGCAGAAGAGGGCGTTGGAGAAGAAGAAGGAGTCGGCGCTTGCCGAGGGGGCTGATATTGCGGCTAATGTGCGGAGTTTTGCTAAGAAGAGGACGGATATTTTTGGGACAACTGAGGAGCAGGAACGGCAGATTTTGGCGGGGCAAGAGTCGTTTAGGGCGAGGCAAGAGGAGAATCAGAGGATGATCTGGCAGGGTGGCCCGGCGGCTGCTGGAGGAGGAGGGGGAGGAGGAGGAGGGATGGTCGGGCCGGGGGTGCAGCAGCAATCGAATAGTTTTGGGCGGCCCCAGCCTCTGCCGGCTTCTGCTGGTCCTCCCCCGCCTCCTCCTCCTGCACGGGGGCCACCGGTGCCCGTCCCTCCTTCCAGCCTTGCCAACAACACCTTGGGTGGAGGAGGAGGAGAAGCAGCCTACCGTCCTCCCCCTCCTCCGGGCCCTCCTCCTGGGCCGCCACCAGGGCCGCCTCCTCCTCCACGTGGACCACCACCCATGATGCTGCAGCAGCAGCAGCAGCAGCAGCAGCCACCGCCGCCGCCACCGAGGATGGCCATGCCGCCGATGCCTCCTATGGGTTTTGGAGGGATGGAGGAGGAGGGAGGGAGGGAGGGATGGATGGGGGGAGGGCCTGCTTTTTTGTCGGAGTCAGCGTTCGCGGCGGCGCATCCTGGGGTGGTGAGTGTGAGTGTGCAGGTGCCTGTGGATGAGAGTAATCCAGGGTGGAATTTGACGGGGCAACTGTTGATTTTGCAGGTGGGGAGCGTGATGAGAACGGTTAAGGAGTTGAAAGAGCAGCTGGCGCCGATGGTGGGGGAGATGCCTTTGAATAAGATGCAGTTGAGGGTAGGGGGGGAGGGAGGA
>Ga0209491_10009463_pt1 | contig 11960 bp, 6 predicted proteins | sample BON02_FD_187213 | JGI IMG/M metagenome (GOLD analysis project Ga0209491, IMG submission 187213) | Freshwater microbial communities from Lake Bonney liftoff mats and glacier meltwater in Antarctica - BON-02 (SPAdes) (version 2) | ecosystem: Environmental > Aquatic > Freshwater > Ice > Glacier... | reverse complement strand
GGACAAGGTGTCGGACAAACTGCCATTCGACCTCAAGGGCCATCCTTCGTCGCGCTCGCACATTGCGTCGTCGATGTTGCGTCGTCTCGACGATGACGCTAAGGAATATGCTGAGCAGGCGAATAGCGGCGTGACAATGAAGATGGTGCGTCTGTTTGACACGCAACTCAAGGACTACGTACAGGATACTGCGTGCAAGGGCCTCACAGACGCTGTTGCCAAAATGCACGACGTCATCAAGTCCATGAAAAAAATGACGGATGAGGATAACACATACGTGGAGGTGGCGTCTGACAACTTACTGGCTGTGGCCAATAAGGTTCCGGCAGCTACCTCTGGGGCAGGTGACGAGAAAGAGATGGCGGGTCTGCGACACCACTTAGCGCGAACTGGTGGGCGCGAGCCAATGCTCGAGCTTGATGACCTTGTCTCGTCCATCTTGTCTACCGAGGCTGAGAACTCGTTAACTCAGTGGAATCCTTTCTTGGATGCTGCGGCGGTGGAGCAAGTCCTTGGGCTCACCATTGACCTAATTCTTCGTGTTGTGCGTATAGGGCACACGCGGAGGTGCTTGGCGGAGGCACGCGACCTGCTGGCTTGCCTTGAGCTTTTGCAGAAGACGCCCTCGTCAAAAGCCGTTGCTGACCCTACCATTTTGCAGGAGCTGGTGCTCAAGTCAAACCTCCTGGCTAAATCACTTTCAGTCAAGAGAACCTATATGATTGATCCAACCGACGCATCTTCGAGCGGTGCAATCAGCTATCAGGGTCTCAAGTGGGAACCTGACGGCCGCTTGTCGGGACCCGATGGACTCATGGTTGGGAATGTCAACAATGTTATGCTCTTCGATCCCAGATTCTTGGTCTTTGAATTTATCCACAACGTCATGTTACGGGATCAGCAGGTCGAGCTCGTGCAGGAATTTATGTCAGCAGTGTCTGATCCCAAGAGAGGATCGACGTGCCAACAGCTTATCATGGGGGCGGGCAAAACTACTGTCGTATGTCCACTGCTGGCACTCATGCTTGCTGACAGTCAGCGTCTTGTGATGCAGGTGGTGCCGCGCGCACTCCTCGAGTTTTCGCGCTACATCATGCGTGAGCGCTTCTCAGCGCTTATACGGAAACCAGTTTATACCTTTAAGTTTGACCGTTTCCGCACCGTGACACCGGAAACGTATCGCAAGCTCGTCAAGGCACGCAACAGCAAGTCCATCGTTGTCACGACGCCCGTGGATATCAAGGCGTTCTTCCTCAAGTATATTGAGATCTTGCACATGCTTGATGCTGCATCCTCCAGGTCGGACAGCACCAACAGCTCAAAGGAAGACGTTGGCTCACTGCGCTCACAAGCCAAGATTTGTGTTCGGATTCTCGAGCTCTTCTTTTCCGGAGCTCTTCTGATGGACGAGGTGGACTTGGTGTTACATCCCCTCAAGTCGGAGCTCAATTTCCCGCTGGGCAGAAAAGAGCCGTTGGACCTCACGCAATCACAGTCTGGGAAGGGCTTCCGTTGGGAAATTCCGTTCCACCTTCTCGATGCCCTGTTCTACGCCACTGAGGGCCGCATGACCATGAAGTTGCACGGCAGTGCGCAGGCCGAGGCCGTGCTGCAGGAAATGAAGGAAGCGATTGATGAGGGGTCCAGGCTCCGAGTACTTCAGCGCACCCCCCATTTGGTGCTTCTTAGCCGCCACTTTTACAGCACTCGTATCCGCCCCATTCTGACACGATGGGCTGTTTTCTGGTTTTCGATGCAGCGCAAAGCGGGGCTCGAGGATAGCGAAATAGTCGCCTTCTTGTCGGTGATACTTTTTGTGTCCGACTTGTGCCCGTCGGCTGTTTCTTCATGTGTGCATGCATCCTGCAGTAGTACTGCAGTGATTCTTTTGGTGTCTGAAGTGTTCGTTTCGACTGTTTCGCAACGTGTATATTTGCAGTCGTTTTGCATATCCTGCATTCCGTTGGAAATAGATGGCTGGTGCTGACGTGTGTGTGTGCGGGACTGCACAGGTAGAAAAGACGGATAGATTGGATAGTGATCTGCTGGCGAAAGTTGGCACCGAAAAAGTGGACGACGAGTGTTTCAAGATGCTTAATCTTTGCCGCGATCTGCTCCACTCTATCTTGCCCTTTGTTCTCACCAAAATTGATCGCGTGTCCTACGGGCTGCTATCGCTGGATCAGATTGAGCGCGAGAAGGCGGCCGAGTATCTCGTGCCTCGCTCGCGGTCTATTACGTCGGTGCCATTTGTTGGGAAGGACGTGCCGTCGGATCGTTCCGAGTTCGCGCATCCGGACGTTATTATTTCGCTCACCATTCTCGCCTTCCGTTACGAGGGTGTGCGTTATTTTGAACTCAAAAACTTGATGCGCACATTGCAGCGATCCATGTGGGATGAAGAGGGCCCCTACTCCAAGCGCCCGTCAAGTCGGCAGTTTGTTGAGTGGGTGCATCTTGCTGGCGGGAAAGTGCGTGGGCTTAGCCAGGATGAGATCTTTAGGCTTTCTCGCCTGGCGGGCGCTCCCAAGTCTCTTGGCCATAGCGCCATTGAGGTTTGGCCACTGCGGTTGATGGATATGGATGATTCCGAACAGTTTGACCCGGTCTTTCAACTGCTCTGCAGACTGCCTCAGCTTATCCACCACTACCTGCACAATATCATTTTCCCCGACGTGCTGAAGCACCAGGCTGTCAAGATTTCTGCATCTGGGCAAGAGCTAGGAGGAGACATGCTCTTCAAACGCCGAATGGGCTTTTCCGGGACGCCGTCAGAGCTTCTGCCGCTCGAGCTAGGCAAATGCCGTTATGACAGAGGAACCGATGGTAAGCTGCAGCATGTGCTGACATCTCCTGATGTTGTTTCGCTCAAGCTGATTGAAATGGACTGGAGTGTTACGGGGCTGCTTGATGTCATCGCCAGATCCACCGACCCGCTCTATCATGCGCTGATTGACACTGGTGCTCTCATCACTGGCATGAACAATCTTGAAGTGGCCTCGTACCTCATTACGCAGGGTCTCGAGTGGGCAGAGGGTGTTGTCTTCCTCGATGAGCTGGATCGCAAAATGATCTTGCTGCGTGATGGGCTCAAGGTGGTGCCGCTGCATCAGTGTGATATTCACAAGTCGAAGCGGTTTGCCTTCTACGACCAGGTCCACACAACGGGTATGGATATCCAGCACGCTCTCAATGCCAAAGCCGTGCTGACACTGGGCAAAGACATGACGTTTCGCGACTACGCCCAGGGTGCCTACCGTATGCGCGGCATCGGCATGGGTCAGACTATCCAGCTTTTTATTATCCCTGAAGTGCGTCAGCTCATTACCGATATTCTGGCCAAGAAAGTGGCCAAGTCTTCGAACGCGTCGGGCGATATACTTAAAGATGTATCGGCCTGGCTGGTCGTCAATTCCATGCGATCAGAGCAGGTGCAATTCAACATGTTGTGCGAACACAATATGCGTAACGTTTGGCGAAAAGAGGCTTTCAATATGCTCGTGGCACGTTGTAACGATGTCGGTACCGAAGTCAGCGATGATCTGCTCGTGCGCTGTGTGGATGCGTTCCTCGAGCGCCTCGATTTCCAGGTTTCTAGTGAAATCGTCAAAGAGCAATCCTTTGCAGAGAAACTAGAACTTGTTGAAAAACAGCATCAGGACCTCCTCTTCCGTGATGAGGAGCGGGAGCAAGTGCGCTATATCCGCCGTATTGCCACTTGGACTGAAGGACAGGGTCCTCTCACAGATGCGTCAGGAAATGTGATGAGCACTGGCACTTCTGACACGGCTGGCGCTGAAGACGCCTGGGCAATCCAGGCAACTGAAGCTAGCAGCGATGACAACAAGGACAACTGGCTCAGTGCTGAACAGCAGCAAGAACAAGAGCAGGAGCAGGAGCAGGAGCAGGAGCAGGAGCAAGAGCAAGAGAAGGAAATGGAAGAAGAGACTATGGAGATTGAGCAAGCAGGTACGGGCAAACTGGCCTTTTCGACCAAACGGCAGGGCACCACCCCATGGGCACTCTCTTCGCTCGGCAAAGGACTGGCTGGCATGAAGGACTCCTTCTACAACTGCTCAGACTTTTATGTGTACCGGGAGTCAATGGGAGGATTCAAAGATGGCGGGCGCCCTTCGGTGGCGTTCCATCCTTACCTGCTCATGTCTGAAAATCATTTCCACCGGGTTTGGACTCTGACATCACACCGCCGCCTTAAAAATGTCGTTGTGCTCCTCGAATGGCTGCCGGATGTCGACAAAGTCAAGGAGGTGACGGCAGCAGAAGTGGGTATCATGTACGACTCGCCCGATCGGCGACCCAAACTGCAGCGTGCCTTCGATATGCTGGCGCACAAAAAGGAAGACGGGACGAGCGTGCTGAATCGCGGCGAGTTCGCGCGGCTGGCGTTGCTGAATGATCCGACGCTTCGCTCCGAGTTTAGCGCTGCAATGGATGCGCTATGGGAGCGGGTGCGCGAGGGCAAGGACGAGCTGACATTTGCGGATATTGATCGGATGACCGTGTCACAGAGTCTCAATATGGTACACAGTGAGCGGTATTACGTAGCGCTGTCGCTAGATGAGGCGGAACATTTGCGCGCTGTCATGCACATGTACCGATCGGAGAACGTGCCTTTGCTCGCAGAGATTCAAGGCGCGGACGGTCCCAGGTCAGTCAAAATTGGTACCGCTGTGGGCCTGCGTACGCTGACGCGAGGCATGGAGGGCATTTTGCTTGATGCCTCAATGGGTTACAAAGCAGCGCCACCCCTGCAAGAACTGACGGCAATAGTGTCGTACCGCTTCTTGGACTCGCAGCTCTACTACCCTGAGAAAGTGCTGGGCACCATGATCCGCGCATTGCAGCAGAGCACACGAGAGGAGAGGCAGGCCTTCTTTTCGCAAGTGCGAATGTGTCGGCGGCGGCCGTTGCGTGATTGGCGCCAGAGTCCTGTGGCCCGCGCGCTCCAGACCAGCGACGAGTTCCACCACCTCGAATTCCTGGCGATTCTGTCAACCATCCGCGAGCGAATCAAGGCACACGGTCTGCGCGTCTTTGACGCCTTCCGCGCCTTCGACTTTGATCGTGATGGCCAGCTCTCGTGCGCTGAATTGTGGGGAGGCCTCGAGTTTCTCGGTATTAAGGTGTCGCCTGACGACGTCTATGCCATCGTGCGCTACGTGGACCAGACAGGCGATGGCCGTATTCGCTTTTCAGACTTTAGTTTGGTCTTTAGTGACGAAAATGACGCCGACTGCCAGGATTCTGGAAAGGCCCCTGTTTCTGTCATCCAGGGTGACCTCTCCCTCATCCGGCCCAAGCACATAGATGAGCTGTACGTGGATCAGCAGGCTGAGCAGACGCGAACTCGTCTTGCCCTTTCTTTCTCAGAGCTCGACAACATCCGTGTCCGTCTGAAAACTGCTGACTCATGGGTGCATGTCTGGAATAGTGGCTACACGGGGGCCCGAAAGGAGGCGAGTGTGTGGCGTGCCAAGTGGGATTCCTCCATCCTCAAGCGTAACGTGGTTGAAGTACAACTTGGACACTATTCTACTGAGGCCATTGGGCGGCCTCGAGCAAACAGACCACCCACCACGCTTTGCAAGGAGGCGTTAGTGCTGGAGCTTGCCGACCCAGCTGTGAGTTCGCTGTCCAAAAGCCCGCGGCTCGATGACGCGCATCTCAATGCCTTACTACCACATCCTGCAAAGATGAAATTGGCCTGGTCCAAATGTTCGGGCGCAGTAAAGGTCTATGTGTGGAAGGGCGTGCCTCCGACTGCCGACTTTCGCGCGTTGGGCATGGTCTGCACCACGTCGCCTGCTCCACCACGTCTCGACGTAATGCGATGTGTGCCAGTTGCGTGGTGTGTTGAGGCTACACATCCACCCAAAATGGTGTGGGATGACACGGGGACTGGCGGCAAACGAGGCTCCTTCTGGTCCGTCAACACACTTGGTCTGCTGGTAGCGACAGAGGGTCACGAACCTCCGCATCCAGCCACCACGGGTGGTGCTGCGCGTGCTGAAAAGGGAAGTAGCCATACCTTTGCAAACCTGCCCACTGAACAGTTCACAGCAAGTCATGGTTTCACAGACAAGACGTGGGTGGCAGCAGTGGCGGCTCTCAAGATGCGTGACTTGTCGCATACTGATGGAATGGCCAGTGCCGAAGACGGGCTCTTGGCCGCTCACACGTCCAATGGCACCTTGGGTGCTAGTGGTGTAGATCGCCAAGTGATGCAAATCCCGCAGACCAAAGATGGGTGGCTGGAGATCGAAGCAGCGCGCGGCAAGTGGAGGCGCCTGCGCTTCAACTTGGACAGCAACGGAAAGATCACATGCTGGCATGACCGACCTGACGATCGAGTGCCATTCCCAGCGCGCTTTGAAGTGCGTGAGCTCAAGAACGCACGTGCTGGCAAACATGCATTCCGCCTGGAGTTTGCCAACGCTGTCACCATCGAGTCGCAGATTTTCCCTGCGCATCGGAAGGTGAGCAAAATCGCTCTGGCTGCGCCTTCGGACGAGGAGAAAGAGATCTGGATGCGTGTGCTTGGCATGGCCGGCCGCATGTTACCTGAGAACCACATCAATGCAAAGTCGTCGGCTGCCATGAGGGCTGAAGATGCGGCACACGACAGACGTGCAGCCGCTGAAGCGTCAACTCCGTCGCGCGCCAATGGGCTGGCCGTTGCTGAAACCCTCAACCGGGTCGCAAACGCCAATTTGGTCACGGCTGTCGCGCAAGGGGTCTCGAAAGCGCCGGATGGAGGCGCTGCCAATGCAGTGTCGCGAGGGTCTATGCCATCGGCAGGCCCCGGAGGGCGAGGCTCGCTGCCAACTTCTGGCCCTAGCTCGTCCACCCAGACAGGATTGACACAGTCGTCGCCTCCTGCGCGCCGAGTACCTGCAGCACCTGCGCAGACTTTGCAAAGGGCTGCTGATAAGAATACCGCCGCAGACGCCACTGCGCAGAAAGCCACGCAAATTGTGCTGCCGTCTGGATGGACAGCGCACAAGGATCCCGACACAAACCTGAGCTACTACTACCATGCAGCTTCGGGAACGTCATGCTGGGAGGTGCCGAAAGCAGGCTCTGAGACTGCTACTGCGCCTACCACGGTGACAGATGTCTTTGAAGACTGCAAGGAGCCCGAGCAAGCAGCAGCAGTGGCACAAGCAACGGCAACGACAGCTCCCAAGGATCTGGGCGGCGGCTGGACTGAGCACCTGGACCCCGATAGCGGCATCACGTATTTTTACCACGCAACGTCGGGCAAGTCGCAATGGGAACGCCCTGATGTTGCACAACTTGCCTGAGGCCTTGTTCGTGACCCGTGACGGGGCAGATGCAGCCATGCGCTTGGTTGCACATGATTGGCATCATGATTCTGATTGAACGGTATGACGAGAGTGTTGAGGAAGGTGAAAGGCTAACGTGTGCGGTATGCGTGGTTTCACCGACATGTATGTGTGTATCTCGTGAGACATGCGTTGTGCTTCCTGTTTCTCCCAGTCGTCGGATTTATTTTTTATGTTCATAAAAGGAAACATCATCAATGTCCATCAGATTTTTTTCCTTTTGCAAACCAATTTTCTTCGTTTTGTAATCGTCAAGTGTGCATGTGTGCATGTTCCAATTCATCCTTGCCGCTACTCTCAGTTTCTACAGTCGGTGTTTACACTATCTGTTGTGTTGGGGACTCAAGATTCGTCATTTAGCACCTTGCTTTTTGATATCCAAGATGCAGAATCTCCGTCACATTCAGTTCCTGCTCTCGCAACCGTACTGAGCAGAATTTCTCTTCTACTGTTACACACACAAATCACTTTTCGATCTTTTCACAACCCCTCATCAATATCACAAGTCCTGCCCTCCACCTCTTCATGCATATTCAGCGGCTTTTTTGTTTTTTGATGACACTGCGTCGTTCTTTAAAGAGTTCATGCGCCTTGGGAGAAGATCACGCACCCGCGTATTTGATGACAGAGTCCTATACGATGCACGAATACACAACACCGTGACAATGAAGACAACTTGTACAGACAAGAAACATACCAAGTGATGGGCAGGGGCGCCGCACTTGGAAAACACCACCAATCGTGTCCTTCTTTCTTTGGTGGCGAAAACCCAACTTAATCACTGGACTAAGTGGGTGGTGAAGACCCAATTACTACTAGTAATTGCTTAGGACCCAAGAGACTGTCCCAGCGTTGCTAAAATTCAGTTCAGTCCCATTAATTTTCAAGGTAACCGGGTTCTACAGGCCTGTAAAACATTCCCTTCAAATGGATCACGTCGCAGTCAGGGCCATCCTGCTCCCAGCGTACACCATTTGTGGTGGTGTAGTCCTGAACCCCCTGACGGACTAACTTCGAGTTCGATCATCCCCTTTCCGAGTCTTTCTTTCTTTTTTCCTGGGATGGCGAAGACCTAACTTGAACTTAAGGTGGGGTTAGGTACTTTTCATATCATGTCTCCAAAATCATGATGATTTTCGCAAGGATCCGCAGGTTGAGCCAAAGTTCTGTAGGTCTCTTTTGACAACAAAATTCGTCGATGTTACTCCAATCGGTGTAGTAATAAACATCTGGAATCTTTCCTGAAGACAACAATCATGATTATGCGACCTTTCAAAACGACGAGTTCGTCGAACTCGTCGTTTGCTCGATCAAATTTGCATGTACTGTAGTAAAATGAACCGACAAAGTTGTCTTTATTATCAAAGAATAGTGCACCCAACTCAAATTAACATGGCATTATGGGCTACTGGAAGAGACGTCCCCCTCCCTGAGAAAGGTCCTGGGTTCGAGTCGCCCCATGCGTTCGTTGCTGCACACGAACAGTGCAAGATGTTTCCTTAAGTACCCAAAAAAATTGAAAACAATCATAATCCCACAATGCAAGAAAAATGAACAAATACAGGTGTCATATTATATTATATTATACAACAGTTTGTGGGAGTCGAACTCTGGAACTCAGGAACAACACGTGCGTAACTCTCCACACTCCTCCACAAGTGCAACATCCTTACTACACATTACAAATATGTGAATTTGTGGATTATATTTACATGTCACTCTGGTCAATTTTACTACAGTGCAAATGAATGAGAATGAACCAAGACGATCGAATCCGGCTGTGTTCCCAAAAATTCGCAACATTTGCTACGTAGTCGTAGCGATTTCCATCATGGAAATCGCTACGATTACGTAGCAAAAACACCTCGTGATGTCGAATTGAAAAATGACATTGTCTGAAAACTCGTTTTTTCAAGACCCCGACTTATTTTTTCCGACACCCTCGACGAATCTTTTTAGAGAACTTCGAGAGTCACCGCAGAGTCCGCAGGAGCGCTGCGCGACAGTGCGAACGTCGTGCGCACAGAGACGGGAAGTTGTTTTTGCGTGCGAATTTGCTGTAAGTTCCTAATATCAGATTGTAGAGGAGACTAAGATCTAGGTCTGTGCACCTTTTGGGTACTTGCGAAAAGAGAACCGCTGAGAAAAAGCGACTTCCGGAAAAAAGCGTGTTTCGCCTGCAGAAAAAATCGGATTTTGCCATCGCTCAACGGATTCATAAACAAAAGAACCCAAAAAGTGCACAGACATAGATCTCAGTCTCCTCTACATTTTGATGTAAGGAACTCATAGCAAATTCTTACGGGAAAACAATTTCCAAGCGCTCGGCCTTTGCTGTCCCGACACCACAAAGCGCGTTCCGCGTGAGCAACCGCAACTGAAATTGGGTGAGAAATCGAATCCTTCGAGATTAGTCGACGACTGTGCGTGCAAAAATCAAAGATACCCAACCCCACCTTAATCATTCCCTTCGTGTAGTATTTATTGATTGACAGTACGGGAACTGCGCGAACTTGCAATTTCTTCTAGGCATGTCACCTATGTCCATCAGGTTTGTCCCCTGCTTAGATGTCTACACCTCGCCTTCCTCCACATGTGTCTTCCCTCCTGTAGATCTCGGGTTACTATCCCGAACTTGTGTTCCCACTCAGATTTGCATTGATAGATGATAATCTATCTATTGCAAGTGTTTGATAGTGTTTATTAAATAGTAGCTTCAGCAAATGGAGCGAGAAACATTAAAACAAAAGACACTGCCACAGAACGGTAATTGTCTAATCTATCTATTGCAACAGGTTGCAGACTGTGGGCCTCTGCCTGTGCTGCTTCTATCTAGCTGCATATGCTGCTGGCAACAACACGCCGTTCAAATCTCGGGCCGAACGTGGCGTGTACGACGTTGTGTGGGATGTGCCATCAGGATCGCATGAGGAGACCCTGCCACTAGGCAACGGGGACATGGCTGCAAACGTGTGGGTGGATCAGGTTTGCCCAGCCTCTATGTGTGTGGGTGTGTATGTGTGTGTTTGTGCGTGTGTGTGTGCGTGTGTGCGTGTGTCTGTTCGTGTGTCTGTCTGTCTGTCTGTCTGTCTGTCTGTCCGTCTGTCTGTCTGTCTGTCTATCTGTCTGTCTGTCTGTCCATCTACCTGTCTGTCTACCTGTCTGTCTGTGTCAGTGTATCTATGTCTGTGTGTGTACAAAACACGCAAATATACAAACATTCACATATACTTGAGCGTGAATTCACCGGATGGGATCCGAAGACAGCAGGTTGTCTGAACTTGCTCCCCAGCAAGAGCAGTCTGAACTTGCTGGGGAGCAGTCCTGGACATAGGGTTTCCGTGTATTTAGATGCAAATGGCAAACGTATTCAACTCTATTTTGCGTTTTCTCTGTTGCTCAGGACGGCGCACTCCGAGTCTTACTTGCCAAAACCGATGCCTGGAGTAAGTGAAGATGTTGCTTTTCTGGAGACTTGGTAAACATACAACAGAAGCAATCACAAATCTGAAAACATTTTTTCCTACAGGCTCCGATGGGCAGCTGTTGAAATTAGGCGCTGTCAAAATCGTTTTGACCCGAGGGCCCCGCGACCCTCGCTTGCTCCTCCCGGGGCGCGACTTTAAACACGTATGTGTGTGTGTATGTGCGCGAACATGCGCGTATGTTTGCACGCTGTGTGACAGTGTACGTCAGGCACTGCAAGGTTGAAAGTGTGCGTGTATGTGTGTGTATACATACATGTTCCTGAGTGAGTTTTTATTTGGCTCACAGATGCTGCATGTTGGCCTTTGTTGTGGGTACTGAGCCACCTCACAGGGTTCGCTCGACCGGTTTGAGGTAGATCTCAGTGCCCGCCCAGTTTCCTCACTTAAAGTGATTTGTGTAATGTCTGTTTTTATTTTGCTCACAGATACTGCACGTTGGCAATGCGACCATTTCTGTCACGAACGCCGACGGTAAGTATTGAAATATTCCAACGCGAGATTTGTTTGTTCTGTGCATGTACACATGTAGAACTGCGGCATGTGTCTATATACGTGTATGTGTGTGTGTATGTGTGCGTGCTCGCGAGCACGTGCATGCGTGCATGTGTGTGTGTGTGTGTGTGTGTCACACTCACACACACACACATGCACGCACGTGCATACGTGCGTGTGTGTGTGTGTGTGTGTGTGTGTGTGTGTGTGTGTGCGTGTGCGTGTGCGTGTGCGTGCGTGTGTGTGTGTGTGTGTGCGCGTCTGTGCACGTGCGTGCGTCTTTGCCTTTGCCTGTCTCTGTGTCTGCGTATGTGTCCAAATTTGTGAGATTCCTACGAATTATGAGTGTGTAAGTAACACTTGTGTAATTCTTCATACCTTGCAATTGAATTTGTTGTATTCCTTGCAATCATGATACAGGTGTGACAATTCGTCTATGGATTGATGCCTCCTCTAATGTATGCAATCCAAGCACGCGTGCGTGCGTGCGTGTGCACGTGCGTGTGTAGTACGCACGTGCGCATGTGCGTGTGCACGTGCGTGCGCATGTGCATGCGTGCGCGTGTGCGTGCATATGTGCGTGCGTGCGTGCGTGTATGTGCGTGTGTGCATG
>Ga0209491_10009460_pt1 | contig 11964 bp, 23 predicted proteins | sample BON02_FD_187213 | JGI IMG/M metagenome (GOLD analysis project Ga0209491, IMG submission 187213) | Freshwater microbial communities from Lake Bonney liftoff mats and glacier meltwater in Antarctica - BON-02 (SPAdes) (version 2) | ecosystem: Environmental > Aquatic > Freshwater > Ice > Glacier... | reverse complement strand
GGTTGGTATTGCTTCTCGCTGGCCTAAGTTGAAGCGTCTTGCTGTTGTGCGTCGCCCTCAGCATAAGGATTGGACTCCTCGTAAGGTGGATACTAGGTACACGAATCTTGAAGTAGATAAGTGGATGCTTTAACCTATGTGTTCGTAGCATCCGCATTTACATACTCCACCTATATGATTGTGGTTGCATGAAACACAGTTGATTGTTCGCTTAACTGGTTGTTCTTTTCTAGCGGGTGGGTCTTCTGCTTTTGGTTTGTATGGTTCTTCTGGTGTCACACAGTCTTCATCGCTCCAGGATTTTTCTACCATGTGTAGTCCTGAATGTCCTGCTGGGTGTTCGCAGCGGGAACTGTCATGGTGGAAAGCCCAACATTGTTTAATGTCACTCATCACTTCACCTCCGGCGCATCGCAGCAACGTGATCCTCGTACTTAATCCAACTGCCGTTCTCGTTGTCCAATTCTCCAAGGTTATTGGTCATTCGGTAACGCGGTATCTCACTCATTGTCTTCTCCTTCAAACTTTGGATCATCAAACTGATAATCGTGACCTTGGACAGCGAAACAACCACCAATACCAAACACTGGTTTGTCCTCGCTATACCAAACATTGTTTCCACAGTTAGTACATGTGTACGATTTTAATTCCATTGACTTAGATTCCATTTTTTCTCCTGTTTTAGTCAGAGCCACCCCGCTAGGGAAACAAGGGAACCTAGCGGGGCTACTCACACCTAACCAGTCGGGGGGGATAGGTTAGGAGGTTTTTCTGACTTTACGAACGTCTAAACGCTCGTAGCCTTGCTTGTCAAAAGATTCAACACGCGAAGGGTTGACTTGCACCCAGCGTACTTGATGGGTCAATGTGGTTCCGTTGACCCCTAGTAGATGTGCTTTCGCTTCATCTTTCATGTTTTTGGCTGTTTTTTCCATAGCGCCAGCCTCAACATACATACTTACCGCTGCCAGTAATTCGTTGTCAGTTATTTGTTCTCCACCTTCATTGACTGTCAAACCTCCACGGCAGGCCGTGAAGTGTGAGCAGATTCGTTCGCAAATAGCGGCAGGTATGTCCCTACTAGCGTCTTCTCCGTGTGTTACAGCGTAAGTAACGTCGCTGATCCAAGAATCAATCTCGTCTGTGAGGGTGGGATCCCATTCTTGAGTGTCAACAACAATGTTCTCGTTCTTACCTGAACGGTCAATGAAAGCGTTCCCAACGTAGATTGTTTTATTAGGATCAATAATCCCCGCTGCTATCGCCCCAAGGATGTAAAGGTGGCGTTGGAACTTGTTAGATTGGGAGGCTCCTTCACGGATAACCCAAGCCAAACCGTCTTTAGTTTTGATGTCTAGCAGTGTGTTGTCTTCAGGTATGGCGATATCGAAACTGCCCGATACTTGCGCCCCGCTAGGTAGTGTTGCTGTGACCCTAGTGTTGTCAATGCTGCCTACTAGCCAAGTAGGGAACATTTTTTTGATCGCTGTCTCGGTGTAGGTGTGCATTGCTGTTCCTACTGCTGCTGGCATTATTGGTGTTGAATCTGTTGCTTCGACACCTTTAGTCATTAGGACTGCTTTTTGGCGACAGAAACCAATGTCGCTGGGGCCAAGTATTCCATCTGCTGACTGGACAGAACGGGCACTACCGTCACTGTAAGCGCGTAGGGCTGTCTCTATTAGAGCGCCGTAGTCTTTCATGCCGATACCTTTCCTGCGGACACAACGGCCTTGTCGTGCCATTTAGCGAGTGTCCCACCTTGGTAAAGGTTCTCAAGAACTTCTTTCTCTTTCATGTCTTTCTTGATATCAAGCAACATTGGGATGTCATTCGCTGATACCGCGTCCTTCATTAGGGCGATCCAAACATCAGCACCTTCGCTGTCAGAAACTATTTCGATAGGGGGAGCCTCCGATATATCAGTCACAGGATCCCCGAGTTCGGTATCGCGGTCTAGTGTGCGTCCGATTACGTCTTTGGTTGATCCTTCGTTGTATAGGGATAGACCGAATTGTGTTCCTAAATTGATTGCTGATCGTTTGAGTGCGTCTGACTCAGCGGTTTTGATTGCCATGTCGTGTGCTTCTCCGCGTGATCCAAGGGTTGCGAATCCTACGGCTGCTTCAGCGTATGAAGTGCCTTGAAAGTCTGGGCTGGAAGTTACACGGAGTGTCCCTAGTACTTTGTATCCGACGTTCCATTTCCCGTCGGTTAATTCTTCGAAGGCTAGTTCTGCGCTGGTTACTCTCCAATCCCAGTTGAGGAATCCGAAGATGCGTGTCAGGTGGGCTTTGACTTCCCATGCTTCTAGGTAGGAGAGTTGTTTTCCTCCGCCACCTTTACGCTTCGCTACTCGGTTTGGGTTGAGGGGTTTTAATAGTTGTTCGTATTGTTTTTCGTTTAACATGTGCGCTCCTTGTTGTTTTGTTGTGACTCTATAGTACCATGATCTCATGTCTTATGTCAAAGAGTCAGCCATGCGTGACACGATTGCCAACATGTTCGACATCATAGATGGGGAGTCTGACATTCAACTACGAATGACAGCGTTAGCGAGCACCAGTAAGAGGATCAGCGAGAGAATGAAGAACTCGCTAGAACTTTTCTGTTACCAAGCAAAAAGCAAAGGTATGCCCACTGACTTGATTGCTACTGAATTGGGGATTAGCCATAGGGCTGTGTTGAGAATGATCCGTGGATATTCACATAGGAATGGTGTCAGAAACCCATTGGACTTTCTCGCTATGAACGGAAGTTTCGACATCCTTGACCACTTGGACACCAGCGGGAAGTGAGGCTTCCCCTCCACCACTTTCCCGCTGGATAGCGGTAACAGTACCGTCCTCGTTTAACAAATGCCACCCATACCAGAGCCTAGCCGGAACCTCGCTAGGTTCCTGGGTTTGATACATCAAGTAGCCGTTATCCATAGCGTTAATACGGTTACTTTCAATTCTTTCGTGGCATTTCATGTGAACATGCAAACCGTTAGAAACGGAACCTGTCGCTGCTGATTTAGAACCACCCATACCCCTTGGTCTACGGTGATGTATCTGTGCTTCGTAGATCATTAGTCGCATACCGCAAACTTCACACTGGCCTTTTGACCTGTTTTTTATTTGCTCACGGACTCTTGTAGAGAACTTCACTTGTTGAACAGTGAAGTTATTAGTACATAGACAGCGATGAGTATCATTCCAAGTAGAAGGATCGCGTAAGCAAAGTTAGATACCATGAATTGAATCATTTGTAACCAGCCTCCTTGAGTAGTTGTACCAGCATCCTTAGGGGGAATGTGGCGTATTGCTCTCCCATATCGGTGACTCCTCGCTTTTTGTGGATGACAGCGCCAAGTTCTGTACTGTTGTTGACGCACTCGGCTTCAAGTTCTCTAATCCAGAGTGGGAGGGAGATTGTTTTCCAATTTTTACACTCCCAAGTAAACCCATCAACTCCGTGTAAGTCTCCTCGGTCATCAGCCCAACCCGCCCTAGTTCTATCAACTCTAAAGCCGTTGGCAACGAGATAGTCTTTAGTGTCTCGCTCAAATTTGTCTCCTTTGTTTTTCTGTGGATTAGACATTAGACCTTTTCTTGTATCTCATTGAGGCTCTTTCCCTAAAGGTTGTCCCACCCCAAATACCTGTAAGAGTAGGATCGCTCAGCGCCAGAGTTAAACATTTCTCTGTTACCTCACAAGTCTTACATATTTCTTTTGCCCAGTGAGAAGAGTTACCAACCTCTGGAAAGAAAAGGTCTGGGTCAACTTCAGCGCACAATGCTTTTGTCGCCCAATGGTCATATTCCGGCATGTCACTCCTTAACAGTTGTGTCTGGTCAAATCCCAATGAGAAGCACCTTCACCGTGTTGCCACGCTGTAAAGAAAGCCCTGTCTTGGTAATACCTGCTCCATTTACTGATGGGTTTATCTCTCAATGATTCCATCTTCTGGAAGTCACCGCCTTCCTTACGCAGCATCCAAACAAGGGAGTCTCTCCATTTAGAATCAAGAAACTGGTAGGCCCCTTTCGCTGAAGATGTTTTGTTCTCTGCCCGATAGTTGAATCCGGATTCCCTGAACATGATGCACTTGCGTAACGATTCCCATTTCTTGTTGTACCACTTTCCTTGGTACTCGCTGATCTGGTAGCCGATGAAGTGTGGCTTTTGTTTCTCTGTCGGCATGTGTAGGACTGCGGTTAATAGTAAAGATTCGATCATGCTTACTCCTTGGGTTACACGAGATGCCCACAGTTGGGGCACTCCTTTGGCTTCCGGCCTTGGCTGTCCGTTTCTCTCCCATCAACATAATTGTTAGCAATGTAGATTCTGCACTTCCCTCTTTTTTCGAGAAGCCTTGAAATCATACCTTCTTTATGTAAGATGCTAAGTACCCCGCTAGATAAGCCGTGATGCCACCCAGTTATTTCACTTAGTTCTTTCCAAGTAATACCCACACTTACTACGTTATTTATTATCCGTAGCGCATACTCCTGAGACTTCTTAGTCCTCCCTGTGGAGTCAGAATCAAAAGCCCTATCCTTACTTGTGTCAGTACCAGACCAACCTGAAGTTCCCGCATAGGTCAGTAAAGGTAGTTGTTCATCCATAACATCTCCTAATGTTTCACATGAAACTATTCTTCTTCGGTGTCGTGCTCGGTGTTAACGAAGAGATCTTTTAACTTGCCCATCAGTATTCCTTTCTAGTATTTGTACGAATTTGACACGGTCTGAAGGGCCACCTGACGGGTAGTGAGCGTCTTCTTGGTTGTATATGGCTGAGTCTCCAACCATGTAGTCACCGTTATCTTTACCCCAAACGTGACCAGTAGTAGAGAACTCTCCACCATTGCTTTCTAGTTGAACCATTAATAGATCCCAGTAGTTGACGGTCTTCATCACGTTAACTACCTCTTCTCTAGTCATTACCAATCCCTCTCTTTCCACGCCTCATACTTCTCATCACAACCGCATCCTTTGGACTGCTTACACATGTCGCAGCCTTCGTCTTGGCAGTAATCGCAACTGTTGTCATCGCAATCTTCACAATCGTATTCATCATTGTTTGGTGGTTCCATGTTGTAGTCCGGTAGTTGTTGCACAATTACTCCTAGTCTTTGTCGTGTTTGTGTGAGTAGAGGGCTTCCCATTCGTCGGTTGATACTGACTGCCAAGGGAATATTTTTCCTTGCTTGACGGCAGCGGGGAACTCTCTTCCTGTTGCCCTGTCTCCTCTCCATGCTTTGAGTCTCATCAACCTTCCATCGTTGTCGCTTAGTGGAACCATTCCGTAGCCGAAGTCAGGCCAGCGGAGCCAGTAGGAAGATCCTTCTGGTCGCATGTTGTTGCGGTCGTTTTGGAATCCGTGTCCTGCGTGGTGCTCAACGATTACGGTGCATCCGATCTCTGCCCTGATCCTGTCTACTGTGGATTGGATTGCTCTTACTGCTCTGTGTGTGTCGTCTGTGACATCGGTTAGTTTGTAGGCGGTTCCCATGTAGAGGATGTCTGGGTTGTAATGAACTACTCTCCTAAGAATATCAGCCTTATCTCTTGTGTCAATCAGATTGACAACTCTGCGTTTCATTGATCGCCACTCAGGTTTAACGTCAGATGCCATTTCAATTAACGTAGGAACTATCTTGTCCAAGTTCTGCCTAGCCTGAACATCATTGTTCTCAACGTCGATAAACAACACACGCTTAGGCTCGTGCCTCTCAAGGTTGAAAGTATCAACACCAAAAGCAGCACCAGTAAGCATCTGATAAACAAACACAGACTTGCCACCACCTTCAGTACCAGTGAGGACTAGGCGTTCATTGCGTCTAAGCATCCCCGGAATATTGAAAGGCTCCTCGTCAATATCTATTGACATCAGATCATCAAGCGTCCAAGTGTCATCGTTCTGCATGGAAGGTCCCGGAACAGTCTCCAGATCATCCCTAAGCCGGTCAATGATGTCGTAGGTACTTGAACTAGGACTACTCTGGATAGCCTGCATAGCCCTCGCTACAGCGGCTTCTGTGGCCCTTCTTACTGAGGCTTCACGCAACCTTTCACCGTAGTAGACAGGTGAGCCACCAAATCCTGCGCTAGTTATCTTCCCAATGAAAGACATGGAAGGTGAACCAAGGCGTATCGCTTCCTGTTGGGCATACATCGCCAACTCTCCACCAAACTCCGCGTACCCTCTCTCAAGGATCCCTGCTAGGTGCTGATACTCACCCGGATCAAAGTCCTCAACGCTAACGATAGAAAATAGTTTCTCTGCCCCACCCCACATCGCTGAGTACAAAGCAGCGTCTTGTAGTGATGCTCTTCCCTCGTCTACCATTTTATTTTCATTCCACTAGCAGAGCAGTTATGTGTCTTACCTTCTCTGACAGTTTCTTTGCAGTAAGAACACTTAATGATTCTTGATGGTTCTTGATGATTATTAGGGGGTGGATTTGGGGTACTTACCCCGTCCACTTGGGGTACTTGCCCGCCCACTTGGGGTAGTTCCAACCCAGATACCCCAACTGACTTGGGGTTCTTTAGAAGGTATTTCTGTGCATTACCTGTGCCTTTTGACACCGAAGTAATCTCAATGTATTCATCTTCGATCATCTGCTTGACAGTCACCCTGACATGTTCAACAGAACAACCAGCACGTTTAGCAATCTTCACCTGACTAGGCCAACAAAACCCGTCATCATTGGCGTGGTCAGCGAGTACAACGTGTATTAGTCGGGCTTTACCCTCATAAGGGGAATGGTCTAGCACCCATGACATTATTTTAATTGACATAGCATCTCCGATTGAAATCAAGGAAGACCTATGAGATAATAAAATCTCACAGCATCTCCTGTGTTTATTAAGCCCCCAGACCCGGTATCTGGGGGCTTTACACTACCTACTTACTGCCGTTAAATCTAATTAAAATGGTGGATCGTCGATAATTTCGGCATCAAACGCATCAGAAACCACACTGACACCATTTATTGCAGCGTCAAGGATGCGTGGAGTCTTAGCGGGAGTCCATTTAAGTGATGGTCCAACCATGTCAGCGACAATCTGATAGTTAGTGCGCTTGTTTCCTTCATTGTCAGTCCATTCATTCTGCTGTAATTTTCCAACAACAAGCACAGAATCACCCTTAAGTACAGATTCAGTTAGGTTCTCTGCCTCTTTACCGAAGCAAAGAATGTCAAGGAATGTTGCCTTACCGTCAACCCAGTTACCTGAGGAGTCACGGACACGTTCCTTAGTTACACCACGGAACTTAGCCCACGCTTTACCACTATCACTGACCTTAAATTCAGGATCAGTTACTACACCAAACTCACCAGTTACTGTTGCGAGTGCCATTATTTCTCCATTCGTATGTGACGCTCAGGATCAGCGTCTATTTTTGCTACTAGAAAAGGCGCGAAGGTTTCTATCCTCATCAAAACGTAACTGTCTTCAATGTTTGGGCCACTGTCACGAGAGGTAAGAAACATTACGAGGGGTTGTGTGTGCCCGTTGGCACGTTCATTCTCATAACGCTTGAAATAAAACGGGACTTGTGCCCATCCACCGTCAAGGCGTGGGGTTGAGCGAACAAAACTCCACCCAAAGATGCCATTGAACCGTCTACTGGGATAGTCCCACATAAAATTAGGTATGCCACTAGCAACCATATATCTGGCTACTAAATGTTCCCAAGACCTAGTTTTCTTAGGTATTTTCATTGACAACAGGCTTCCTTCGCATGTAAAGCAAGGCCCTAGAACGCTTCTCACCCGGAGATAAGCGAGTTGTCACCTCATACTTGCTAGGGTCAATACTTTTGTAGCGACCTTGCCTAATATGTGTACGCACAGACTGATCGAAAGTACCAACCAATCCCCATTCGGTACTACCAGAGGCTGAAGCCTCGTCTAACTGCGTTAATACTTTCTCCCAGTCCACCAGCCTGATTCGGCGGAGATTCATGTGCTTTGAGGTGAAGTTTACTCCTGTAACTGATCCACTATTTTCTTCCATGTGTCCTCATCTACTTGTGTGTGTGTTCCAGACATACTGGGTGCGTGTGTCCGTAGATACTGCTCTACTTTCGGGTTGCGTTGAATCATTTTTATTAGGCTTGGATGTTCTGAAATCCACCATGCAAGTTGAGCATCACTCATGTTTCTCCTCTCTTGTAGTGTTATAATATCACAAATCAAGCGTTAAGTCGAAGGGAAACTCATGCCGCCAGCCAAATGGTTACTAAACCCCAGCGAAATGGCTCGCATAAAAAGAAAAATAAAAATAGAAAACGATTGCTGGATATGGACAGGACTAAAAACTCCTAACGGATACGGAAAACACAGGGTAGGCCCCGGAAAACCAGACAGAGTCATACACAGAATTGTTTGGGAACACTACAAAAACCAGCAAATCCCAGAAAAACTACAACTAGACCACCTATGCAGAAACAGGCTCTGCTGCAACCCAGACCACTTCGAAGTAGTAACCGGCAGCGAAAACACTATGCGCCAAGAACACGCCAACAGGTTGAAGACAGAGTGCCCTAAAGGTCACGAATACACCAAAGAAACCACACGAATAACCCCAGCAGGCAAAAGAGTATGCAAAACATGCGACCGAGCGAGGAAACAAGGCAACGAGTTACATGTCACAGGATTCCCGAGTTTGGACATTACTACTCCTAAACAAATAGGTGTGCCCCCGCTACCGGAGGGATAGCGAGGGCACTATTACAAGGGAAACCTATGCTTCTTCTGCTTCGTAGTCGTCTGCTTCAATGAATGTCCAGTTACCACAGGATACCGCTTCACTGATCTCGTATTCGTCGGCACAGTCATAGTTACTTCTTGCTTGTTCGATTGCGTCTTCCTCAGAGGCAGCGGTAATCTCCATGTTTTTTTCCACCGTGACCGAGAATTCTTCCCTGTATGTGACGTTGTACGTCTTTTGACGAATTGGTAGTTGCAAGTCCCAACGCAATTCGTCATTGATCTTTTCAATAATTTGGTCGAATTCGACGCACCAGTCACGCTTGTTAGACTCTTCGATGAGTCGCTCACCAACAACATCTCGTAGTTTGTAGGCAGCGTCCTTAAATTCAGAGAACTCTTTCTCCATTGCAACATTCTTAGCCTGCTCATCAAAGTACTGCTTCTGAACAGCGATTAGTGATGCTTTGAGTTCTTCTGGCGTTAACTTATCAAACGGGTGTTCAACTGGTAGGAAGGTTGTTTGATCTAGTGTTTCCCATTCAGTGAAGTGGTATTCAACAACGTATGAGCCACGGCTGAACTCTGCATATAGAGAACTAAATGACCCGTCTGATTTTTTTCCTACTCTTGTTACGGTTACGTTTTGCCCTGTCGCTAGGACTCCTTCTCCTGATGTGTCTTGATTGCTTCCTGTGATCATTGGGATGAAGGTTGCTTTTACTATGGTTCCTACTAATACTTCTTCTTTTACTGCTACTGATGTTTCCATGTTTTTCTCCCTTGTTTTGGGGCGTTTGCCCCGATCTGATAACTAAATACTACACTAAATCTTACCTTAAGTCAAGTAACTTGGGGTTTGCTTGAGAAACCAAATCCAACATGATCTCCCTACGACACGAAAAGCAAGCAACACGCTTACTGTCATAACCCTTAACAAAACTTTCCCCACACCTAAAGCAAGTAAACGAATCCTCAGGCTTAGCGATCACTCCTCAACCCATTCTCGGGCAAGATCCTCAAACACCGCTACGCCAAGATTGGTACATATTTCTGCCACGAAACCCCAAGCAATAGTCGTGTCATCTAACGTATCCAGCACATCATTTATCTCCTTGTAGTAAATGTCAGCAATAAAATTACTCATCTCAAGCAGACTTGCTCCAGTGAGTTTCATATCCAAAATCTGTCCATTTACCACCTCGTTGTTATCTAAAACATTAGAAATGTCTTTGACTATCTGATCTCGCCACAACATTAGTTCTCCTTAAAAATAGTTAGTTTTACCCCAGAAGGATCAACGGTCAGAAAGTAGTCCTTGGCTCGCTCAAGATCAGCGAACGAACCAAGGACGTTACTTCCATTAGTCACAAGCCACACGGCTAGTTGACACCTTTTCTTGACTCGTCATAGGTCAGGCTGTTGATGCTGTCAGCCCAGAACTCTGGAGACATACCAACATCAAGCATCTGCCTAATCATGCGGGCAAGGCTGTAGCGACTGTCAGACTCCAAAGCAAGATCAATACACACGTTCGCTTTCGCGCCGTTACCCATAGACCAAGCAATAATCCCAGCGACAGTTAGTAGAGCAGCAGATCCGCGTGTATGGACATCACGACAAACAGACGCTGTTACTTCGTACAAGTCAGGCAATTCTTCCTTCTCTAGGCTGTTTACTAGCCAAAGAACAGAGTCCCTTACTCGAACATCTTGCAAAGCAACCGATATTAGGTGTGATTCCTCTACACCTTGATTACCTGACAGGTACACGTTTCTTACTGCGTCAATCATGTCGTCACGCATTGTTTCTTTGTCCGTGTGATTCTCGAACGCGATCCAATGACCTTGAGCGTTGATGTAGTCAGATTCTTCTCCGGTAGGGGTCACTTCTTTGATAAGGTCATCTCTTGTTTGTGTTGTATTAGATACAACTAACCCACCAGGATTATCTTTATCGTGTGAGAAGTATGACCAAGCCCGACCATGAGAAACATGAATAATGTCAGTGGCAATATCTGACTCTACGTTTCTGAGTAGTGATATGTGGAAGTCACATATCCATTCATGGTTGTCAGCGAAAGACTTATCAGTGTAAATAACAAAGATAGCCTTATCGAATCCTTGACTGTGGCCTACTGCCAAAAGATCATCTAAGTCTCCGCTATCAGATATGTTGCTTCGCTGTGTTAGGACTGTTTCGTCATTTTCTCCTAACCAAACTACGACTATTGATTCTGTCGGCATGAAACCGAAGTCGTCTGGTATGGATCCAGCGAGTTGGTGTATGTCGATAGTTTTTAGATTACTCATGTTTTTCTCCCTTGTTGTTTGACTTACATAACTAAATATACCCTAAATCAAGCGTTAGGTCAATTCAATCTTACTCCATCTAGATACAACTGCAAAGCATCCAACCGACTACCCCACATAGAAAAAACAAGGTTCATCTCGCTAGGGGAAAGACCACGAGAACCATTAGCATCTTCGATAGTTATCAAAACATTACCGAAAATCTTAGCGGTTAAATCATCACTACTGAACCCAACAAGACCACCAGCGAAATCGTTATCAAGGCAACCGTTAAGCAAACCTTCTTCATTAACCCACATCTCAAATTCAGTATCGTGCAAAGTGAAGAAAACACGCTCAACATAACCTTCAACAATTTCTTGCATGGCCTCAAGCGAGCCGTCAAAATCAATTACCTCTGGTTCTTGTTCCACAGAAATCTTTAATGCCTTCATTAGTTGCTCCTTAGTTCGTTAGTAGGATTCCCGAGATCGGATCACAGTCATGGCCACAAGACCATTGGTTGGACTCAATGCTGTTGGTCATGTCAAATTCACGCTGACATGTAACACATGTGTTAGTGAAAAACTCTGTAACTTTGATAGTAAAATATTTAGACATTACGCCTCACAATCGTGGCCATAGAACCATTCTTGGGTGTCGTTTTCGACTGTCATATCGAACTCACGCTGACATTCGACACATGTCCTTACGAATATAGAATTTTTAGGCGCCATTAGGGTCTATCTCCTTCGTCGTAGTAAGGGTCATAGTTAGGGTTAGCGAAAAGGTTATGGTAGAAACCTTCTCCTTTGGATTCTTCGTTACACATTCCCATCGCATGTCCACAGCAGGGGTAGTCCTCGCACATCAGAATCCTCCTTCGATCCAACCTGCAAAGCCAAGCATGACAAGCATGGCGATAATAAATATTGGGTAAACGATCATTTCTCCCCTTCTAGT
>Ga0209491_10009458_pt1 | contig 11964 bp, 13 predicted proteins | sample BON02_FD_187213 | JGI IMG/M metagenome (GOLD analysis project Ga0209491, IMG submission 187213) | Freshwater microbial communities from Lake Bonney liftoff mats and glacier meltwater in Antarctica - BON-02 (SPAdes) (version 2) | ecosystem: Environmental > Aquatic > Freshwater > Ice > Glacier... | reverse complement strand
GCAGCAACCGAGCGTGAAGTTTGTCGGCATCAAGACCACAGCGCAACAAGCCACACTGACCCTGCACCGCCAGCGCGAACTGCTGATGAAGATGCGCACCATGCAGACCAACGCCCTGCGCGGGCTGCTGTACGAATTTGGCGCCACCTTTGCGCAGGGCAGGAACGCAGTGTTCAAAGACATTGAAGCTGCACTTGACGCGCTCAGCAACATATTGCCCAGATGGTGGCCGACAGCCTGCGCGAGCAAGTCCTGCGCATCAAGGCCATGAGTGCCGACATGCTGGCCATTGAGAAACGCTTGGGGTCACAGCTCAAGGCAGATGCGGCGATGCAGCGTATTGCCCAGATCCCCGGGGTCGGACTGCTGACGGCAACAGCGGCCATTGCCACCATGGGCGAGGCCAGCGCCTTCAAGTCGGGCCGAGAGTTCTGCGCCTGGCTGGGGTTGGTGCCCAAACAGACGGGAAGCGGGGGCAAGGTACGTCTGGGTGGCATCTCCAAGCGCGGCGACACCTACTTGCGCACCTTGCTGATTCATGGCGCCCGAAGTGTGCTCAGTCATGCCAAGGAGCCGGGAGCGTGGCTTGAGGGTTTGAAAGCGCGCAGGCCGGCCAATGTGGTGATCGTGGCGCAGGCGGCCAAGATGGCCCGAACGATCTGGGCGGTGACGGCCAAAGAGCAGGATTACCAAAGAAGTTTCAAGAGCGTCAGGCCGATGTCGGCCTGACAAACGGACGAGCCCATTTATCAACCAACCGAAACGAAAGGATATGGTTTTAGCCTTAGAAGGCTAGTAGGTGGCAAAGAGCGAAGTGATGTGAAATAGGTCAGACCGGGACGAGCTAAACCTGTATGGTGTTTCGGACATAAAAAGTCCGTTCTAGGAGATGAGGTGCTTGTCAGCGGATATACATCGGGGCCAGCGGGCGAGACCGGGAAACCAGTCAAACCACGCAAACAAGGCCGGATATAAGTGTGCAGCCGACTTCTTCACAAAATAACGCAAATTGTGCTTGCTAGCCGGGAGGCATCCATATAACACCGCATGCTTCTGATCTCCTGCCCGCACTGCGGGCCCCGCAATGAATCCGAGTTCCAGCACGGAGGACCGGCGCGTATCACGCGCCCCGACAGCAGCAATGGCGGCACCGATGCGATGGACGATGCGCAGTGGGTCGATTACCTCACCGTGCCCCACAACCCGATGGGCCCAGTGGACGAAAAATGGTGGCATGTGCGCGGTTGTGGCGCATGGCTCACACTGTCGCGCGACACGGTGACGCACCTGATTCTGGGGGAAGCACGCCATGGCGCTTGAACCCTTCCGTGCCCCCATTGGCGGACGTATCGACCGCAACCGGATGGTCCGCTTCCGCTTCAACGGGCGTAGTTATATCGGGTACTCTGGCGACACTCTGGCTTCCGCATTGCTGGCCCATGGCGAACGGCTGACGGCGCGTAGCTTCAAATACCACCGGCCACGCGGCATCACGGGCGCGGGCCTCGAGGAGCCCAGCTCCTATGTCGAGCTGCTGGGCGACCATGCCGGCGGCAGCCAGCCGATTACGACGGTGCTGCTGCGCGAAGGCCTGGAGGCACGTTCGGTCAACTGCTGGCCTTCGGCACGCTTCGACCTGCTGGCGGTGAACCAGCTAATCGGCCGGCTGTTGCCTGCTTCGTTCTACTACAAGACCTTCATGTGGCCGAACTGGCGTGTGTATGAACCGCTGATACGGCGTGCGGCCGGGCTGTCGCATGCGCCGGACGCCGACCGCGTCAAGGGCATTTATGAAACCCGGCATTGGCATTGCGACGTGCTGGTGGTGGGTGCCGGGCCCGCGGGCCTGATGGCCGCACTGAGCGCAGCGCGGGCTGGTGCCAACGTATTGCTGGCCGACGACGGCATCGAGCCCGGCGGGGCGCTATTGGGCCGACGTGCGCAGATTGATGGACGTCCCGCGATGGACTGGGTTGCGGATACCGTGCGTGCGCTGGACGACATGCCACGTGTCACGCGGCTGTCGCAGGCCAGCGCCTGGGCCTACCGTGAAGCCAATCTGCTGGTGGTGACCGAGCGCGCACCGTCCACACCGGGCATCTTCCAGCGCAGCTGGCGCGTGCGTGCCGGCCAAGTCATAGTCGCGGCAGGCGCGATCGAGCGGCCGCTGGTGTTCCACAACAACGACCGGCCCGGCGTCATGCTGGCGTCCGCGGTACAGACCTACATCAACCGCTACGCTGTGCTGCCCGGGCGGCGTGCCGTGGTGTTCACCAACAACAGCTCGGCCTACGAAGCCGTGGCCGACATGCTGGCCGCCGGCATGTCGGTGGCAGCAATCGTCGATGCGCGCGCCGTCGTGCCGCCCGAGGCGGCCGCCCTGGTGCCCGGCGTCGAGATCCTCGCCGGCCATCTGGTCGTCGCTAGCGTCGGCCGCAGCCAGATCAAGGGCGTGCAGGTGCGCGCGCGCCAGGGGACTACTGCACGCTCCATCGCCTGCGACCTGCTGGCCATGTCCGGCGGATGGAACCCAGTCGTGCACCTGTTCTCGCAATCGCGCGGCAGTCTGCGCTTCGACAATAGCCTGACAGCCTTCGTCGCCGACAAAGCCCAGCAGCAGGCCCGATGCGCTGGCTCTGTGGACGGCTTGTACGATCTGACAGCCTGCCTCGCCGACGGCGCCGCCAAGGGACTGCAAGCCGCACGGCAGCAGGGCTTCACGGACCCGGCGGCGACACCGGTGCCAGCAACGGCCAGCACACCGGCCCATGCCACCGAAGCGTTGTGGCATGTGGAACCGCACAAGCCATCCGACAAGGCCTTCGTGGATCTGCAGCACGACGTGACGGTGGCCGACATCCACCTGTCGCTGAGCGAAGGTTATGGCGCGGTCGAACACGTGAAGCGCTACACCACGGCTGGCATGGGCATTGACCAGGGCAAGACCGGCAACATCAACGTGGTGGGCGCCATCGCCAATGCTCAGGGAGTGCGGCTGGACGCGATCGGCACCACGACTTTCCGATCTCCCTTTGCGCCGGTCGAGTTCGGCGCCTTGGCGGGCTCACGCGGTGGCAGCATTTTTCTGCCCTATCGCCATACGCCCATCACGGCATGGAACATCTCGTCCGGCGCCGTGATGATCGAAGCCGGGGCGCGCTGGCGCCGGCCTAGCTACTATCCGCGCACGGGTGAGGCACCGCAGGACGCGATCAACCGCGAGTCACTCGCTGTACGGCAGAAGCTTGGCGTCTACGATGGCTCGCCGCTGGGCAAGTTCGAGATCAAGGGGCCGGACGCGGCACGTCTGCTGGACATGCTTTACACCAACCGGTTCTCCAATCTGGAGACCGGCATGGGCCGCTACGGCTTCATGTTGTCGGACGACGGCATGGTTCTCGACGACGGCGTTTCTTTCAAGCTCGGCCCCGGCCACTACCTGATGTCCACCTCGACCGGCAATGCGGACGAGGTTTACCGGCATATGGAGCACTTTCTGCAGATCGAGCGGCCGGACTGGAAAGTGCGCATCACACCGGTCACGACGGCCTGGGCCAACGTCACCGTCTGTGGGCCCCAGGCGCGGACTTTCATGCTGTCGCTGGGAACGGATATCGATCTGACACCGGCCGCCTTTCCTTTCATGGGATTGCGGCACGGTACCGTCGCCGATCTGCGCGCGCGCGTCGCCAGGGTCAGCTTCACGGGCGAGCTGAGCTACGAGATCAATGTGCGTAGCCGCGACGCCATGCAGCTCTGGAGCCGCATCATGGACAAGGGCGCGCGTCTGGAAGTAACGCCGGTCGGATCCGAGGCAAGCCATGTGCTGCGCCTTGAAAAAGGCTTTCTGTCGCTGGGACACGAGGTTGACAGCACAGCGGACCCGATAGACCTCGGCATGCCCTGGATTCTTTCGACAGAGAAGACCGACTATCTGGGCAAACGCGCTGTCGAAATCCGGCGCAGCAGCAAGCGTGTGCGGCGTGAACTGGTGGGATTGCTGACGGAAGACGCGCAGCGCGTGGTCAGCGACGGCGCGCCCATCACGCCGCAGGGTGCGCGCCAGGCCTCGGAAGGTTTCGTGAGTGCCAGCATCTGGAGCCCCGCTAACCAACGCAGCATCGCGTTGGGTCTGCTCGCCAACGGCCGCCAGCGCATGGGCGAAACCGTTTTCATCCGCATGCAGGACCAGGTGGTGCGCGCCAGCGTCACCGCGCCGTGTTTCTACGACCCCACGGGCACCAGGTTGAGGAGCTAATGTGATCTACGACGTTTCCATCGAGCCGCTACCCACCATGGCGCTGATCGACCTCAAGGGCAGCGCCAGCGATATTGCACCGCGCCTGCGGCGGCTGGGTTTGTCCGAACCCGCGCCTAGCCGCGCGCTGCGTGCCGGTGCGGTCGAAGTGTTGCGCGCCGCGCGCGAACACTGGCTGTTGCGCGCGCCGCTGGAGGACGAAGAGCGCCTTTTGTCCGTGCTGCTGGAAGATGCGCCAGCGCCGGACACGCTGATCGTGCCGGTGACCGATGCCTACGCCTTTTTTGGCATCACCGGCCCGCATGCGCGCCAGATCATGGCCATCGCCAGCCCGCTGCATGCCGATCCATCCGCTTTTCCAGAGGACGGCGCCACCTTCACCGAAGCGTTCGGCCAGAAGGCGCTGGTGCTGCGGCGGCCCCACGGATTCCAGCTTGCGTGCGAGCGCAGCTATGCCCCCATGATGGCCGACTTTTTTTCGCGTATCAACGGTGGGCCTTGACGGTCCCGGCATCGCCATTGCGGCCATTAGCTAAATCGGAGGTCTTGCTGGTGATTTTCTAATATCAGCGTTGGACGCAAGCACCGCACGAATTGCACTTCGAGGACGCTGGTGTGGTATTGTGTCGGCGTGTTCCCAGCCTGGCGGCGCCGGGCGATTGCCTGGCGCATCTGGCTATTGATATATGAGGTTCTCAACGTGTCCAATTTTCTGAAGAATGCCTGGTATGTGGCGGCGCTTTCACCCGAGGTGGAGCGCAAACTCAAGCCGGTCCGGCTGCTGTCCGAGGCGATCGTGTTGTACCGCACGCAGGACGGCGAACCGGTGGCCCTGGAAGATGCCTGTCCGCACCGCAAGCTGCCTTTGTCGATGGGCCGCATCAAGGGCGATGCCGTGGAATGCGGCTACCACGGCCTGACCTTCGACTGTGCGGGAAAATGTATAGACGCTGCCACGCAAGACCGCATTCCGCCCTTCGCGGTGGTGCGCAGCTACCCGGCGCGCGACAAGTACGGGCTGTTGTGGATCTGGATGGGCGACACCGCGCTGGCCGACGAGAAAGACATCTTCGAGATCGGGAACTACGGTAAACCGACGTGGCATACGACGCGCGGTGACCATATGCCGATCGCCTGCAACTACCTGTGGATGGCCGACAACCTGCTCGACCCCTCTCATGTGGCCTGGGTGCATCGCTCGTCGTTCGCGGGCGCGGGCACGGACAAGACGCCTTTGCAGCTCACCAGCAGCAAACACGGTGTCATCAGCAGCCGCTGGATGCTGGACCAGCCACTGCCGCCCTTCTACGCCCCGTTGGTCAAATTCGAGGGCCATGCAGACCGCCTGCAGCACTACGAGATGCGCTACCCGGCGATAGCCATCAACATGAGTATCTACACGCCGGCGGGTAAAGGCGGACCCGCCATGGTCGAGAACCAGGACACTTATGTGATGGTCTCGTTCCATTTCCTCACGCCGGTGGACGAGGACAATACCAGCTACTTCTGGCTGCAGCATCGCAACACCGCTCCGCATGACGAGGACATCACGCGGAGCGTGGCGGCCGGAGCCCGGGCTGCCTTTGCGGAGGACCAGGTGATCCTCGAAGCGGTCCACATCGGCATGAAAAACAAGTCCACCAAGACCACCAGCCTGCTGCTGGATGCCGCGGCCACGCGGTTTCGCACAGGGCTGGCGGAACTGATAAACCAGGAAACCGTTCAAAAGGTGTGAAGAAACCTTAGCGAGCGGGCCTTCTTAAGAGGTCTCAGGCTCCTTGTAATAACCGATCGCGTCACCTTCGGTGGTGACACCCAGGCCATTGAGCAGGCGGTTCGAGTAATTGAAGTAGGCGCAGACCTGGTTCACCTCCAGGATCTCGCCGTCTTCGCAACCGGCGGCCTTGAGCGCATCCCAGTCGGCGCGGTTCATGTCACCCACATTGGCCGTCAGCTTGCGGGCGTAATTCAGAAACGCCAGTTCTTTGCCCTCGAAGACGCGTTCGGGTTGCCCGCCCTGCAGCGCCTCCCATACCAACTCGGCCCGCGGCGCGTCGTTCATCAGGCGGCGCGCATTGGCCCAGTGGTGCGTCAGGCTGTATTCGCAGCGGTTGGTCATGCTCACGTAAGACGCTATCAGCTCCAGGAATCCGAACGGCAGCGTGTTGTCGGGGTTGTGTAGCACGCTGCGGTACAGCACAAGGTGCCCCTGCATGCTGTGCGGGCGCAAGCTATGTGCCCGCATCACGTTGTCCACCGTGCCAGCCGGTGTCAGGGCCAGCTTGTACATCTCCTGCAACTTGCCGGTGGCTTCCTCTAGGGGAATCATCTGGATCCAGGCGCTCATGGGGTTTCCTTCAGGATCGACCGGCGATCAACCGGCGGTCTGGAAAAAATATTGCGAACCATAGGTACGAAAGTCTCCAGCGACTCGCAAGGGTAGTGAGGATCGGAGGCTGCCTGATCGTAACGATCGACGAACTCGGCAGTCCAGTCGAAATGGGGATTGCCACGCCAGCGCTCACGCTCATGCTGATTCACTCCAGGAAGGTTCGGGGCATGCAGATTCTGGAACACCGCATGGTGGCGCAACATCCAGACGTTGCGTTCCGAGACGTAGGCACCCAGCAGCGTCGCGGCAAAGTCGCCATGCAGCAACGGGCAGGCGATGAACCCGACGTCGTGCAGCAGCGCAACCACCACGTCTTCCTCTTCGCACCCGTCGCGCAGCACCATCGTGGCGCTCTGCAGGCTATGTCGGTAGTTGTTGACCATGTAACCAAAGCAGGGATCGTGTTCGCTGGCGCGCAACAGGCGCAGCGCTTGGTCGGCCTGCTGGCTCGCAAGGTAGGCCTTGCGTTGGACCTCCAGCATGAGCCAGTCGGCACGCGACAAGTCCTCCAGGGCAATCTGGTCGACATAGCGCCATGCAGGATCGGCCAGTCGGTCGTAACGTGATGTATCGATTGTCATTGGGGCCTTCAAGTGTTAATCCATGCCTGGGTCGCGCTACGCCAGGGTTTCAGGGCGCGCGCCACATCCGGATGCGCCGACGCGGCCACGAGCCAGGTCTGCAGGATTTGCGGGAGCTTCAGCGGCTGTGCGCACGCCCCCAGCATCTGCTGTGCCAGCGGCAACGTCACCAGCGGCCCGCAATCGGCCAGGCTGAGCTGCGGCGTGAGCAGAAATGGGCACGGCACGACCCAGCGCGCAAGTTGTTCGAGGCGCAAGATCACCTCGGAACGCAGTTGCGCAACCGCTGTAGCGTCCGCACCGCGAGACCGCACATGCGGGAACAGGGCGCGCACCCGAGGTTCCAGGTACAGGTCATGGAAGCGGCTGATGAAGCGCACGCGTGCCCGCAGCGCCGGGTCCGGTGGCAGCATCTCTGGCTCTGGATAACGTTCTTCCAGATACTCGTTGATGACCTCGGATTCGGACAGCACCCAGCCATCGACATCGATCGCCGGCAGCGTGCCCATGGGAACGATGGAGCGGTACTCCGGCGAACGGTAGCCGTTGGGCGGTAGCCGCTCCTCGAAATCCACGCCCTTGGCGCACAAGACGATGCGCACCTTGGCGCTGTAACTTGACAGGGGTGCGGCGTAGAAGATCATCCCTGTCCGTCGCGCAGGAAGTTGGCATAGTCGAGCGCCGCCTCGCGGGTTGCGGTGACGAGCAATTGCTCGCCATGCTCGGCGCGCGCAAGGCCCGAATGCGAACCCACGCGGCCGTCGGGAAAGCGCGCGCGGTGCGACTGCGCATCCATGTGGTTGTCGCCGCCGTGGAACTTGATGAAGTCGGCATCGAGCGGTGCGGGTGCGGGCAGTTCGTCTTCCCGGCTGATAGCGGGCAGCACATGCCGGGTGATGGCAATCTCCGAGGGCGTTGCGTGCATGCCCTCACCAGCGCCGTACAAACGCTGGCGCATGGCATTGACTTCCGGCAGGTCCCACCAGCTGCGCAGGCGGAAGTGGATCGGGCCGGAACGATCATGCTCCAGGCTGCGGTCGGCATGCATCTCCTGAAATGCGCACGAGGCTGGCGCGATGTTGCCGCCGTGCCCGTTGAGGAAGTAGAAATGGCGAAAGCCACCCCGCGCCAGCGACTGCACATAGTCGATGATGACTTGCACCAGTGTGGTCGGCCGCAGCGACACTGTGCCGGGGAAGGCGAGGTTGAATTGCGCCGGCCCGAGCATCAGCGTGGGGCCGACCAGGGCACCGGCGATCTCGCCCATGGCCTGCGCCACCGATTGCGCGGTGAAGGTGTCGGTGCCGATCAGCCCAGTGGGACCGTGCTGTTCGGTCGAGCCCATCGGGATCACGACGCCAGTCGAGGTGCGCAGGTAGGCTTCGACGTCCGGCCAGGTGCAATGTTGCAGGATCATGACACGCCAACGCCTTTACGAAAACCGGCACACCGGATCACGCGCCAAACGCCAAAGCACCCCGTGGGGCTGCGGTGAAGATTGGCGCTATCTCGGTCTGGCATAGGCTTCACATTGTCTAGGCAAGGTGATGGCCATGTCAAGGCTTCAGCAAGGCTGCAGCAAGGAGAACCCGTTGCAGGGCACTGTATGCACACGTGCCGCGGCGACAAACCATCAGACAGGCATGCCAGCCCTATGGCGGGGTTCTGTCGCTACAAGGGACTTCCCACTTTGTCAAGAATCGGCCAACACAGTGGTCAGCAGTGTCACTCGCCGGGACGGGAAAGTCCCTTTCATTCTACAAGGGACTTTCAATAAGCAATAAGCCATGCTTGAGAATATCGGCATGATCGAGACAACCCCAATGGCGATGATAGGCGAGCTACGCAAGGTGCTCAAACGCCTGCACTATCCCTTGGAAGTCATGCTGGTGTGCGCTCGTCACCCGTACATCGACGCTCCCGGTATGCCAAGCTTTCAATTCATGACGGCTCAAAGGTAAAGGTTGCAACGTGATATCCTGAATTTTCAACCTATCCCAACGCCCCTCCTCAACCCGTCCGTAACCACTGAAATAGGAACATCATGAAAAAGACCCTGATCGCACTTGCCGCCACCGCCCTGTCCGCAGCTGCTTGCTTCGCGCAAGAAACCAAAGTCACCGTCGGCATGTCCGGCTGGACCGGCTTTGCACCACTCACGCTGGCCAAGGAGGCGGGTCTGTTCAAGAAGCACGGGCTGGACGTGACCATCAAGAAGATCCCGCAAAAAGACCGCCACCTGGCGATTGCCTCAGGCGACCTCCAGTGCGCCGCCACCACGGTTGAGACCTGGATCGTCTGGAACGCCGCAGGTGTCGCCACTACCCAGATTTTCCAGCTCGACAAGAGTTTTGGGGCCGACGGGATGGTGGTCAAGGCTGGCATCAACAGCATCAAGGATCTGAAGGGCAAGACCGTGGCCGCCAGCGCACCGGGCACGGCACCTTACTTCACGCTGGCGTGGATGTTGGCCAAGAACGGCATGACACTGAAAGACGTGAACATCGTCAACCTGGAGCCGCAGGCGGCAGCCAACGCCATGCTCGCTGGTACCGCCAACCTTGACGCGGCCATGACCTATGAGCCGTTCCTGAGCGCCGTACGTGCCAAGCCCGAAGCCGCCAAGATCATCGCCACCACGCTGGACTACCCCATGATCATGGACACCTTCGGCTGCACGCCCAAATTCCTGGCCGAAAACCCAAAGGCCGCGCGGGCGCTGGCCGACGCCTACTTTGACGCGCTCGACATGATCAAGGCCGACCCAAAGAAGAGCTTCGAGATCATGGGTGCCGACGTCAAGCAAACGGCCCAGGCCTTTGAAAACAGCCAGAAATTCCTGCGCTGGCAAGACCGCGCGGCGAACCAGAAGTTCTTCGCCGGCGAGCATGCGGCCTTCAGCAAGGAAGCGGCCGAGCTGCTGCTGTCGGCGGGCATCATCAAGGCGCTGCCCGACATGAGCCGGCTGGCCGACACGCGCTTCATCAACTAGTCCGAAAGATCATGAAACCCCTGGCGCCGGTGGCGCCGGGCACCCGCGCGGTGCTCGGCGTGAGCTTCTTTGTGCTGTTCGTGACGGTTTGGGCGGCGGTGACCTTCGGCGGCCTGGTGCCCAAGATATTCCTGGCTGACCCGCTGCAGATGCTGCGCTCGGGCTGGGTGCTGCTGACGCAGATGGGTTTTGGTTGGGACATCGGCATGACCGTGTGGCGCGTGGTGGGCGGCTTCCTGATCGCCGCGACCCTGGCGCTACCGCTGGGCGTGTTGATGGGCGCCTACAAACCGATCGAGGCCTTCTTCGAGCCCTTTGTCTCGTTTGCACGCTACCTGCCAGCCAGCGCCTTCATTCCCCTGCTGATCCTGTGGGCTGGCATTGGCGAGGCGCAAAAGCTGTCGCTCATCTTTATCGGCAGTTTCTTCCAGTTGGTACTAATGATCGCGGTGACCGTGGGCAACACCCGGCGTGACTTGGTGGAAGCCGCCTACACCCTGGGCTGCACCGACGCTGGCATCGTCAAACGGGTGTTGATCCGCGGCGCGGCGCCCGAGATCTGCGAAATCCTGCGCATGGTGCTAGGCTGGGCCTGGACCTATGTCATTGTCGCCGAGCTGATCGGCGCCTCCAGCGGCATCGGACACATGATCACCGACAGCCAGGCCTTGATGGCCACCGACCAGATCATCTTCGGCATCATCGTCATCGGCTTGATTGGGTTGGTCAGTGACATGGGCTTCAAATTTCTCAACCGCTGGCTGTTCCCCTGGGCGCAGCTCGATCGATGAATCAACGCAGACTCATCCACACCCCATGAGCCATTTTTTATCCATCCAGGGTGTGTCGCGCAGTTTTGCGTCGACCATTGGTGGCACTCCCACGCTGGCACTGCAAGCCACCAACATGACGGTGGCCGAGAACGACTTCATCACCATCCTGGGTCCCTCGGGCTGTGGCAAAAGTACGCTGCTGCGCATCGTGGCCGGTCTGGACCAGCAAACCTCTGGCGAAGTGCTGCTGGAGGGCAAGCGCATCACCGGCCCCGGCGCGGACCGCGGCATGGTGTTTCAAAGCTACACACTATTCCCCTGGCTCAACGTGCTTGATAACGTATGTTTTGGTCTGAACGAGCGCGGCATGGTGCGCCAGGAACAACTCGAGGTGGCGCAAGGCTTTATCAAAAAAGTGGGTTTAAATGGTTTCGAGAACCACTACCCCAAGCAACTCTCAGGTGGCATGCAGCAACGCACGGCGCTGGCCCGCGCGCTGGCCAACGGTCCGCGGATGCTGCTGATGGATGAGCCGTTTGGTGCACTGGACCACCAGACTCGCGAATTGATGCAGGAATTACTGCTGGGCATCTGGGAGGCAGAGCGCAAAACGGTCCTGTTTGTGACCCACGATATTGACGAAGCCGTGTTCATGGGCAACAGGGTGGTGGTTATGAGCGCGCGCCCAGGGCGCATCAAGCTGGACTGCGCCGTGACCATCCCGCACCCACGCAGTTACGCCATAAAGACAACGCCGGTGTTCATGGAACTGAAGGCCGAACTGACCGAGCAGGTACGCGCCGAGGTGCTGGCGGCACAGGCAGCCATGGCCTAATTCCGTTTCCAGATCAATACGATATGTTGTTGCTTCACCCCGGACTGTCCGTCGCGCATCGGCTGGGTGGCTAGCCAGTTGAGCTGGTTTGCGCCTGTTGCGTCTAGCGCGTGTTGCAGCGGTGCGGTTGCTG
>Ga0209491_10009453_pt1 | contig 11968 bp, 13 predicted proteins | sample BON02_FD_187213 | JGI IMG/M metagenome (GOLD analysis project Ga0209491, IMG submission 187213) | Freshwater microbial communities from Lake Bonney liftoff mats and glacier meltwater in Antarctica - BON-02 (SPAdes) (version 2) | ecosystem: Environmental > Aquatic > Freshwater > Ice > Glacier... | reverse complement strand
CCGGGGAGGAGGGGGAGTACCCTTGGCAACGGCGGCAACAGCAGCAGCAGCAGCAGCAGCAGTAGTAGTAGTAGTGTCTTGACGGGCAAGCAAGAGGGCCGGCGGCTAAAGAAATTGAATGGAGGGGTAGATGAGCAGGCAGCAACAGCAGCAGCAACAGCAGCAGCAACAGCAGCAAGGGACGAGTGGCCCTCTACTCCGCGAGGAGGGGTGGTCGGGAGGGAGGAAGGGTTTGAAGGCGCCTCCCCCCCGCGAATGACCATCATTCGTTCCTACTCTATCAAGGACCTGGCTTTGAGCGCTGGGGGAGGAGGAGGAGGAGGGGGGGGGGGGGGAGGGGGGGGGGGGGGGGGAGGGCCGACGATGGCAGAGAGGCAAGGGAGGCCGCATGCTTGTAGCTTGGACGCGCTGGACCCTGTGTCGTCATCAATGACAGGGATGGGGGAGAGTGCTTATAAAGGAGGAGGAGGAGGTAAGGAGGGAGGGCAGGGAGGAAGGGAGGGAGGGGGAGGGACGAGGCGGGGGCCGGAGGCGATGACTATTACGGTGGACTCGGAGGACTTGAACCCGCTGAAGCCGTGTGGGGCGTGCATGGAGTGGCTGAAGAAAATTGCGGAGAAGAACCCGGAGTTTCGCGTGGCGACGTTCACGGATGAGAAGTGCCGGGGGATTTATACCGAGTTTGTGTCAACTACGTCGACGTAGGGAGGGGTGGGTGGTTGGGGAAGGGGTTTTGGGGAGGGTGGTGGGGTTGGGTTGGGGTGGGGATGGAGGGAGGGTGTACATATCAGCGTGTATAGGGCAGGGATAGGCAAGCAGTGTGCGACTTTGTTAAGTGAATCGAAGAAGATGTAGCAGACGCAACTAAGGGAAAAGGCTTGCTTTTGCTTTTGCTTACTCTCTTTCCCGTCCCGCATCGCTAATTCCGAGCTCCCAAAACCCAACCCGGACGTTGCTGCCTCTGCTCGTCTTGCGTTCTGCCGCATCACATGCACTGACCACAGACAAATGCGCTCTCTCTCCCGCACATCACTGGCTACAGGACGACGTGCGTGCAGAAGCCGCAAGGAAAAAGCCTTCCATTTCTACTGCCGCTGTAAAACTCTCCCTCGCCTCGGGGGCGATCAGCCCTCCCATCATCATGTCTTCCTCCACGGCCAGCCGCAACCCCAACACCAGCGGCACCACGGCACCAAACCAACCACGAGGCAGAGTTACACCTCCTTCCGACCCCACCCGTGTGCTGCGCGCGGTTCAAACGCTGCGGGTCGGGGAGTGGGCACGGCAACAAGGGTACACCCAAGGCTTGTCCCTCCTCGGCGCCTCCCTCCTTCTGGCCGCTGTCTGGTACCTAAATCCAGAACAGATGCCATTCTTCCGCCATCAAGCCCAGCACATTTTGGAGCAGATGTGGGAGTGGAAAGGCGACGACGAGGCCTTAAGCCAGGCGGTGGTTACTTTCCTCAAATACAGCAAAGAGTCGATGCGAGTCCTCTCTATTGGTCTCTTTACCATCAGCCTAGGTTTCCTCAGTGCGGCCACCTTCCAAGGCACCGATATCTCGTCATCTGCGAGTTTGTTGGAGGGCTTGACGGAGGAACAACGAAAATTGCTGGGGCTGGAGCCGCTGACCGAAAAGAACAAGTCCTCCTCCTCCCTTGACCCCTTGAGGCAAGCAACGCCCGTCGGACGAGGCCCACCACGTTCGTCTTCCTCTCCTTTTGCCTCCTCCTCCTCCTCTTCAACCTCCTCGGCGGGCAAACTCCTAACGCCTGGCATGGGTGGTGGTATGTCCTCAGCAGCGTATCTATCCCCCCCACCATCGTCTTATGCGCGCTTTAAACCCACGGGTTCCTCTGGAGGAGGAGGCCGGCCACCAATACGAAGGAGGAGCGGTTGTTCAGCAGGAGAACGGGAAGGAGGAGGGGCAACGTTGAGTTTTGGGGAGAGCGCGGACGAGAAGATGAGGGATTTGTTGGATGAGATGTTGCTCTCGCCGGGCGTGGGCTCCGTGCCTGGGCAAGGACAACAGCAGCAGACCCCTAACGGAGGCAGCTTCAATGGAGGAGGGATGGACGGAGGACAGCAGCAATTTATCAGCAATGTACCCATTTCTCCAATCACTGGGGAGGTGGTTAGACCGTATCGAGAATCGCCGCTGGGAGGGAGTGGGGGAGGGCTGTTGGCAGGACCGACGGGGTCGCCTTCGGAGCAGCATGACGCGGCGGAGTGGCCCCGGACGTTACAGTCTCGGATTGGTGGGGGCTTGGACACGTTTAGGCTAGCGCAGTATGTCGATAACTTACGCGAGGCTTTGTATGTGGAGATTGTTGAGTTGTTGACTCGGTTTGAAGCGGCGGTGCGGGCGCTGGAACGGTGTGGGGTGCCACTGGAGCTGTTGCTTGAGCAGGTGAATGTCTCGCCTTCGGGGCATGGTTTGGAAGAATTTTTGGGGCAGGCGAGGGCGGGGGGGTGGGGGAAGGAGGTGCAGGAGTATGTGGGGCTTAAGAGGGTGTTGGCGGAGGGGGAGAATTGGAAGGATTTGTTTGGGCATGTCTGGAGGAGGTGGGAGGAGCTGGTGGAGGATAGTTATTTGAGTGGGTATGATTGGTCGAGAGGGGGGGTGTTGAGAGATAGGAATGTTACGGTTGAATTACCGACGGATGCTGATTTGATTATGCATTTGTTTTTGTGGCGCTGTGATGCGGGGGGTGAGCATAGGTTACACGAAGGCGACCGGCCTTTCGTGAAACAGCACTTTCTCCAGGTTTCTCCTGGGACGGAAGAAAGCTCTCGTAGCCTACGAGGGCGGAATCTGATCATGCGGCACGGTACCAGCCCGCCTTATTTCTCTGTTGTTGAAAGTGGGACGATTTATCGGATTCCGAAAGGGAAGGATAATGCCTTGGTTTCGATAGTGGTGTTTTTGTTCCTGGCAAGGAGGGATAGGTGGCTCCCTACTTACAATCAGGGCTATCGTCGTTTGCTCGAGAATGTGTTTGGATCGGCGGTGCACCCCGGGAGTGGGAATACAGGGAAGACGGGAGGGAAGGGTGGAGGGAAGGGAGGAGGAGGAGGAGGAGGGAGGATGCTTGCATTGACGGGGGGAGGAGGGGCGGGTGGGGGTGGGGGAGGGAGGCGGTAGTGGGGTGAGAGAGGGCTTGCAAGAAAGCGGGGGAACTAAAGACTCGATGAAGGTAAAAGAATAAAGCACATGATCGATATACTTGCTGGGCGGGTAATTTAACGGTTAGTCTTGTTGTTTCCTCTGTTGCTTGTGAAATGCTCTTCTCATCTTCTACTTCTTCCACTCAATAATCCAATCCGGGTTTTCATGGCTCTAACCAGTGCCACCACACACACAAATAAAATCGCATACACACACACATGATCGGCTATCGACTCATGAAAACAAAGCACTGTTGTTGTTGTTGTTGGTCTTAGAAACCACTAAAACCTCCTCCCCTCCTCCCCTCCCTCTCTCCCTCCGCTCCTTTAACCTAAAATCGCAACCCCTTGTTTGGGTCCGAGTCATCCGACGCCGGTGCGTTCTCATCAAAAGTGTCCAAATCCAGAATCTCCGTCTCTCGGCCTGGGAGCGCCACCAATTTTAAGTCATACTCCACTGCCGCCATAGGGGGGATGCGAGGCTTACCCGGCGAGGCCGACCGGCCCTTGGCACCAAACGCCAGCTCGCCCGGAATGGTGAGCTTCCACCGATCCCCGACCTTCATGACCTTGACTGCCTCCTCGATGCCCTTGAGGAGGGTGTTGCCACCCACGCGGAAGTAGAGGGGCTCCTTGGTCTTGTACAGGTCGTCGAACACGTTGTCCTTGTACGCGCCCGTGAAGCGGATGGCGGCCAGCTCCCCTACTTGCGGTACCGGGCCATTGCCCTTCTCAAGCACTTCGTACGTCAACCCGCTGGGCAGGGTCTCGGCCCCTGCTCGTTTCAAAAGGGGGAGGCCTCCGGTGCTGCCTACGACGAGGCCAACGGAGAGCAGGCCCGCCGTCTTGAGGAGGGCATCTCTTCTCGACATGCCCCCCTCGGCCTCCAACGCCACCAGGCGCCACGCCTGCTGCTGCTGCTGCTGCGTGCAGGTGGGCGTGGGCACAACAAGGAAGGAAGACGTCAAAGGCAGCACCACGAGGGCCAGCAAGGAAGCCACGACCTTCATGATGGATGACGAGGCGAGGTTGATCCTGTGCGTTTGTGGTGTGTGTTGTGGGGTGGAGTTTGAGAAGAAGACCAGATCTTAGAGCATACGATGCTGTGCGTGATTGAGGCAAGAGGCGTGGGGTCTTGGTAGTGCTTGTGTGTGTTGGTTGGGTTTGTGGAGGAAAACAAGAAGGCAGAATTTGACACGGTCCGAGCTTCAGCTTTCGACCTCCCCCTCAAACCCCCCCTTCTCTCTTTGACACCCCAACCACACCCTCTCACTGCACTATCAACCCATAGTACCACCACAGGGACGACGGCCATGACCTACACAAATACTTTAGGACGTGGGAGCTTGGGCCTTTCTTGCAGTGGTGGAGACATCAAAACACCTAGACAAGTAGCTGCTCGTCCTCCTCTCCCCTCTCGCTTCTCCACGGAAGCGTCCATACAAGCGCCAATGCCGTGGTGATTGCGACCGGCGCCATCACTACGACCACCAGCATTTCTTGCCGTCCGTCATCGCTGCTGTGCCGGTCCCCTTTGTTCAGTAATGCGTCAATACTGAAGCTCTTGACCCCCAAGGCAACCTCCTGCCTTCTGGTCCTGAGGCGCGTGGTAAGGGAACCAGCAGCAGCAGCAGGAGCAGGCAGCATTGGCCTCCGCCGTTCGGGAGATCCATTTGGCTTGAAAATTGCGTGTACCGTACACTTGTCTTGTGCGTGCGTTGACTCCTCCGTCCCTTCTTCCTGCCCCTCTCATCCTTTTCATGCAAAGCAAAACAAAGGACATGGTCCCTCGTGAAATGCTAGAGTGCAAGCGTTGTGTTTATTTTAATTTAATGCATGAGTTCTTTCAAATAACATCTTTACCTCCGCCGTCCGTTCCAATGTGTCTGCAAAAAGGCAGTATTTCAGTCTTGATCAGGGTAATCGTCCATGTAGAACTCATTTAATTTTGGGCAACTGTTGACGGACGCTTGGCAAATCGCGTCGAGCCCGAGCGTCGTCAGTCCCGTCTTGTGCAATTGGTGTACGCTCATAAATCGCACTTCAGGTAACTTTCGGGCGTCAATTACTTTGGCCAAAGTAATGATTCCATCATCTGTCACGCCACGAGCTACGAAGAGATCTAAGTATTCAATTTGCCCCAGGCGCCCTTGGTCAATGACAGATGCTAGCGCGGCCATGCCTTCGTTGCCCAACCCTACATCCTGCAAGTTGAGTTGCCTTAAAATTGTTCGCGGTGCTTCACACAGAGCCCCGGCTAGCGGCACGATACCCTCGTCTCCAATCCCATCGTTGCTACTCAAACCCAACACCTCCAATGTAGGAAGTCGATCCCGGCGAAGCAGGCTCGCCAGGGCGCACGCTCCCTCAACGCAAATCCTGCACTCAGAGAACAAAGACCCCACCATTTGTTTCGCGCAGCCAGAAAACCTTAAATCTTCTAAAAACTCGCAGAAGTGTGCATCGCCCAATGCGCAACACCAAACGTCTATGTTTTGTAAATTCCGCAGGGCAATGCCACGTTGCAATGCGGCAATGACCGGTTGGAAACCCGCCGCAGCGAGCGTAGGAGCATAAAAATAAGTCCAAATAGAAGTGGTCTCTAGCGACGCTGCCGCCTCCAGCATTTCATGAGAAGGGGGTGTCTCGTCATATCGTAGCCATATATGCAGAACCTTTTAAAAAGGCGGTCGCATTTCAAGAATGCAAGCATGTAAAGCAGCAGCATCGCTTCTCGAATATGTAAGCTGCTTCAACGACGGCAGCAAGGCACGCAGAATCGAATCTTCGTCACTCGAGATACGCAGTCGCTCCCAAGCAAACCATGATTTGCGTGAAACTGTTTCAAAGCATGGCAGCCAGGAATGTGTGAGCGCGCTTCCATCATGTCTGCCACGAGGCTCAGGTCGCTTTCGCTCGCGCTATGTCCACTTTCTTGCACGTCAAGGTCTTCAAGGAGAGGGAGGCTGCCCCCCATGCGCGCTCGTGCCAGCTTGGACAATGTGGTACAACCATTTTGTTTAAGGAAGATAGTGACCTTCAACTTATTGAGTGCTGGCAGCACCCCACCGACTTGGAGTGCCCCTGTCAGGATGTCCACGCTCTCCCAATCAAAAAAGCCAGAGATGACTTGCAGCTGCATGATCTCGACGCCTTGGCATTAGCCACGGGCGATGCCCTGAGACAAGGCGACAAGTATGTTCGGACCCTCTGCGAATATTCTCTACAGCTTTTTTTGTCGTCTGAGCAGAGCTGCCAAATGATCGGCCGTGCCGTCATCAAGGTCGAGAAGGCTAACGGAAGTCAAGGTGCCGCCATAAGAGTCAAAGAACTCGTGCAATACCTCAGATACGCGCAAGCGATTGCCCCTCTTGGTTTTGCCGTCAGGAAGGAAGGAGGCAATAGTATGGTGGGCGATGTCTGGCAAGGAGGTGGGGGCAGCTCGTCAGCACGGCCGAGCTTGGCCATGCTGATGGGTGAGAGATCGCACGCAGCGTCTTGCGGGAGTCGGTCAAGAGGAGAGCGAAGTGCCTTTCCTAGGGATTTGACTGCTACTATGTATATATACTTACGAAAAGAGTGATTTTTGATCTTTCTTTTCTTTTGCGAGTAACGGCTTCTATCTTTTTCCGTTACGCCGCGCCCCCTTCCTTCCGAACAATCAATCAAGGTACGCGGAACGAGGACGTGCGAGGTCGTGTATATGCCCAAGTCCTCACACACACATATATACACACAGTGCCCAGCAAGGTAGGGTGCCAATGTCAGCCCCCGCGGCAATAAAGGACTCCCTGGTTCTGGTGTAGTTGCTTATCCCACACATGGGCCGAGAGTACCATGCCGTCCCTACGACGGAGGAGACGGCTCCCGGCGCACACCACCATTCACACCCAAGAACGGTGGACGGCCAGCGATCCTTTTTCTGGAATGCCATCTACGCAAATGTGGTTTTGTTTTTGTTCGTGGGCTTCTGGACCACGTGCTCCTCTCCCTACTTTGGTAAGACGTAGTCGTGTGCTGATTGGACGAGGAAGGAATGATGCGTTTTCTTACACACAATTTGTGCAACAATGCCACACACACACCACAGAAGCCCTCACTACACTCAGTGGTAAGATAATAAAGTTGTTTGAAGGCGGTCACCTCTTCTCTTCCTTCCTGTTCTCGCCGACGCCGAAGAGTGACCTCGACATCATTGGAGACGCACAGGCCCTCTACACCGGCAGCTACGTGGCCGACCCGGATACTGGAAGGCCATTTGCTTTGAGGATGACAAGAAGAACCAAGTACGCACGTCTTGTTCTTAAACCTTGGGGGCTCTGCGATTGCGTATGGTCTGCAACCGAACCCTGCTGATCAACGAGGAAGACGGGCAGCAAAGGGTGCAACGGAGCGAGGGCGTGGACCCGTGGAAGCTGACGCGTTGGCAGCCTTCTTCGTTTAAAGAGAAGGAAGAGCTTATGTTGTTCAACCATAACACCACTGTGGAGTTGCTTAGAGAAATGGGCATCGCGCGGATCAATATTATTGGTGACTCGATGAGCAGGTAGGAGAATCAAAATAGAAGGCCCCTCCTTCCTAGACTACTTCTCACCCAATCTTCAACCCTTCCTACGTATAGATATTTCGATTTTGTGCTGGGTGGCTTGATGGCGGACATTGACTTGCCCCAAATGGTCTGGGGGAGTGACTTCAACTTCATCGGGGGCGATTGTGTTGGCATCCAGTTCTACTTTTACTGGCGCACCACCATTCCCACCATGCGCGAGTTGATGCTAAGCTACGCCCGCCCCGCCACCCACCACAATGGGTCCACGCTTGTCATTCTCAACAATAACGCGCACCAAATTAACGTCAATAAGACTTCTTTTGGGTCCCCGAAAGGCAGATTTGATGAGGTCAAGGAGGTGATTGCGGGGGCACAAGCGAAGTGGGGTGAGCGCCGCGTGTTCTGGCGAACCCCCAATCAGAAGGTCCCTGCTCTTCGGGCGCAAGTTCCTGATCACAAACAGAAAGAAGACGAAGTGCAGCAGACGTACAAAGGCCTTAAACGGGGGGACGTGGTGGATTTGGACAGCCAGCACATGGCCGTGCGTGTGGCGGAAGAACTCCACATCCCGGTGATTGATGCGTTTCAATTGACGGACGCAGCGGGTCCGGTCGAGGCGTTTGACGGCCAGCACTTCACCAACTGGGAACTCTACCATGAGGGGAACGTCTGGCTAAACCAACTGGAGCAGCTGTATCGAGAAGGGTGGTGGGACGGGGGGCAGGGACAGGGAGAGGGCATACGATAGTTTCGTTTAGAAAATGACGACAAGAAATGGGATATAATTGTGTTGCTTGTTATTGTTCTTTTCTTCTTTTGCATTGGCATCCGCTGTATGTGGGCATCAATGAGCTGGATATTTGACTGTACTGCTCACGTGTTCTGTGCGTGCGTTGATCCCTCCCTCCCTCCCTCCTCCACCAACCCCTCCCTCTTTTCGTGGTCAGATGCAAAAAAGCAAAGTAAAGGACATTATCGGTGGAGAAGGCCAGCGTGTTGCAAGCCGTGTGTGTATTTCTTCTTAGTATGATTGAATTCTTCAACATTGTCGTCCCTGGACCCCTGGCTGTTGATGAGGGTTAGGGTTCAGTGACGGGACCTTGTCCTCGCCGTCGCGGCCGCGCTTGGTCAAGCCACGGGCGTCTTGCGGGAGTCGATGCGCGCGGCGGTCAAGAGGAGAGGAAGGGTGCCTGTGATGAGATAGTGGGTGGTGCGAAAGAGTAGGGGGCGGTGAGTGTCTTGTGAACCATGGTCATCAACTCGTGGGAGCCGTGGTAGTCGCTTGTGTACCACTGCGCCACAGCACACAAGCCCGCGCCTCATTTGTACCCCCCACCACGTTTGACTCCGGCATCATCTTTCACCGTCAACTGCTCCTATCTCCGCGTGCCACGCAAGCTTGATTTGGTGTATCTTGCTCGCAGCTTACCCGCCACAACACACATACATTCACCAGTGTCAGCGGAGGGAAGTGTGATGATGAAGCGCGATTTAGGCGACGACAGCGATTGTTCGCCGTTTGGAGGATCGAGGGTGGGGAGGTTGGAGCCGTCTAGAGCAATTTGGTGTGCATACGTAGGTGAAGCAGGCATTTTGATGACATCACTTTGTTATAAGTCCCGCCACCCAGCCACGGATCATGACTCTCTTATTTGTTACATTTCGCAATTGTCCTGAACGTGCGGCAGAAGGAAATGAGGCGCGGTCGACAAGAAGTTGTACACATCCCATCTCACATTTGGACTTCTTCGGAAGCGTCCTGCGGGCGTCTTGTATTTAGGCATTTTCAATTGTCTTATTTATGCAGAAGAACAACGAATCGCAACCCTCACGTGGGTACTCCATATACGCTTGCTTTTCTTTCTTCGTTTTCCAACGCTATCTTAGCCCGTCCACCCTTTACGTTATCTTGCCCTTCGCCTCCTAACTCGCAAAGCCCCTCCTCCCCTCCTTCCCCCCTCTACGTCACAGGCGGCCGCGAGTTCGGGGTCGGCTTAGACAGCTCCGCCAATTGCTTCGATTTGTCCGCCGCCGCCGTCACCGCCCCCATAACCGTTGCTCGGAACGCCCCCTTTTCCAAGGCCTCAATCCCCGCGATCGTCGTCCCTCCCGGGCTGGCCACCTGGTCTTTGAGTACTCCGGGGTGTTCTCCCGTTTGTTGCAGCATGCTCGCCGCGCCTTTAACGGTTTGAGTCGCCAGTTGCATGGCGATATTTCGAGGGAGGCCCGCACGGACCCCACCGTCGGCGAGGGCTTCGATGAACATGAAGACGTAGGCGGGGCCACTGCCGCTTAGGCCCGTGACAGCTGTAGGGGTAGGGAGGGGAGGGAGGGAGGGAGGGCATGGGTGAGACTTTCTGATCGGAGTATGCACATCTGCAGCACGTACAGCCACGTCCAAAACAGATCAAAACAAAAGTAACCTCCACCCCTCATCCAACTATCCACGCACCATTCAAATCCTTCTCCTTGACCTCAAACGCCGTGCCCACCGCCGAGAAAATCTTCTTCACCAGCGCCGCGTCCTCCGGCAAACAGAAATCGCCCATCGCAAAAGCAGCGGCTGATTGACCCACCAAGCAGGGGGTGTTGGGCATGACGCGGACGACACGGGTTTGGTCTGGGAGTTGCTGTGTGTGTGTGTGAAGAAGGGAGAGAGGGAGGAAGGGGGGAATGAGCGCCTCGCACTAGTTTTTACTACTTGCAAGCATCACTTTCCCACGGCAGCGCCGAAGATGGAGCTTAATGAACAGATGAGAGAAGGGAGGACGACTTACGTGTTGCAAAAGCTGCAAAGTAGCACCGGCAGCAATGGAGATAATGAGGTGGTTGCGAGTGACACGTTGGGAGAGCTCCCGCAAGACTTGGGGCACCACGTCGGGCTTGACGGCCAGGATGATCACTTGGGCATGCTGTGAATAGAACGAGGATTATAGGAATAAATGGATATTGAGAATCAGAATCAATGGGGACGTGTATGCGAAGGGACTCCTTCTATCCTCCCTCCTCTCTCCTTCCCTCCGTCCCCGCCCGCTTTCCTACCTCGGCCACTTGGATGTTATTCTCATACGCAATCACCCCCACCTCCGCCGCCAACTTATCCCGCGAGGGCTTGTACGGGTCACTGACAGAAATGGCAAAATTAGGTAAAACCTCCGCCTTGATCAGCCCTTTGATAAGCGCCGAGGCCATCATCCCGCCCCCCAAGAAGCCCAAGGTGAATTTCGGTTTCTCGCCTTCCCCTGCTTTGAGTCCACCCGAGCCCCGACGTGGCCCAGGAAGGGCATGTTGCAGGTGCGGTGGCGTGCCGGCGGCGGTGGTGGTGCTGGTGGGCGGGACGCGGGCAGGTGGGTCGGACATGGCGCTGGCTGGCTGCTGTTGAGGGGGGATGAAAGCGGTGATGGTGGTGGCGAGGCAGAGGGCTAGGAGGAGGATGAAGGTGACAGCGGCCCGCCTGAAAAGGGTGGCGGACGCGGACGTCGTGGTGGAGAAGAGGTGGAACGGGAGGGCCTCGGTTCCTGTGGTTGTGTGGTGTAAATGGGGTGGTGGAAGGAGTGAAGGAGACGCGAAGAAAGACAGAAGGATGCAATAATATATATATATAGATATAGATGATGACCGCAGCAACAACGGAAAGCAAGCCCTTTAGCCAACAGCACAATACACACACAACACGCACAGGTGGCTTGCATGCCCGTCGGCAGGCGGACAACCAGCCTGCTTCGGATCGTCGTCGTCGTCGTTGCCCTTGGCTTGTCCTTTGTCGTCGCGGCGGCGGTCTCTTTTTCCTCCTCCTCCTCCTCCTCCGCCTCCTCGGCATCGTGCCCTCGTCCTGCCTTTCTACCCCACCCGTCGTCGCGTTTCCAAGCAGGTAGGTGGACACGAACGCACGGCTCAAATAGTGTGCCGCCTCGTGGTGGTGCTGGTCGAGGCCTAGTGGCTTTGTTTGCCTGTCTTTTGGGTTTTTGGGTTGGGTCGTCTCAGTTCCTCATACCGACCTCCTCACCCCCCTCCCACCCCACAGTCCCCTCCACCCACCCCCACCACCACCGCACCAGCCTCCTCCCAACAAGGATACGACACAGCAATATCATGCCCCCGTCCTCCTCCTCCTCCTCTCCTTCTAAAACCTTCCTGGCCGCCTCCCCACAAGACACTACCGACAGCCCCTCCCCCACCCTTCCCCTTCCCCTCACCACCCTCCTCCCTGCCGGTGGCGCTCTCCTTGCCCTAGCCACGACCATCGGCCAT
>Ga0209491_10009451_pt1 | contig 11969 bp, 13 predicted proteins | sample BON02_FD_187213 | JGI IMG/M metagenome (GOLD analysis project Ga0209491, IMG submission 187213) | Freshwater microbial communities from Lake Bonney liftoff mats and glacier meltwater in Antarctica - BON-02 (SPAdes) (version 2) | ecosystem: Environmental > Aquatic > Freshwater > Ice > Glacier... | reverse complement strand
CCCCCCCCCCTCGCCCTCGCTTCCGCTCCCCTCCTCTCCCTCATGTTCGCCCCGTGGGGCCTCGTGCACAGTCGCATGGATGAGGCTGGCAAGTATGCCGTTGTTGACCTCCTCCTCGCCCTCGACCACCTCCTCCTCCTCGCGCTCGACCTCCATCTCGCCCTCGACCTCCTCCTCGCCCTCGACCACCTCCTCCTCCTCGCGCTCGACCTCCATCTCGCCCTCGACGGCGGTGCGGCCGTCGTGATCCGCCGCGTGTACATTGGCTCCCGCCGCGATCAGCGCTTGCGTGCACGCGGTCTGATCGCCCGGGTGCGTGGTCTTGCTGAAATTCAGTGCGGTCGACCCCCAGTCGTCCCGCGCGTGTACGTCCGCCCGATGCTTGAGCAGCAGCCGCACGCACGCGAGTCGCCCCGCGCGGCGCGACGCACTCGGCGACGGAGGCCTTGGCGGCGGCGCGATGGCGCCGGGTTGTCAACCGCCCGCATTCCCCCCGATTTGGTCGACCAGGCGCGCATCCGCGTGCGCGCTTTCGCGCCACCCGTGCACGGCCCGCATTGGGCCGAGGAGGCGAGTGCGTCGAGGGTGGGGGGTCTTGACGTGGGGTCACGCTCGCAAAGGTGACGCAGAGCTTGACGCCATTGGCGCGGATACCTCACCGGGGTGAGTCGAATGAATCGGTCACGTGTCCGTTGCCTCCGCCTTCCTCACCCCCGCCTCCCCTCCGCGTTCAACAGGCGCTTCAGCGCGGCGGCCTTGAACGCCTCGGCGGTCAAGGGGCGCTCGCGCGCGGGGTCACCGTGCGCGCCCCGGGCGCCCGGGTGGCTACGCGACTTTGTAAAAATAAAACTCTGCTAAACAAAACCAAACCTGCCCTCCCCATGCGCATCGCGCCCGGGCATCCTGCCTTCCGGACTCCAACCCCTACGGCCGTGACGGTCTAGCGCGCAGTCGCTCTCTCTCCACCGCGCTTTGCGCTTTGCGTGTTGCCTAATTCGATGTCGCTTCTTCTTCTTTTGCCCCAATGTTTATGACTTGCCCCCGGCGGGCCCACTGCGTCGGTGGGTCCAGAGTGACAGCGTAAGATGGGCGCAACCCGCACCCAACCGACGCGCACCGCGGGGTCTTGGCGTCCCCCGCGAGACGTCGACCCGCGTGCGCTGCGCAACGAGTTGCTTTGCGATCGGCCGCGTCGCGCAGATTCGCGACGTCATGTCCGTCTTCTATGACCAGTGCCAGCCGGGGGACGTCATTGCCGCGGGCATCGTGGGCGACGATCTCTACCCCGATGAACTTAACACCTCGCGCCCCGAGGGTGTCATCACGCGCGTCATGTCGACCGCGGCCGGTGACCGTGCGGATGCCATCCGCGTCCAGTTCCCGGATGGGAAGCGCACGTTTGCGCTCTCGTCCCTGGACGCACACGGGGTCTGGGAGTTCACCCCAGCTTCCTTCGACGGCGTGCTCGCGCGTACGGTTGAGCGCGCAGAGATCGAGTACAGGGGAATGAACGCCGACCCGGCAGGTGAGCAGGCCTACGCCCAGCCCGACGCCCAGCCTGACGCCCAGGCTGAGGAGGCGCCGGTCTACCGTGGGACAGTCAACACATTGGCCGAGGAAGTGGCGAGGCTCACACAAGGCATGGAGCGCATGCAGGCGGACGAAGGCAAGTTCCGCAGCGTCATGGTGGAGACCCTCGCCAAGATGGCCCGGGGTCGAGCAAGTTGCTGCGCGCCGCCTTCTTGCTCGCACTCAAGGCCCAGCCGTGCGTGCTCTTCTTCGACGAGATCGACGGGTTGATGCGAGAGCGGTCCGCCGCCGAGGGCAGTGCCTCGTACGGCCTCAAGACGGAGTTCCTGAGCAACATGGACTCGCTGCAGGCCTCGGACGCCGTGGTCGTCATCGGGTCGACCAACAACCTGGCCCTGCTGGACCCGGCCGTCAAGCGTCGCCTGCCCAAAGTGTACCACATCGGGAAGCCGGGCACCCCGGAACTACTTTCTGCAGGACGTGCCACCTCTCCGAGGAAATACGTTGTCGGAGACGGAGCGGCGACAGGGGCCCAAGCGGCGGGGGAGGGGGCGGCGGGGGCGACAGGGGCCCAAGCGGCGGGGGAGGAGACGGCGGGGCCCTCATTGCTGCCCTCGTCATCGTCCTCGCTGCCGCGCTCGTTGCTGCCATCGTCGTCGTCCTCGCTGCCGCCCTTGTCGGTGCCCTCCTCGCTGCTTGTTTCGTCGTCCTCGCTGCCGCCCTCTTCGTTGCCCTCATTGCTGCCCTCGTCGTCATCCTCGCTGCCGCCCTCGTTGCTGCCATCGTCGTCGTTCTCGCTGCCGCCCTTGTCGGTGCCCTCCTCGCTGCCCTCCTCGTCGTCCTCGCCGCCGCTTGGGCCCTGTTCGTTGCCCTCATTGCTCTCGTCGTCGTCCTCGCTGCCGCTTGGGCCCTTGTCGGTGCCCTCCTCGGTGCCCTCCTCGCTGCCCTCCTCGTCGTCCTCGCCGCCGCGTGGGCCCTCTTCGTTGCCCTCATTGCTCTCGTCGTCGTCCTCACTGCCGCCCTCGCCGTCGCCCTCCCCCTCGCCGCCCGCTTCGTCGTCTTCGTCGCTGGTCACGCAGGCGAGGCCGCCCGGAGCGCCGCTCGCGATGGCCCTCGGACTTTGGGTGCGCCCCCGGGGCCTCTTCGGAGAGGCATGGTGGGAACCGCTTTGAGTAGTGCACGCGGCGCTGTACGGCAGCGCGGCCCTGTTCGCGGTGGCTGCCCCCAAGCGTGCCGTCGCGGTCCCGCTGCTGATCGACGTGTGCATCGCGGCCGCAGTAGCCACCGCGCGTGCCATCCAGGGTGCGTAGCCGCGCGACGCGGAGCGCCAGCGCTCCCCGCCGCCAGTTCAGCGCTGGGCGTCGGACGAGGGCAGCGAGTGAGTTGCAGGGGCGCGCGTCAGATTTCGCCATGGACGGGAGGGGCGTGGGGAAAGCCGGGCGGGGCGCCGACACCACGCGCGCCTTCTACGTCGGCAACTCGACCGCGGCCGAGCGGCGCGACGCGCAGGAGCGCCAGGTCCTCTTCACGACGTACGCCATGAGCCGAGAGGCGCTCGACATACCGGCGCTCGACACGCTCGTCATGGCCACCCCCGTCGGCGCGATTGAGCAGGTCATTGGGCGCATCCTGCGTCGCCACCCCGGCAAACAGGCGCCGGCGCCCGCAGCCGCCCAGCTTCGCGCCGCCGCCGCGCGCCGCCGCGACCCCCGCGCGGCACGAGGACGACCGCGACCGCGGTGCCCCTAGTGCCGCCGCACCTAGGGCCGCCGTACCTAGGGCCGCCGTGCAACGCGACCTCGCTGTCCGGGTGCACGCCGGTGGCTAGCAACGCGGCGAGGAAGGCCAGGTTGCCGCACTGCACCGCGCGGAGCAGCGCGGCGGACGAGTGCCCCAGACCGGTCGCGATGAGCAGCCGGAGCACCTCCGGGTCGGAGGTCGACGCGGCCACGTCGAGGAGGGTGTAGGGCGCCAGTTGGATGTCTTCTTGCGCCAGGATCCAGGCGACCACCGCGCCGGCGGACACTCTGTCCTCGACAAAGTATTTGCTCGGAGATCTGGCAGGTCCTGCAGAAAGTAGTTTCGGGGCTGACGCTCCATCCCTGAGAAATTGTTTGCTCGGAGATGTGGCACGTCCGGCAGAAAGTAGTTTTGGGGGTGACGCTCCATCCCTGAGAACGTGTTTGCTCGGAGATGTGGCACGTCCGGCAGAAAGTAGTTTCGGGGCTGACGCTCCATCCCTGAGAACGTGTTTGCTCGAAGAGGTGGCACGTCCGGCAGAACGTAGTTTCGGGGCTGACGCTCCATCCCTGAGAACGTGTTTGCTCGGAGAGGTGGCACGTCCGGCAGAACGTAGATTCGGGGCTGACGCTCCATCGCTGAGAAAGTGTTTGCTCGGAGAGGTGGCACGTCCGGCAGAAAGTAGATTCGGGGCTGACGCTCCATCCCTGAGAAAGTGTTTGCTCGGAGAGGTGGCACGTCCGGCAGAAAGTAGTATCGGGGCTGACGCTCCATCCCTGAGAAAGTGTTTGCTCGGAGATGTGGCACGTCCGGCAGAAAGTAGTTTCGGGGCTGACGCTCCATCGCTGAGAACGGGTTTGCTCGGAGACGTGGTACATCCGGCAGAAAGTAGTTTCGGGGCTGACGCTCCATCCCTGAGAAAGTGTTTGCTCGGAGAGGTGGCACGTCCGGCAGAAAGCATGACGTGTTTGCTCGGAGAGGTGGCACGTCCTGCCAAAAAGTAGTTGAGGCCGATGCTTCATCTCTGATAACATTTTTGATCGGAGAGGTATGAGTGCATCTGCCCGCGCTATGAGGTGCGCCACTGGCACCAAGGTCGATGGGCGTCGCGGTGTACCCGCGCCGCGACCGGGGGCCTCGGCCCGCAGGGTGCGGCGGTCCGATGTCGCAACCGCCGGCGAGGCGGCTCGCGCGACCGCGCCCAGGCGCGGGTGGGGCCGCGCGGCGTTCTGGACCACGAGCAGCTGCGACCGGCACCGCGACAGCGCGACGTGCAGCGGGTTGTGCGCGCTCTCGTCGTCCATGCCGAGCACCACGCAGGCGTCGCACTCCATCCCCTTGGAGGCATGCCACGTCGTGACGGCGACCCTCGCCCCCTCTCTACGCATGGCGACAGCACACAGATACACAACAGCGGTGAAACGCGGAGAGGGGACGAGCGGCTCGCGGTGGTGTATCTGCGGGCGGTCGATAGGCGAGGAGGGGGGACGAGGGGAGACTGGGATAGCAGCGACGGCGGGAAGAGCCAGAAGGCCGCCGCCGCCCTCGCCGCCGCCCTCACCCCCACCCTCGCCGCCACCGCCCTCACCGCCACCGCCCTCACTGCCACCGCCCTCGCCGCCACCGCCCTCCCCGCCGCCCGCGGCGCCCACTGCACCACCGCGAGGTGGCCACGAGCGGCCGCATGGGCGCAGGTATTCGCGCCCCAGGGGACGGGCGGGGTTTGGGCGCGCGCCCACTGCAGCATATCGAGGTGGCCACCCCCAGCCGCCGCGATGCAGGTGTATTCGTCCCAAGGGGCGGGCGGAGTCTGGTCACGCGCCCACTGAAGCAGCTCGAGGTGGCCACCCTCCGCCGCCGCGGTGCAGGTGAATTCGTTCCAAGGGGCGGGCGGGCTCTGGGCACGCGCCCACTTCAGCAGCTCGAGGTAGCCACCCGAGGCCGCGTAGAAGCATGTTGTCCAGCCCCAGGGGGCGGGCGGGCTCTGGGCGCGCAGCAGTCGCAGCAGATCGAGATGGCCGCACTGGGCCGCGTCGTCGCACCTCGAGCCCCAGTTGAGGGAGGGAATGTGCAAGTGGCCCCATTGGAAGACTTGGATGTGGTTGCTCCGGACGGCCTGCCTGCTCGTCTCGTCTGTCCACTTCTCCCCGTGCTCGACCAGCCGCGAGAGCAGCTGCACCCAGCCATGGGTGGCGGCCATCATCAAGCCTGGGCATTGGTATCGGTCTTGGGTGCACGAGGACGCCCGGCAGGCCGACGTGGCCTGGACTTGGACCAGCACCGGCGTGAGGGGTCCCAGCTCGCTCGGCGCCGGCACCTGCACCGCCGCGCGGGCGCGCCGGTACGCGGAGAGCATCCGCGCGGCGGTCCGCGGCTCGTCGATCGCGGTCAGCACCAGGGCAAATGCGTCATCGGGCAAATTGGCGAGGTCGTTCCGCTCCGTGCCAGGGCCGATCGCCTTATTGGTCGGCGCGTTCTGGGTCGCTTGCATGCCAGCCGGTCCGCTAGCCGCCACGGGGAGGAGGGTGACAATCGGAGCTCGGGTGAGGCCTGGGCGACCGCCATGGACGCACGTACTGATGCGTTTGGCATTGGACTCGCTCATGTTCATCGGGAGTCCTGCGACAACGGGGCTCCGTCTCCGACAACGTATTTCAGCTGGGAGGTGGCACGTCCTGCCGAATGTAGTTCTGGGGGTGACGCTCCGTCTCCGACAAAGTATTTCCTCGGGGAGGTGGCACGTCCTGCAGAAAGTAGTTCTGGGGGTGACGCTCCGTCTCCGACAAAGTATTTGCTCGGGGAGGTGGCACGTCCTGCAGAAAGTAGTTCTGGGGGTGACGCTCCGCCTCCGACAAAGTATTTCCTCGGGGAGGTGGCACGTCCTGCAGAAAGTAGTCCTGGGGGTGACGCTCCGTCTCCGACAAAGTATTTTCTCCGGGAGGTGGCACGTCCTGCAGAAAGTAGGTCTGGGGGTGACGCTCCGTCTCCGACAAAGTATTTCCTCTGGGAGGTGGCACGTCCTGCAGAAAGTAGTCATGGGGCTGACGCTAAGGCGCGTCAGGGGGGTGCGCGAGGAGGGTCGAGGGCGCGTCAGGGGGTTGTGCGAGGATGGTCGAGGGGGCGCGGACGCCAGCCTGCGCTCGGATCGCATGTTTGTCTGTACCCAATCGACCTTTCTTCAAGGCCTGCTCCAGTTGGTCACCTCGCGTGCCCAGGCAGACGCCCCCGCGACCCAGGCTCCCGTGACAGGTGCACGCTGGTGATGCGGGTGCGCATTGGGCGTGGGACTCGGGTCAGCGCGTCGTCGAGCCACGGCGGCACCGTGTTCGACTGGGCGGCCCCACCCCGTACGAGCACCACGCCCGTGAAGACGGCAAACTCGTCCACGTGCGACAGGCACGACACGTGCAGCGGCGCGTAGCACTTGCGCCAGTTGCTCAGCGCGGCGGCGCGATCCGCGGCGCCCAGGTAGACCAACGTCAGCGGCCAAGGCGCGCCCCGTGCCCCGAGGTCGAGCACGCGCGCCGACCACTCGCCTGGCGCCGACGCCTCCAGTGGCACGCCGAGGTAGGGCGGGGGCTCGGCGAACCGCGCGCGGAGCGCCGAGCGCAGCGGCTCCGGTTCGCGGGCCAGAACCCGGCGAGGATGGCCAAGGGTTAAGTGCATGTGCACGACGCGTGCACGTGCATGTGCACGATCACGACCCGGTCGATCGAGCACATCGCCGATGAGCTCGAAAAGCACGGCTACCAGCGCTACGGCAACGAGCGCCTCTACAATGGGATGACGGGCGAGATGATGGAGGGGGGTAGAAACTGCCCCGCGGGGGGCTGCTTTCATGTGCACCCCCCCTCCCCTCCCCCTCGAACCGTGTCCATCGCACGGGAGCCCGCGGTCCTCTTCGGCGGGCGTTGCAGAGCGTCATCAACGGCGTGTGCGCCTCGCTGATCCCCTTTTGCGACCACAACCAGGCGCCGCGCAACACGTACCAGTCCGCGATGGGCAAGCAGGCCCTCGGGCTCTACGCGACGAGCTTCCCGTACTGCATGGACACGATCGCGCACGTGCTCGCCTACCCGCAGCGCGCGCTCGTGACGACGCAGGTGGAAGAGATGATGGGGACGAGCACCGTCCCGGCCGGGGCGAGCCCAGTGGTGGTGATCATGTGCTACACCAGCTTCAACCAGGAGGACTCCGTCATCGTCAACCAGAGCGCGATTGACCGGGGCCTCTTCCGCTCCTTCGTGTACCGCACCTACAAGGACGAGGAGAACGCCCTGGGCGCCGACTCGGAGCAGTTCGAGAACCCGGCGGGCGTGGCCGACTGCGCCGGCATGCGCGACGCGCGCTACGACCGGCTCTCGCCCAGCGGGGTCGTGGCCCCGGGGTGCATGGTCGCCAACGGGGACGTCATCATCGGCAAGACGCTCACCACCACGGACGTGCACGCCGCGGGCGGCGCGCAGGAGGACGAGCGGCTTGCGGTGGTGTATCTGCGGGCGGTCGATAGGCGACGAGGGGGGACGAGGGGAGACTGGGATAGCAGCGACGGCGGGAAGAGCCAAAAGGCCCCCGCTCGGTGGCGGTGCCTCCTCCCCCTGCTGCGTGCTGCTGCAGCCGTCCTACCTGGGCGTGCTTCGGCACTGGATGAGCGTCTTGCAGAGCATGGGTGCGACAGAGGACGCGCTGCCCCTCGTGCCATCGCCATGGCTGCAGACCGGTCGTATGGCCATGTGCCACTGCGCGGGCCACGCGCCAGCCCTGCGTCCACCGCCGTCGCACGTGCGCCTGCGACTGCTCTGGCTGGGAGACTCGGTCATGAGCGACCTAGACGGCACGGGCAAGCTCTCGTGGACGCACGCACGCAACTGGCACGACTGCGACAACATGTGCCGGTCTGGCGAGACGACCGGTGAGCTTCTGGAACGCGTGGTCGGCGCCGGCACATGGCCGGTCGCAGGCGGCCAGCGCCCGCGTGGGGTGGCGCGCAGGCGCGACGGTTACCGGACGCGCGTGGCGTTCGGGGCGGTGGCCGAGGGCCCGGCTCCCGTCGTTGTCCTCCACTCCGGCAACAACGACCTCGCATTCGAGACGCCCGTCGCCATCGCGTACAGGCTCCAACAGGTGGTCTCGGGGGTCTGGCAGCTCTTGCCTGGATCGCGCATCCTGCTCCTCGGCCTCTTTGCCTCGCGGCGCGTCAAGCGGGACCGGCGCGACTCGATCCTCATGTTGAACGGGCTACTGGAGCGGATGCCCGCGCAGCTCGCGGCGACGGGCGTCGCCTCGCTCGAGTACGTGGATCTCTCGGCGGCGTTGGGGTGTCGCGGGTTCGGCGCGCCCGACTGCCTGGTGCCCGAGGAGGCGATGACGGACAGCTTGCATCTCAACGCGCTCGGCTGCCACGCGCTCATTTTGGCGGTGCTGAAGAAGGTCAGCGCGGCAGACGGCGCCACCACTCTGTCCTCGACAAAGTATTTGCTCGGGGAATTGGCAGGTCCTGCAGAAAGTAGTTCCGGGGCCACCACTCTGTCCTCGACAAAGTATTTGCTCGGGGAAGTGGCAGGTCCTGCAGAAAGTAGTTCCGGGGCCACCACTCTGTCCTCGACAAAGTATTTGCCCGTGGAGTGGCAGGTCCTGCAAAAAGTAGTTCCGGGGGCGACGGTGGCGGTGGAGGCAGGGGTAGCGGGAGCGACGGTGGCGGTGGAGGCGGGGGTGACGGGCGCGGCGGTGGCGGTGGAGGCGGGGTTGGCGGGGGCGACAGTGGGGTTCGAGACGAGGGAGGGAATAATTTAGGCAGCGGATGCTCCATTTCCGACAAAGTATTTGCTCGGGGAGGTGGCACGTCCTGCAGAAAGTAGTTCCGGGGCCTTCCTCGCGTATTCCCCCTGGCCTCTGCGCGGAGGGACGGAGTCGCGCGCAGCCCCGGCCATCCTTGCGCATCCCCCGGGGTGGTCTCTGCGCGGAGGGCCGGAGTCGCGCGCAGCCCCGGTCTTCCTCGCCCATCCCCCCTGGCCTCTGCGCGGAGGGCCGGAGTCGCGTGCAGCCTCGGCCTTCCTCGCCCACCCCCCATGGCCTCTGCGCGGAGGGCCGGAGTCGCGCGCAGCCCTGGTCGTCCTCTCCCATCCCCCCTGGCCTCTGCGCGGAGGGCCGGAGTCGCGCGCAGCCCCGGGCCGTCGCCCGGCACGCCGCCGTCGCCGCCGTAGGCAGTGACGCTGCCGAGGCCACCGCCTGGCGAGTCGCCACCGGAGCCGGAGCCAATGCCACTGCGGAGGCCGTCGCATGGGCCGAGGCTGCCGCGCGATGAGCGCTCCGTGATGCTGGAGCCTGCGGCGAGGTCAAAGTGCGTTTGAATCTCGTCCATGCTGTTCAGGCAGCGCGGGTCCGTGCCACTGAGTGCCATGTCTTCGTTGGCAGTATGGTGGCCGTCGCGCACCACGACCCGGATGTTCCAGCCCGCGCCCACCCGCCTCATAAAGATTCGGTAGCCGGGGATGGTCCGGGCGATGCGGGCGCCCGCCGCGTCGCAAAAAAAATAGATGAGCTCCACGATGTAGTCTGCGGTGATGACGCTTGGCACGGGGGGCTCTATGGCAACGCGGTCGGCTCCGATGCCGTCGCCCGGTACGTCGCCATCGGAGCCGGAGGCAGTGACGCTGCCGGGGTCGGCCACGGCTCCTAGAAAGTCATCGTAGTCGGCCGGTGGCACGTACAACTTGCCCCCGCTCCAGCCGTCCATCGACAAGTTGCTCATGGGGTAGCGCCGCGCTGCCCCCGCCCCCGTCCCCCCGCGCGGCGCCTCCTGCGCTGGCGCTCGTGACATTCTCGCTGGTGGCCGAGGGCCGAGCAATGCATTCGCGCGGCAATGGCCTTCCATCGCGCGATTGGGCGGGTGGACGTCGGCACGCCCACCGCGGCGCGGCGTTACCCGCGAGGCAGCCTTGAGCGAGGGCACCCTCGTATAGGGGGGGTGGGTAACCCGTGGGGGCTCTTCTTCGCGCTCTCCGCGGTCGCACACGCGGGCAACGCGACGTGCTGGCGGGGCTTCTACTTGCGCCGACTGGGGCAGGCGCAGTGCCCCGTGCGCTGGCTCGAGTACGTCTTCTCGGCGCCGATCATGATCCTGAGCATCGCCTACGCCGCGGGGGTGCGCGGCCACGTGGAGCTCCTGCAGGGGTACGCGCTCGTGGCGACGACCATCACCTTTGGCTGGCTGAACGAGGTCATCAACCGGCCGCGCGTCCTCGAGACGGCGGGGGGCGCGCCGGTCGACGCGTGGGCGCTGCCCTTGCTGCCCCGCCTGCAGGCGCACCTGCTGGGGTACGTGCCGCAGCTGGCGGCCTGGTATGGCGTCGCCTTCACGTTCCTGCGGAGCGCGACTGGCGCCGGCGCGGTGTGCGGCGGTTAGGGTTAACCTCGCTGATGGCGCCCACGAGTGGGACGGGGTTGAAGCGGAGCCGCTGGTACCCGGCCTTCCGCGCCCTTACCAGCTGCATGTCGGGCAGTACCGGGAGCCCCGCGTCCGCCAGGTCCCGGATGTCGCCCTTCGCCAGTCGGTACGCTCGTACGCGTTCCTCGCGGTGCGGCACCTTGGCGCGCATGATCTCAATAAACGTCTCTCCGTGCTGCGAGCGCTCGGCCGCGACCCGGATGTCGCCCGCCGTCGCGTGCGTGTACTCGAGCCCCTTGGCGTCGGGGGCAATCTCGTCCCCGCCGCTTGCGGTCGGTGTGTAGGAGGCCGGCATGCACATCGCAAAGTACCAAAAGGGAGCCCGGGCGCTGGGAGCATTATATTTGCGTCGCTCCTTTCAATTGAGCGCATGGCCCCCGCCACGCGTCAGTCACCGTCCTCCCCCGTCGATTGGGAAATCACGATGTCCCATGGGGGGACGCTGCTGGTTACGATGAGAAGCCTGATCAAGCTGTGTCAACATGCGAAGAGCGGGCGGGGCGTGCCCGGCGTCTGGATCAAAGACAAAGTCGACGTCAGCTCCGGGATCTGGTTTTTCGCAAGGTCGGACCAGGGAGTCCGCGGGTTCCTTCGGGCGTACGACTTGCCAGAGCATATGATGACAGTGGCCGGATTCACCGACGTTGACAAGGTGCTGTACGTGCAGCTGCTCTGTTCACCAGATGGCGCCGCTAACCTCCCGTGGCCTGTACGCATACAAGTGGAAGCCGGAGAATACGGTGGACTTTCTCTTTTGCTTTCCGCCCGGCGGCGCGCCGTGCATCTACCTTCGCAGCGGCCCGAGCGTGGAGCGCGCAGCGGTCATCGCATTCGACGGCTGCGACCTGCGGGTGGAGGTGGCGATGAATCACATGATCCACTGCATCGTGCAGGCTGAGCACACGGAGCACGGCGCGGGCGCGCTGGTGCAGTTTGTGGCAGAATGCGCATGCAGCATCAATCGGACCGATGCGCGGCTCGACGTGTTTCCGCTCAAGCGCCGATCAGACAAGACGTCCCCGAACAACCTGACGACGGTCACCGAGACGCTGTACAACATTGAGGAGGCCGTGTCACTCGTCGAGTTTATGGAGGCTGCGCGCGGCAAATGCGCATCAGTTTCAGACGGGTTCGACCTCGACCATCGAACGCAGCGGCCACCCCCGCCGCCCCCACCCCCGCCGCGTCCACCCCCGCCGCCCCCACCCCCGCCGCCTCCGCCGCCCCCGCCGCCACCGTCAACGCCGCCGCC
>Ga0209491_10009446_pt1 | contig 11974 bp, 7 predicted proteins | sample BON02_FD_187213 | JGI IMG/M metagenome (GOLD analysis project Ga0209491, IMG submission 187213) | Freshwater microbial communities from Lake Bonney liftoff mats and glacier meltwater in Antarctica - BON-02 (SPAdes) (version 2) | ecosystem: Environmental > Aquatic > Freshwater > Ice > Glacier... | reverse complement strand
GAAGGAAAAACATCAAACGCAGCTCAATAACCCCAGACAATGAGGAAACAATACATAGACAATCAAGCGGAAAAAAATATGAAAACGCAGTGCTCAAAGTCAGCGCTCAAAATTAGCGCCCAAAGCGACGTAAGGGCCGAGCGGCAAAAGGAACATGGCCAGTCATGACCTGTCGGTGCCCAACGAATGCCGGTGACGGCATGCTCTTGGTGAGCCTGAGGGCATCAGCCACTATTTTATGTGTGCGCAAAGGCACGAGCTTGAGAAACCCAGCTAGGATGAGTTCGCGCACAAAGTATCGTTTGATGTCAATGTGACAAGAGAATTTCCTGTGCACAGGATTTTCTCTCATAGCAATGTAGGCAAGATTGTTTTCGTAAAGAAGAGTTGCTTTAGTCTGCGAATATCCAAAATCAGTTAGCGTTTCACGCACATAGATCACTTCTTGGCCTGCTTGGCTAGCCGCGACAAATTCAACCTCGGAGGTGGAAAGTGACAAATTACCTTGGCGCTGACTCTTTCAAGAGATGGGGCCGCTATTCATCATGGTAATGTATCCCGTGTGAGATCGTCAGGTGTCAGTATCTCCGACCCAATCCGCATCCACTCAGCCCCACAAAACATTAGAGTTTTCGTGAGAATCACGAGAGTAGCAAATCGTTTGACTCGGATTCCCAGTACCGCGAAGGTAAGACAAAACGTGTTCAGTGGCAAGCATGTGATTTTCCCCTGGAAATTGCACATACTTACTGAGCTCAGAATACGCCCAAGCAAGGTCTACTAGTAGACGTGTCATTGTTACGAAACATCCTAGACTGCCAACAAGGCCGCCGTAGCGTTGATGGAAATCCGGGGCAGGATTCTTCTCACAATCACCTTTATTGAGGCGCATGTTCGGCTGCAGTGGAGTGAGGCGAGGAGTGGCATTCCAGAAATTGTAGGTGCATAAAATTTGCTCAGCGTAATGAGGTTGGTACAGATACGTAGCACCCTTGTCCATGTCGCGAGTCACCTCTCTCCGAGATTGTTGTAGACGGTCCCCTCATAGGTGCCTTCAAAAGCGTCCAGAAGGCGTGCACAGAAAGCGTTCTGTACCTGTTGATTGGCACATGCGATGACGAAATCATCAATATGTGCACCTATTAGGATGCGAGCACCATCAATCATGACGGCACACATACTCTTTCCAAATCCCACTGTTGCACATCCTTCTTTTGCCAGGAAGCCGCTCATCATAACACGCTAAGCTCTGGCTGCAGAGGGCATGCTGTAAAGTGGTTTAAGTAGGTGATGTACATGGAGAGAATCTGCATCGTATCCATGAGGTGAAGAAATATACACCTTACCAGTATGGCACCGAGATCCCATTGCTTGCACCCAGGTGAAAGTACCACCTTTCTAATTGGCCACTTTCCAGGAGGAGGTTAAGACCCAGGCTGGTTTGATTTTTGTTTTTTCCAGTGTCTCCGTTTTTACTACAGGTCTAGTCACGGATATCTACCCCCCCTCCCCCCTTCCTGGAGTCTGCGTGATTTCTTTCTCACCCTGATCCAGGGGTTTGTCGTTTTCATTCAAGGTTTACCACTCAATTCTGATTTCTGGAACGGTGTGCACAGTGTTGATGTGTCAGTAATCTCTCCACGAACCCATAATGTGGACCTTTTCACATCAATCGCTAGGGTATTTCTCGATTCGCCCAGTTTGCCTCCGTGTTCCTAACTTTTAAATATTTTGTACCACCAAGTTGGATGACACTCTCAGCGAAATCCTCGGCGTTTCATCCAGGGTCGCAACTTTTCTCGACCTTGATCTCGCTTTTGGCGCCGTCGACGTCAGCGACGACCTCGCTTGCACTTCACTTCTCTCTCCACTCTCCCCCCTCCCCCCTCCCATCGCCTCTCCTCCTCCTTCTGCTGCTGCTGGGGAGCCCATCTGAGATCCAGAAGTTTTCACTATTGAATCTCAAAACTCGTTCGCACGTCATGTACTTATTTGGCGTCATTTTTTTTTTTGGTTCTGGCGAGTTCCAAGTCGAGGGCCACATTTTTTTGTGAAAGTCGAATTCGAAAAGGTTCAGGAAGCGTATGAGGACACAAATGAAGAGGTGGCATGGGATGCACGACATCATTCCGAAAGAGTTGCAGTGTGCGATTCTTTTTTGATGTACTGTCAATTTTCCTCTGAAGACAGAATCAATACAAAGAATCTGTTTTAAAAGAAAGAATCAAAACAAGTCTTTCTTTTGATGAAGACGAGGCCGCAGACTTGAATGAAGTCAGGTCTGTGACGATTATCAATGAAACGGAAATGATCGTTAAATCTTACCAAACAATAAATGTATTTGAATAAAGACACATTTCCTTTGGATTTGTACTTTGACGACACGTGATTCCACTGGCATGACACAATTCACCAAACATAACGATCACCTAAATACACATATCAAAAATGCAGAAATATGGTTTTGCAATGTGTTTTTGGTTTCTTTTTTTAAGTTTTTGTCTTTGTCCATCTTTTATGCGAATCTAACAAGACCATGATTTGTTTGTTTTGGTTTTGTCTATTTTAATCAAATCTCAGAGTCGTTTATATTTTTTTTACAATTTGTATGTTTTTGGAGACACTGACCTTCCCCGTACGGGAGGGTATAGGTCCATTCTGAAGGTGTCAGGGGTACAGACCTTCCCCGTTAAGTGGTTGTATGGATCATTTTCGTAGGTGTCAGGGGTACGGACCCCCCCCGTAGGTGGGGTTACAGGTCACTCCCGTAGGCGTAAGGGGTACAGACCTTCCCCGTTAAGTGGTTGTATGGATCATTTTCGTAGGTGTCAGGGGTACGGACCCCCCCCGTAGGTGGGGTTACAGGTCACTCCCGTAGGCGTAAGGGGTACGGACCCCCCCCCGTGAGTGGTTGTACGGATCACTCCCGTAGGTGTCAGGGGTATGGACCTCCCCCGTAGGGGGGAGGGGGTGGTTGTCCCACCACTTTGCGGTTTAGTTTTTTTTGGGCAAGATGGTGAGCAAGTCAAGTTGGGCGCTACAGGCAACGATGATGGGCAAGACAAGTCCAACGCAGGAGGCCAGCTTTGTGGTCAAGATCAGTCGGGAGCTGAAGGTAATGATCGTGGGCAAGATCATGGGCAAGATCAGTTGGGAGCTGGAGGTAATGATCATGGGCAAGGCAAGTCGGACGATGAAGGTAACAATGGTGAGCAAGACAAGTCAGGTGCTGGAGGCAACAATCGTCAGCAAGACAAGTCTAGCTCTGGAAACGGCGATGGTGAGCAAAACAAGTCAGGCTCTGGAGACGGCAACGAGGATTCCAATGGGGAAGAAGTCGAGACTAAAGAAACTGTGAAGACAAAAAAGTTGCAACAAATGCAGGATCAAATACGTGCACTCCAACAAGCATTTGAAAACGAGCAGCAGAATGATCAATCAGAGCAGGAAGTACAAGAGCTGGTTGACGAAAATGCGCAAAAGCTGGCCGACAAGCAGACACAAGAGCTGTCCAACAAGCAGACACAAGGGCTGGCTGACAAAAATACGCAAGAGCTGTCCGACAAGCAGGCCCAAGAGCTGGCTGACAAAAATGATGCTCAAGAGCTGGCCGACAGGCAGGCCCAAGAGCTGGCTGACAAGCAGGCACAACAGCTGGCTGACAAGCAGGCCCAAGAGCTGGCTGACAAGCAGGCCCAAGAGCTGGCTGACAAGCAGGCCCAAGAGCTGGCTGTCAAACATGCTTTAGAGCTAGCCGACAAGCAGGTTTCTGAACCGTAGAGGGGAGAGTCCCGTTTTTTTTTTTTAATTTAAGAGTGTTTATTAAGGAGTAACCTCCCCGTAGGGAAGAAAAATAAAGGGATGACAAAACACAAAGGAATGACTATATTAATTATAGGTGGACACTAGTATTTTTGAGATTCAATCATTTTTTCCCCTTTTGGTGGTTGTCTTATAATAAGCTTTTCTCTCTCTCACCGGCGATCATACACCATCTTCATCACCGGAAAATTACACATGTTCCAAAATGTGTATCCAGCCCGTAGTGAATCCCATCCCTCCATTTGAGGTTGCTGAACAAGTTCATTCAAAGGGAGCGGGAGGCGCCATCCGTGAAATGGCAGTCCCCAGCACTTCTTCTGCAGATCTTATCATCTGCCCTCGCATGGAAGGTCTCGCGAACTCAAGACTGAATTTTCGCTGAGTTATCCTCGATGGAAAACTCATTACTATTTAGAATAAATTTAGTCAACTATTTCTGGAGTAAGTAAACCGCGAAATTCAATAACCAGAGCACAACTTGAGTGCGCCACAGCAGGGAATGTGTGCCTTGTGCATTCTGAAGGGCTGGGGTATCTGCAGTTGGGGCGAGCGAGGCAGTTTTACTACGCCTGATGTCGCGGGCTGCTGAGCTCTGCGCAGGTGAACTGCATTGAGCTTTCGCACCTCAAGCTGCAAAAGAGCGGGAAGGGTGAGCAGCAGACTGTGGTCCCGCGAACCCGACGGGCTCGCCATCAGCAAGAATTGACGGCGGACAGCAGCAGCAATGCTTACTGATAATTTTGAGAGCCATGCCAATCGGTTCCTCGATTCCAAGCTGGCGGCCAAGGACAGGCATGCGCTCGCGCAGGAGATCCGCGAAAGCATCGAGATCGTGCAGACTTCTGAGTACTCCAACTTTCTGCAGCACTTTGTCAAGGCTTTTAACACGTATCTGCGGGGGACCAGCAATGACCAGTCACCATATTTTGTGCCGCCTGTTGAGCGCTTCAACACGGAATCACCGTCTTACAAGACACGATCAGTGCTATTGGAGATTCTCAATCGCGTCCCTACGACTGATGTTCTGAAGCCATTTGCTCCTGAGTTACTCAAGCTGTGCATGCATTTGCTGGAAAATGATGACGAGGACAATGCTGTCATTGCGTTGCGTATTATTCTGGATCTTCATAAGCAGTATAGGCGAGCTCCCAACGTGCCTGGAATTCTGGAGCCAGAGGTGCAGCCTTTCCTCGATTTTGTTTGCAAGGTATACACCAATTTCAAAAGGACGCTAGAAGAAGCCTTTGCACCTCTAGCGACACCAGCCAATCCAGCGCAGCCAAAGGTGCGCCGAAGCACGGAATCCTTCAAGGTAGTAACCGAGTGTCCACTCATTGTCATGTTCCTTTTTCAGCTGTATGAAAACTACGCGGCAGGCAATGTGGTAACTCTTCTGCCATTGATGGTAAGAGCAATTAATCTGCGCGCGCCGCAGATTGCCAAATCACCGTCCACATCAGCCACATTCGTCGACTTTATTGCAGCGCAGGTCAAGACCCTTAGTTTCCTCACATACCTGCTGCGTGGAACGCCAGAATATGTGCGCCCGCACAAGGAATCAATTCCGTTGAGCGTTGTTCAGCTGCTGGTGAGCTGCCCACATGACAGCATCGCTGTGCGCAAGGAGCTTCTTGTTGCCACGCGCCACATTCTTGCGACAGACTTCCGCGAGGGATTCTTCAAACACGTGGACATTTTCCTTGACGAAAACTTGCTCGTGGGCACAAGCCGTGGCGCAGGCGACTCGTTGCGCCCGCTTGCCTACAGTGAGTTTGTATGTAAATGCATAAGTATACACAATGAATACATGTATCCATCCGTACATATATACACGTTCGTCCATGCATGCATCAGCATGCATGTACGCACACGCATACAAGCATTCATATAAAAATACATATATACAAACGTGCATTCCTATATAAATACATACACACTTACATATATACGCACATCATACACATATACATACATCCATACATACAAACACACACACACACACACACACACACACACACAAACGTTTAGACACACACACACACACACACAAACGTACACACGTACACACGTGCGCCCACGCACACGCAGACACACATACACACACACACACACACACACACACACACACACACACTTACGCACACACACACACACACGAGCGCGCGGCGCTCACACACACGCACGCATACATACATACAAGCATGCATACATATATCCAAACATACATGCATTCATACAAACATACTTACATACATGCATGAATATATGAATATATAGATCTGGATACATAAAGTATGTACACGCATGCATACGTACACATGTTCTTACATACCTATACATTGTATGCCCACGGTACGCTTGAAACAATTCTAATCGATGAATATGTGTGGCAGGTTTGCTCGCTGAGGTTGTGCACCACGTTCGTCTGCAGCTGCAAATGCCTCAGCTCTCCAAGGCAGTGCACTTGTTTTCGCGCAACGTGCACGACTCATCACTGCCACTCACGGTGCAGACCACCTCGATCCGCCTCCTCATGAATCTTGTAGAGGGTATTTACCACAAACACAATCAAGACCAGGACAAGATGGGTGGGGCCGCACAAGCGCTGCAAGCACAAGGTATGTTCATGCTCTCCTCAACCCCCCCTCCTCGCTACATCTAAGCGAACTACCACTGATACCTCTGCCTTTTTTTTGTGTAATTTCCTTTTTGAAATTGGCATCTTAGTAATAAAAACTGACATATCGGGAATGACAGGTGCTGGGGGCGACGCCAACGTCAAAGGGCGAAAGCTGCTGGTGAGGATTCTCGACACTTTTGTGCGCAAGTTTGGCACCCTAAAGGAGTACACCAAAAAGTTATGCGAAGCAAAGGCACAGGGAAAACAAGACGATCCTTCGTCGCAGATTGAATTCATGCCTTTCCGCAGCGGGTCGCTGAGTGATGTTGTGATTGACATTAACAAGGAGATTGCAGATTGCAAGCAGCTCATCAAGACGCTCATTGTGGCGGTGCGCACAGTGGTTTGGAGTGTGTCCAACGTCAAGGGCGGGGGCCAGGCGCACATGCGCGGCATGCAGGAGCACGAGTGTCTTATCACAGCAAAGCTCCTCAAGCACGGACTAAAGTGCTTCAGCATCTACTCCAACACAGAACCGGCTGGCATCAAAGAGGAGAAGGAAATTCTTGAACTCTTCGCGGGCGTATTTACCGTGTTGGATGAGCGCACATTCCGCGACGTCTTCACTTTGAATTTGCACGTGCTGTTTCAGCACTTGCTCAACAAGGACTCGGTCATCCACATTCCGCAGCACTTCTTGTCCAACCAGGCTGTCACGAAGATTTTCACAGACATTCTGCTGCACTTTCTCGTGGCGCGCATCAAGGACTTGAGCAACACTGACAAGCGTGAGGGGCAGGTCATCCTCAACTTATTCCGCATTATTTTCCACGGCATCTCAACTTATCCCGAGAACGAGCCTGTGCTCAAACTTCACGTTCGCACTATTGTGATTGCATGCCTCAAGCATGCTATGCAGGAGAAGCGGCCCACAAGCTACTACCAGCTGCTCAAGAATTTTTTCCGTTCAGTGTCAAGTGGCAAGTACGAGTTGCTGCAGAAGGAGTTTATCCAGCTGCTGAAAAACTTGATAGAGAATCTCTGCAAGCTTTTGAAGGAAGCGCAGGAAGAGGACACCAAGGAGCTGCTGGTTGAGCTATGTCTCACCGTGCCGGCGCGTCTCAATTTTTTGCTGCCGCACATTCCGCTGCTGATGAAACCCCTCGTGCAGGCTCTGAACGGCAGCAACGAAATGGTGCATTTGGGGCTGAAGAAGCTCGAGTCGTGGGTTGAAAATCTGCAGCCCAACTACCTGGACCCTCTGCTGCAAACTGTCAAGGACGACCTCATGCCCGCGCTCTACAAACAGTTGCAGTCGGGCAACAATGCTTTTGCTGTCAACGCGATTCGTATTCTCGGCAAGCTCGGTGGGCGTAACCGCCGGCTGCTGCGCGACGTGGTGCCGCTTGAGGGCAAGGAGAACCGCGAAGATGGGCTACTGGTGACCATTCAGCTGCCGAAAAGCTCGGGCGGCTCTGCTGCCATCCAGGTGGCGCTGGATGATGCTGTCAAGACTGCTGCCGTCATGCTTGAGAGGCCCGCGGTGGATATCTATTACAAAAAGCAAGCACTGCTGCTAATCAAAGCATCACTGGGCTGCCTCTTGCCGGTCCTCAACCTTAAGGGTGCTGATGGTGACGAGGCCATGATCGAGAACTTTTCCATTGCCCACGACCTCAAACTGGCTGCAGAGCAGGGGCTCTCGGCGCAGATGAATCCCGAGCTCATGTCCAAGAAGGGTGGTGCGAAACAAGCGGTATGCCGAAGAGTTCTGTCGTCTATCTTTATGGCTGCAACCAATCCCGAACTTGCTGAGGAGTGCAAGGGACTGGTGGATGGAGTGTGCCGTTACTTTGCCGTGGCCACGGCGCTGTGCCCGCCGCCCCAAGAGGGCGCGCCAGTGCCCGTGTACAAAGAGATGGTGCTTCTCGAGGTGTCAATCGACGCCCTGTGCATTGAGCAGCGGCCTCGTGTCGACAAGAAGGGCCACCTGCATCCGCAGCCCCTCCAGATTTACCTCGACTATATCAAACAATTATGCCCGCCCGAGGAGGCCGTCAAGCTGCCGGTGTATGAGCAGGTCACGCGCATGCTGTGTCACTTGTGCTACCAGCGGCCGTGGTGGCAAAAGGTGGCGGGCTGCGTGGGACTGCAGATTCTCGTCGCGCGCATGCCGGTGCAGAGTTTGTTGGGCGTTGAGCTTAGTGTGACACGCGCCTTGCTGGCAATTTGGAAGGACTCGACGCAAGATGAGATTGCGCTCACCTCTGAAAAGGCTTATGCCACGCTTAGCAAGGTGCTGGCCAAATGCCACAAAAAGGTTGATAAGCAGGGGGACGCATCAATGGGCGAGGAGAAGCCGCCCGACACTGAGCTCGAGCAATCTGTCTTCAAAGATGTCGTCGCGTCGCTCTCGCAGGAGCTGGCATCGCTCAACAGCACCGTGCGCGCCAATGTGCAGAAGCTCGTGGGCGAGTTTGCGCAGATGACTGGAAAGACGGTGGCCGAGTTGCTCGAGCCGTGCCGCGTGAATATGTCGCAGCAGATTTTCAAGCGGCGGCTCGCCAACATCCAAATTGCCTTCCAGATTGGACATCTGGACGCGCTCACCTATTGCCTGTCACTCAAGCCGGCGTTCCTGGCGAATGAGGAGCCGCTGAAACAGCTGCTGCTGGATGCGCTGCACTTTGCAGAGAATGAGAATCAAGATCAACAGCAGATGCGGTTGGAGGGTGCGGCGTTGGCGCAGATCGCGACACTGCGCACGCACTGCGTGCAGCTGCTGCGCACTGCAATGGCATCGCCCGAGGTCAATCTCGCGGCCACCAACTCGGAACTTCGCAATAACATCATCCTCATGTTTTTCAAGGTCATCACCAAAGGCTACCCCGACGCAGTCATCGCTGCGCGCGAAGGTCTGGCCGAAGTGCTGCAGACGCAGCGCGGTAAAGCGCCCTTCAAGGACTTGTTACAATCCAGTTTGCGCCCGGTGCTCGTGAATTTGGCGGATTACCGCAAACTCAACGTGCCGCTGCTGGAGGGGCTCTCGCGTCTACTCGAGCTCCTCAGCAGCTGGTTCAATGTCACTTTGGGCGAGAAGCTACTCGACTACCTGCAAAAGTGGGCAGAACCTGACAAGTCGCAGGTTGCCGGCGCGCCCAAGACGCAGGCCTCCAAGGAAAACGAGCCAAAGATTCCAGCTGCCATCATCGAGCTGTTCCACCTCCTGCCGCCTGCGCCCGAGAAGTTTATGGAGAAGCTTGCGAAGTTGACGATAGACCTTGAAGACAAGTTGGTTGGCGGCGACTTCAGCCCCGTGCGCAGCCCGTACCGCGCGCCCTTCACCAAATTTCTCAACCGCTTCCCGACGGAGGCGCTTGACTTTTTCTACGAGCGGCTGCGCGACCCGCAGTTTTGCAAGCTCTTTCAATATGTGCTGCGCAATGAGCTGGCCAGCCCGCTCCGCGACGAGGTCAAGAAATCTGAGGACAAGCTTCTCAAGGCGTGCTTTTTGATTGATGAAAAACACCCGAATGTGCAAGAGCTCCGTTTCCAGGGCATCACCATCGTGCACACTATGTGCAAGTATTTTCCCGAGTGGCTCGAGCACTGCCCAAAAATCCGGCTGCAGCTCCTCAAGATTTGGGTATAGCATCTGTTTGCGTATGTGTATGTATATGAAACATATGCGTGTGTACATATATCAAGATGGGGAACGTGTGAACAATATATACTTGTCGTTTATGAATTGGTCTTGTGTTGGTCTACAGACTCATGTGTATATACGCACGCATGCACGCGCACACACACACGAAGATACACACACACACACACACAAACACACACACACACACACACACACACACACACACACACACACACACACACACACACACACACACACACACACACACACACACACACACGCACACACGCGCGCGCACACACACACACACACACTCACACATATACACACATACACAAACACACACATATATACACATACACATACGCAGGCATCGAAGGAGCGCGCCTTGCGTCTCGGTACAGAGGAAGTGTTGGAATTGGAGCATCTGCTGGAATCGAAGAAATTAGTCAAGTGCCTGCTGAGCTACGCGCGCTGCAAGCCGAGTGACCACGAGGTTTTGTTTCAGATGCTCACAATCTTCACGGTCAGGAGTATTGTCGACTACTCGTTCCTCAAGCAGTTCTACGCGCAGGAGGTGGCCAACGGCTACCGTCTGGCTGACAGGAAGGCGATGATTGTAACGATGATCAACAAGTGCAAAGACAAGGACGTGCCGCAGGCGCTCAAGGTGCAGGCGCTGCAGCTCGTTGTGATTCCCACGCTGACCTCTGCCTTCAGCAGGGGTGGACAGGGCGAGGAGCTCTTGGACGACAAGACCATCAACACCATTGTCAAGGATTTGCTAGACCCGGGCGATGAGATTTTGTCGAAGTATGATGAGGCGCTGCACATTGAACTCCTGCAGCTCGCGACGCTGCTGATTCGACACCTCAAGAGCCAGCTCATCTCGCACCGCAAGGAGCTCATCAAGTTTGCGTGGGATCGTCTCAAGCGTGACGAGACGACCAGCAAACAGTGGGCGTATGTCAATGTGTGCCGCTTTATTGAGGCCTACGATGCGCCCCACAAGATCATCCTGCAGGTGTACGTGGCGCTGCTGCGGGCATTCCAGCCAGAGCAGCGTCCGCTGCAGAAGCAGGCGCTCGATATTCTGACGCCGGCGCTGCCCAAGAGACTGCCGCCGCAGGAGCACAAGTACCCCATTTGGATCAGGTACACCAAGAAGATCATTGTCGAAGAGGGCCACTCGTTGCCGCATCTCATCCACATCTGGCACTTCCTCGTGCGCCACGCCGACCTCTTTTACTCATCGCGCGCGCAGTTTGTGCCGCAAATGGTTAACTCGCTCAACCGCATCGGATTTGCCAATTCATCGTCAGTCGAAAATCGCAAGCTGGCCATCGACCTGGCTGATCTTGTCATGACGTGGGACAAGCGGCGGATTGAAGCCAAGCCGGCCGAGTCTTCTGACAAGGTCCTGCCCGAGGCTTCGGATCAGATGCAGGTCGACGTTGCTGTGAAAGAAGAGGACAAGAAACGTGAGGCGCCCGATGACAAGGAGGGCCAGGAGGATGGCGGTCCGACTAAAAAGGCCAAGACGGAGACAGGCGCTGTGGCTACGTCGACCCCGGCACCCGCGACACCTACTGCAGCAACTACACCAGCAGCTGCTGCAGCGGCGGCGGCAGATGATGATTATCAGCCTAATGCCACAATGATTGAGATGGTGTGTGTGTGTCCGTGCGTATTTGCGTACTTGTTCGCGTATGCTATACGTGTAAGCTCTATGTTGAATTTCTATCATGTATGCACACACACATACGCACACGCATTCTCTCACGCGCGCTCTCTCTTGCTTACTCAAGCACACACAAGAACACACAAGCGTACACACATAAATGCACATTGACACACACATGCACTCACACACACACACTCACACA
>Ga0209491_10009442_pt1 | contig 11975 bp, 10 predicted proteins | sample BON02_FD_187213 | JGI IMG/M metagenome (GOLD analysis project Ga0209491, IMG submission 187213) | Freshwater microbial communities from Lake Bonney liftoff mats and glacier meltwater in Antarctica - BON-02 (SPAdes) (version 2) | ecosystem: Environmental > Aquatic > Freshwater > Ice > Glacier... | reverse complement strand
CAGTAGCGTCGCCGAGGCCGACACTTAGGAGGGAGGGAGGGGAGGGAGGAAGGGAGGGAGGGAGGGAGGGAGGGAGGGGCTTACCGATGGGCGGCATGCACTCGTCTTGCCGAACCTAGGAGGGCATCACGTGCTAAGCGAGCAGTAGCGTCCCCAAGGCGGACGCTTAGAATGACCCTTCCTTGGTCAACGACAGGGAGGGAGGAGAGGGGCCGACGGAGGGAGGGCGGGAGGGAGGACGAGGTGGAGGTGTTGGAGGAGAGACTCGCGCTCAAGAGGGCGGTGACGAGGGTGGAGGAGGAGGAGGAGGGAGGGAGGGAGGAAGGGTGGTGTGCTTTGGTCAGCTCGGTGAAGGCCTTAGCTAGAGATTCGACGTACTCATCTCTGCGTGTGAGAAGACAAGGCAACTCCAGCGCTGCCGTCAATAACTTCAATTCCGAACTACTACTGCTGCTGCTGCCACTGCTACTACTACCCTCCCCAGACACCGAAGCCGGCAAGTACTTGAAATACTCATGGGCCTCCCTCTGTAAAATAAGCCCATACCGTTGATAGTCCCTATCGGCCGTATCCAAAAACATGTCCCGCACCGGTCTTTTCTGCCACAACCCCTGCACCCTCCCTACCAGCACCCTAGCCACCACCGCCGCACACACATAAGCGCCTAAGGCAATAGGGAAACGATAAGAAGCCGCACGCCATATCAGCTTGGCGAGCAAGGCAAATTTTACTTTGAAAAGACCGGGGAGGGCGAGTGCTGTTGCAGTGACCCCGGCAAGGACGCGATCGAGCGCTACTATTTCAGCAGCTTTTTTGGCTTTAATTCTGTCTTTACTTATGCTGCTGCTGCTGCTGGAGGAGGAACGACGGAGGGAGGAGGAGGAATTTTTGTGGTTCTTGTTCTCTGGAGGAGGAGGGGTTGGTAGTGGTGATGATGGCTGGGAGGGGGGAGATGTGCCGTCGGGCTTGCCGCTGCTGGACGAGGAGGGGGAGAAAGAGGAGGAGGAGGAGGAAGGGGGGGAGGGCGTCAAGGATTTGAAGTACTCCCGCATGTCCTCGAAGAAATCGTCTTCTGGCTGTGCTCCACCCTCACTACTGCTGCTGCTGCTGCTGCCGGCTCCTCCTTCTTTGCTCTTGCCGTCTCCATTGGCAGTGCCGCTGCTGCTGTCCGTGCTGCTGCTGCTGCTGCTGCCGGCTCCTCCTTCTTTGCTCTTGCCGTCTCCATTGGCAGTGCCGCTGCTGCTGTCCGTGCTGCTGCTGCTGCTGCTGCGAGGCGCGAAAATCTGTGCCCAATACCCTCCCTCATCTTCGTCGTCTCCCTTCTCGTCCTTACGCTGCACTTTCTTCCCATCTGTGGCTGCCGCTGCTGCTCCTGCATGACTCCGTCTCCTGCCCTTGGTTGCTGCTGCTCGCCCGCCGAGTGCTCCCCCCCCTCCTCCTCCTCGGACAGTGCCATACCAGCTGTTGCTCGGACCCTCCCTTCTCCGCCGCGACGACGACGATGGCGTGGAGCTGAGATGGGACAACACCAAACGAGGGCGGTGCAGGGCGGCGTGGGTGTATAAGGCGGTGTCAAGGAGCAGGAGCAGGAGGACGCAAGGCAGAACGCGGGCCCCTCTGATGATGATGGCCTGCTGCATCATTGACGCTTGCCGTGCATTGGGGTTGGTCGGGCGCCTTGTTTGACGTGGACGTGCTGCTGCTACTGCTGCTGCTGCCTGTGTATGTGGGGTGGGGGCGGTGGTGGGGTGAGATGGTTGCATGTCTCGTTGCTTGTGATGCGTTGACAACAACACTTAAAGCCTACAATACATTTTCGGCGAGAGAGGCGATTTGCGTGCCCGCGTGCCAGAGACCAATTTTGGAGGCAGGAGAAATGCCTTTTGTGTTTCAGTAGGCACACATAAAGGCCATCCATGCGAGCAGTAGCTTGTCCGAGTCCTCCTTGAGGTGTTGCCGGGACCGCGCTGTGTTCTTGTCTATAATTCACATCCCAAATTTGGCCTCCCCGTTTTTTTCCTTTGTGCCGCAGCGCCTTTCACAACCCAAAAGCAGCACACATACCCACATACACAACCATACAGAAACTCGTAACCAAGCATTCCATCCCTCCCATTTCAAATAGGCTATGGCCGGTCCTGGCGTTCCCACCCTGCTGCATTCCCTTTTGGGTGGCGGCGGAGGAAGCCAAGGCGAGCAGTCCCACCACCACCACCACCACCACCACCACCCACACGCAAATGCCCTCCTAGGCCACCACCACGACCCAGGCACATTTCCTTTTCGGCCCCGCCGGGGCAAGCTCGACCTGCAGAGCTTGAACAGACTCGATGTCGATCGCATCGCCGCGTGCGTGGACGTGGATGCCTTGCAACGGCATTTAGAAAACCTGGCCTTTGCGTCCTTGACAGAAGAAGACTTAGCCGCGCACTCCGACCAAGCAGTGATCAAGGGCTTTCGTCTCGCCCAACTCACCATCGAGTACCTGCTCAACGTCCAAGATTGTCTCGCGCATCAATTGGACCGGATGGCTGCGCAGTACATGCATACCGGCAAGAAGGTGGAGAAGCTCAAGCTCCGGCTCAAGGCCACGGCTAAGCAAGCAGCAGCAGCAACAGCAGCAGTATCATCAGAACCAGAAGGGCCATCCTCTCCTTCACGCAACCATCCGCACCACCACCACCATCACCATCATCGACGCCTCCACCACCGACGGCACCGCCACGACCCCGCCGCCGTGCCCTCCCTCCCTCCACCCCTCCCCCCCACGGCCGACCCTAGCTTTCCCCCCGCACCAACGGTCCTCCGTCTCTACATTATCTTTGCTAATGGCTCTTGTATCGTGGCTACTGCTCCACCTACCCTCCTAGTGCATGAACTCAAGGCGCAGGTTCTTCCTGATACGCCTACAACAGCAGCAGCAGCAGCAGCAGCAACGTCGACGGGGAGCAGGAGGAGGAAGGGAGGGAAGGCGAGAAGGCTGAGGGAGGGAGATTTTTGCTTGGTCTATCGGGGGTTGCGGTTGTCGGATGAGAAGACGTTGAGGGAATTGGAAGTGCCTGATGATGCCTCTCTGTTCTGTTTGATCGTTCAGGACAAGAGGGCGCGAGAACAGGAGGAGGAGGGGGAGGAGGAGGAGGAGGAAGAGAAGAAAGAGGAGGCGAGGAGGGCAGCGATAGTGGAGGCGGAGAAGGGGCGGTTGCGGGTACAGCAGGAAGAGCATCAGGCAAGGCTTTATCGGGAGCAAGAGGAGGCGATGGCGGCCATCCAGGAACGCCTTGTTCAGTTTGAGACGCACGTCTTGGGGTTCCTCGAGCAGCAGCAGCAACGGCAAGAGCAGCAACAACAGCAGCAACAACAACGCAACCCCGCCCCTTCCTCTCCTCCTCCTCCTCCTCCTCCTCCTTCTTCTCCTACCCGCACAAAGCACCACCATCACCACCGTCGCGTTCACCCTCCCCTACCAACACCAGCAGCAGCAGCGGCAGCAGCAGCAGCAGATGACGGGCTCAGCATCGACGAGCGTGTCCGTCTCCTCCTCGAGCAAATGGAACGTCGGATCCAACAAAAGGTCAAGCGGCTCTCCATCACCTCAACAGACATGGCCCACGTCCGAGAATTGCAAGGACTACTCTCCTCGGAGCTTGGCTGGCTGGAGGGGAAGCAGCAGCAGCAGCAGCCGCAGGGAGTGCTAGCAGTAGGTGGAGGGGGAGGAAGGGGGAAGAAGGAGGAGAAGAACCTGGAGGCGCGCCTCGCCCACCTCCACGCCCGTCGATTCTGCCTCTCCAGCAATGTGAAGAGCGTGCTGGAAAAGGTTCAGAGCGCGGCTCAAGTGTCCTTGACACAGGTGCCCAGGCCCCTCTTCCCCAAGACCACTACCATCTCTACAGCAGCAGCAGCAGCCGCGCCTCCTTCTCCGCCTCACTCTCCTCCTCCTTTCGAGCACGCATCCCCCCCACCATCGCCACCTCTCTCCCCACCTCCTCTGCCTTCTCCTCCTTCTCTTCCTCCCCAAGCACCTCTCAAGCCCCCCAAGCGACGCGCCTCCACGATGACAGCTCTGGCAGCCGTGGGCGAGACTTTACATAAAGAGGAGGAGGAAGAGGAGAGGGAGGAGGAGGGTCTTAATGACCTAGGAAACCCCCGTCGACGCCTCCTCTCCGCCGTGCCCGAAGAGAGCGACGGCGAGGAAGAGCTTTCCCTTGTGCGGCATGAGCTGGCCTCTTCTTCGCCCCTGTCGGCATCATCCCTCGCCTCATCCCGCTCGTCCTCCTCCTCGTCCTCCTCCTCGGTCGTCTCCTCTACTTTGGAGCGAGAGATTGGGGAGGTGGTGTCGGTGATTGCCGAGTCCGAGACAGGGCTACGGCACGAGAGCTACCACCAAGAAGAGGGGGACGAGGACGAAGAGGAAATAATGACAATTCCCGAAGAGATTGAAGAGGAGGAAGAGGAGGGGGAGGAGCACCTGTTGAGGGCGGGCTAGGGGAAAGGAAAGGATGAAGCTATGTGAGGGAAAAGAGGCAATGGCGGCGCAGTCTAGCATAAGATGCAGCTTTAAGTGGCTTATTGAAAGTGGGAGTGAGGTAAAAGAGGCGGCATGTACATGTGAAAAGCAGGAACGAATTGTGGGGAAGCAGTAGTGGTAGTGGGGAGGAGGGTGTGGGAAAGGAATAAAAAAGCGCGGACAACGACAAAGCGGGGTAAGCGCTCAATTAGAAAATGTTCTGCCTGTCTTTTCTGCTGCGTTGAATGTCTGCACTCTGCTTTTTCTTGGTATTGGTGCACAAACGAAAGGACGTTTTGCGGTGGAAGGTTGAGAAGGCAACGTATGCGTTTTATTGTTTGAAGTGCCCTCGAGCACGCCTCAAATGAGTCAGCCACGCTCTCACCAACAACGTCTCACGCCATCCGACACGCACACACACATACACAGACGACGCCTGCGGCTTGATTTGTGTTTCATTGCCGCTGCCAGCTCCGCAGTGGGTTGCTTTCCCTTCAGCCACGCACTCCCTCTCCCTCCCGTCCGCATTCCTTCTTCGTCATGTTGCGCCGCTTCATTTCCAGCTCAAGACGGCGGGCCAGTACGCCTGTCGTCCGCTCCCTGCAGCGGGGCATGCACTCCGCGTCAAGAGAGGCCAACGATCAGTTCCACGTCCTCCTTTGTTGTCTCGCCTTGGCAGCGCTCTCCACCTCGGGCAGCCTCCTCCAAACGCAGAATGACGGGGAGCAAGCATCGTCGTCGCGGCCATCTGGAGGGGGAAACCCGTCGCCCTCTGCCGAGTTCGCCGTGCATGGCCGTCGGCTTAATGTCCGCGTGAGCCCCTGGCTGTCGTCCATGACGGGGCCCGCTGCCGCCTCTGCCGACGTGGGCGCAATCAACAAGCGAAGGAAGCGGCGGGGCAGCATGGGGGCCTCGGTCCACTGGCGCAACTCTAAATACGTCATTGTGGGTCTGGGTGTCACGGGCAATGCCGCCTTGCAAGCTTTGTTGGAGTGCGAGCCGGATGCGGAGATCACGGTGGTGGAGACGGGGACAGTGCCGCCTGAATTTGAGCAGCCGCATCGACGTGGCGGCGCGAGTGGGGGTGGGCGCTTGGGCGGGTTGTTGCGGGGGCGAGGGGCAGCGGCCACGCCTCGCGTTACCTATCTGTGGGGGACGGCCGTTGAATCCATGGATGCCGACGGCAAAGTCTTGTCGCTTTCGGACGGCTCCAAGCTGGCATTTGACAAGTGCTTGCTGGCGGTGGGGGAGGGGCCAGTCCAAGTGCCCTCAAGGTTCGTCGATCGCGTGGTGGCAGGCCGGATCACTCCGTTGTATGGCGCGGAGGACCGACGGGCGCTGGGTCGGCTGGTGGCACAGGGGCACCACGTGACCATAGTGGGCTCGAACTGGGCGAGTGTGGAGTTGGCGAGCTTTTTGAGTGATGTGGGTCGCCGGCATGGGTGGGGTCGGACCAGCGTGACGTTGCTGTTTCCCGAATCCACGCCTTTGGCCAAGGAACTCCCCCGGTACTTGTCCGGGCTGCTATTGCGGCGTTTGGAACGGCGGGGCGTGGAGGTCATTCCTCACACGTGCGTCAAGTACATAGGCCGAGCTATGGATTATGAGGTGCAGTCGCTGCGATCTTCCTTTTCTGCCCCTGCCAGCAGTGGCGACGACAGTGCCGCACAGCCTCAGGTGCATTCTCACGCGAACAGCAATCGCCTCCGACGGGACCAGGAGCCTGCTGTGTCTTCTGACCCTGTCCGCGTGTACTTGACGAGTAAGTTTGCTAGCTTGGATTCGACGGCGCTCTTGACAGATCAAGTGGTGGTGGGTGGGTCGTCTGCGCAAGGCCGGTTGCCAGTCCTGCGCTTTGAAGGCCACCCCTTGGAGATGGACGAGCGGACGGGCGGCCTTGTGGTCTCGCACGAATTGCAAGCCTCGAGCAGTGTCTTTGTCGCGGGGGACGCGGCCTCTTTTCCTTGCACGGACATGGGGAAGCGCGTGACTGTGCGCTCTGCCGATCATGCCTATCACTCGGGGTGGGTCGCGGGGATGAATATGACTGGGCGAGGGGTCCGGTACCAGCACTTGCCCTTGTTCTTTGGGACGATTCCACGGTTGGGTGTGCGGGCGGCGTGGGTGGGGCAGTGTGATGGGAGCGCCGAGACGCATGGGTTCTGGTGGAAGAATGTGAGCAATGGCGGGAGCAGCAGTAGCAGTAGCAGCATGGCACGGAAGCGCACGCGCGTGGACGACTTTGTGTCACCACCACCGGTAAGGGCTACTGAGGATGGCAGACTCGCGGGCCGGGTCAAGGGTGCGTTTGAAAGCTTGGTGAGCAGTGGGAGCAGTTCGAAGAAGAGGACGGCGGTGGATAATACGAGTTCGGCCTTGGCAGCGGTGGGGATTGGGACCACGGGTCGAGGCGGGGACAGCAACAGCGGACGGAAGCTGGGTATCTTCCGACGCACCACCACGGACCGGGAGTTGGGAGATTTGGACGCGGTCATCGAGGCCGAGATGGAGAGTGAGGCGTTCAATACGGCGGTCGGCGACAAGAATTTCACACCTGTGAACGGGACGGGGCTGGTCTTCTACATGGATCCCGATGGGACGGTGCGTGGCATCTTGGCTTGGGGCCTGCCGCCCCCTGCGACGGCTGGAGAGGATGGGGACCCGTCGGAGAACGACGGCCAGTCCCCGCAACCGCCTCGCATTGGCGGCTTGGGGGCCATCGATCCGGTGCTGGACGGTGTGATTGAGCGCGCGCGTGCTGCGGTGGCGGACGGAGTGCGTTCTGGCGCGGCTTTCAAGTACGATATGAACAGTCGGCAGGACACGTTGTCGGCGTTGCGGGCGTCGGCTTTAGAAGTGGTTGGGCCCGAGATTGTGGAGCAGCTAGGTCCCAAGGCGCCTCTCTACACCTACACCAGCGCCAAGAGCTTGTCTAGCGCGACTGATGACACTTTGTTCCGCATTAACAACCACACCAGATCCTCAGCAGACTTACTGGAAGAGGCGTACGAGGCAGCTGTCAAGGGCCACATGCAGCCGACGCAGGGCACCAACACGGTGCCCTTTCCTTTCAACCGCTCGTGAGAAATAGAAGAATGCGGGAGGGAGAAGATAGATATGTAAATCCAATCCAACACAAAATTTAACAAAATGAAGCAATGTAAACTCTGATAACGCTTCCTTTTCTGCTTTGTCTCCTCTCGCTTTCCTAGTCTCTCTACTATATAAACTTGGGGGGGGGCAGGTGAAACCATGTGCCTGTCGTGTACCTGTCACGTGCCTCTTTCTTGACGGCGCCGTGTCCTGATCATGGCATCCTGGCATCGGCAACACGGACCTCTTTGGCATCTTGAGGCTCGTGCAGGCGAGCCGACTCGTTTTTTTTGTTATATACTTATACATAATAAAGCTTTCCATCTGCTTCTTCTCCTCTTACTTTCCTAGCTCCCACTTATCTATCTCCTTTACAAATTATGAACACCGCTTAAAAGCTTACGCAACTCGCCAAGTCCAGGACCTTGGGCGTCATGGCTTTGTACCCGGACCGCAAACCACCCGGCTGCCGCCGCATGGGCTTGGGCGCTGGTAGTGGTGGCACTCGAGGGGTCACTGCTGCTCGGCCCTTCCCACTTCCTTGGTACTTGCCACTGCTATATCCACGCATGAGCCGTTCTGCGGCGGCCGTCTGCTGTGCCAGGGACGAGGCCGTCGCCACGCTTCCATTGCATGACGAAGCGGAGGACGATGACCTTCTCCGCTGGCTTCCAATCCCGCCACTGCCACTGCTGCCGTCCGAAACGAGGTTGAGAAGCAGGGCGTCAAGCTTGCCATCGTCCTCGGATGTGGCCATGGCCCGCCCTTGCCGCGACGCGGACGTCCGCCGGTTGAGCAGATCCAGGACAGCCAGAGCATCGTCCCTGTCTTGCTTGTCATCGACTCGGCGGTGCATACCGTCATGCTCGTCATGCTCGTCATCGTCACTTTGTTCGTTTGCTCTTGATCCGCTTCCTCGCCCCCCCGCGGATCCGGACGAGGTGGTTGGCATGAACCACTGAAGCCGCTTCCGTTGCAAGCTGGTGAGCGCACTGCCAGGTCGCTGGCTCAGACCACGATTGCCGCGCAAGAGCTTGTGCTCCCTCTCCCAAACAGACTCGACCAAATGCGAATACACGTCAACGGTGCCGGCAGGGACAGGGTACATCTGCTCAAAGCCCTTCAACAGAGCGGCCTCATCGTGCAAGTCCAGCTCCATGTCCTCACGTTCCTCCTCGCTGCTCCCTTCCTCTGCATCCTCCAGTCCGTGATCTGGCTCGTCAGACTCAGACTGCGCGACAAACAAGGAAGAAGAGGAGGAGGACGAAGACGACAAGCAGGACAAAGAAAACCCTGGGCTCGGGCATCGCCTTTCTTCTGCTTCGGCGAAATCCTCGACTCCGCTGGTGGGGGCGCCGGCACTGGCGTTACTCCGGCTTTGTGGACCCGCCCTGCTGCTTGAACTGTGAAAATGTCGCATCAGACGGCCCAACAAAGAGGCTTCGCGCCCCTTGTTCTTGCTCATGAGCTTGCCGACCATGCCCAGGCGTTCGGGTGCGTGTTGCCGAAGTAGCTTTTCAATCCTCCGTCGCGTCTGCACCACCACGTTGGCCTCGTCCCGCAGGGCATTGCTCAGCGCATCGGTGCGCTGTCGGTGCCGGTGCAAGCGCTCCTCGGACTGCGTCTTGCGGCGTGCCTGGAATGACCGTTGGTCGGAGGCCTGGGCCTGAACAGCACGCAGCGTCTGCTCGATCAGGTCTTGCTTCACGTGACGGTCCACGGGCGAGTCAGTAGCGAAACTCGGCAGTGTATTCACCTCGATGAGCCAGGGCTTGAGAGCTTGATCAATCAAGATGTCAAAGCCCAAGATCTCAAAGGCCCGCGATCCTCGCGCGCTGTTTGACGAGGACGAGGAAGGCTTGCCAGTCCCATCCCCGCCGCCGCCGTCTTCTCCAAAAAGGGCCTTGTAATCCCGCACCAACGTCGGCTCGATAGAGAGCACCGTCTTGACACAAAGTTCCCCCATCTGCTGCCACAACCGCTCAGCAGCCGCTTCTCCATATCGCTCCCCAACCCACCTCAAAAACCACTTGAGGCTGCGCTTGCTTCCTGTCTCGTCGTCGTCGCCCATTCTTGCCCCATCACCGCTGCCACGACCTCCCCCGACAGCATAATTCTCCGAAAAACGATTGATGGCACTGTTGGTAAGATGCATGTACCGATCCCCCATGTTGGCTGCATTGGGCCGCGTGTACTCGGCCGTGCAAAGGCGCACCAAGCCGTCGCCGTACTTGTAGAGGCGGAGTGGCTGACAGCTTGTGACGAGGGTGTACATGCGGAGGTCGAATTTGAAGCCGTCCATCAGCAAAGGTCGATGGATGTAAATCTGCGCCACCTGGGATTCCATTAGCGCGACGGTATCCAATGACTTGACCAAGAAAATGCCTCGCCCTTTGGAGCTGTTTTCGGGCTTGAGGATGAACGTCATGCCCCGGGCCGCCTGGCCCTCGGGGCCGAATTGCGCCCGAAAGTCCTTGGCCTCCTGCGGCAATGTCCACGTCTTTGGGTAAAAGGCATACTCCTTGGAAAATTGACGCCGCATCTTGCCCAGATTTTGTGCCAGGCGATTTTTGCGGGAAATGTGGCTCATGCCGGGGAAGTGATTGATGCGTTGCCAGGGCTTGAGGCGATTGAAGCGTTCGGAAATGGTGGAGACGTCCAGCCAGTAGATGTTGCAGCCATCGTCGTCGTGAGCCACCACGCGCATGCCGCACACCTTGGCTGCTTCCAAAACGACGTCGTACCGGCTGTCCACTGTGCATAGCGTCACTCTCCGTTGCGATGACGCGTGGCGCGTCGCCTTCTTGAGAGTCTCAGATGCAGTGGCGACGACACCAGCAGAGGCTTGGACTTGGCCGAAGGACTGGGTGGTGTCGTCCTCCTCGACGGCCAGAGGTTGCCGAAGCGACGGCATCTTTTTGGCTGAGGCCTGCACCGCGTGTTTTTGTGAAAAGGGGGTGGTTAGGAGCTTGAAAAAGAGGCACACGCGGACACGAAAGAAGGGAGAGCGGGGTCAGTTGCACTTATGGCCCTGCTAACGGCAGAGAGAAGAAAAAAACGGCCGCATCGAGTCCTCCTCCTGTCTATCGTGCATTTTCCTGTACTATTTACTCTAATCTCTCATTACCGCACACATAGGGTCGTCTGTGGACAAGAAAGAAGCTTGCTAAGGTGATAATTGCATCATGGTCGTGTCCAGGTATGTGCGTGCATTGATAGCTAGGGCCTGTAGCTATATTGCCGCTGCGACCTTGACCTCTTGATTCGTCCCACCTACGACCATCACAACCCCTACCAACTCCCCGCCCTCGACCCCGAGCAGCACGACAACTACTACTACTACCCTTCTCCACCCGTTCTAGCCGCAATTTACTCTTCGTCCTTCTCCTCGTCTTCAAAGAAATAAAAGAAAAAGTAGGAGGAAGCGAAAGCGGCAGCTATGCGCGATTACAGAAACATAGAAACATGAAGAACCGATAGTGAAGAATGGAGAAAGAGAAAGCGGCAAGGCACGCGCGGATGTATTGTGTTATTATTTTCTTCTTCTTCTTTCTCTTTGTCGTCCTCGTCGTCATCATCTTGTCGTTTGGGTACTTGGTATCATTGCTTTTCTGCGTGTGTGCGTTGGGGTTGGGGGAAAAGCGCGTTCTTCGCATCTCTGCATCTCACAGTCGTCGGCTTCGACGGATTCCTTCTTCTTCTCCTTCTCTTTCTCCTTCTTCTCCTCTTAGCTCTCTCTCCTCTCTCCCCTTTTCTGTCAGTTGGTGTGTGGTGGTGCTGTATTATTTGCTCTGCTGCTTGCTGCTTGCTTTGCTTTTCGTTCTTCTCGTTCATCCATTCTCTCTTTCTGCTTTGGCTGCTGCTGCTGCTGCTGCTGCTCATTCTCTCAACCTTTTGCTTTTCTCTCTCTTCGTGTGGTGGTGATTGGGACTCTTCCTCTCCGGGTCATTCTCGGTGGGGAGAAGACGCCTGGTGCATCTACCTCCCCCTCCATCACTCCCTCCTTTCCTTGTCCTTTCTACCGTATCACCCACCCCTTCTTTTCCATGAAAATGAGAGGAGGGGAAAACACGATGACGACTACTGTAGGTACTATACACACAAAACACGCACCAAAAACACATTCAAACTTGCAAAAACATCGCTCTTTTCCTCTCCCTCCCTCCCTCCCTCCCTCCCTACACACACTCAACACAATACCTCTTCTCCTCTCCCTCCCTCCCTCCCTCCCTCCCTCCTTCTCTACACACACCCAACACGGGAAAACACAAACATCTAGTTCGGACCCGCCTTGCGCCTCTTCCCTTCCCCCCCGCGCGCCTTCTTCTTACTCGGCACATCACTCTCACTCCCTCCCTCCCCTTCCTCCTCCTCCTCC
>Ga0209491_10009440_pt1 | contig 11977 bp, 9 predicted proteins | sample BON02_FD_187213 | JGI IMG/M metagenome (GOLD analysis project Ga0209491, IMG submission 187213) | Freshwater microbial communities from Lake Bonney liftoff mats and glacier meltwater in Antarctica - BON-02 (SPAdes) (version 2) | ecosystem: Environmental > Aquatic > Freshwater > Ice > Glacier... | reverse complement strand
GGTGTCAATTTGGAGGGAGAGGTCGGTGTTCTTTTTGGTGGCTTCGCTGAGGGCTTGTTGGTTCAGGTCCGCGCAGACGTCGAGGCCGTAAAGCTGACGGAGGGAGGGAGGGAGGGAGGGAGGGGTAAGTCAATCATATTTTTGCAGCTCTTGAGTCCAGGAGGGATGGAGGGAGAGAGGAAGGGAAGGAGGGAGGGAAGGAGGGAGGGAGGGAAGGGTGGTCCTTACCTTGTCTTGCTCGGTCTTGACGCGGAGGTAGAAGTGGTGATTGGCGTGGTGGAGCTCGGTGCGTTTGCTCGTCTCGGTGTCAAGGGTCTCTTCGCGGGTGCGGATGATGTCACAGATTTCCTCGGCTAGGAGGGAGGGAGGGAGGGAGGAGGGGAGGGAGAGAGGGAGGGAAGGAGGGAGTGGTGAGGAGATGCTGTGTGATGGGTGGTGTATTAGACTAGCATTTTACTCGTGCCTTCTTAATCTTCTCCTTCCCCTCCCTCCTCCTCCTCCCGCCCTCAACCCCCTCCCTCCCCTTCTTCACTCCCTCCCTCCATCCTTACCTTTGACGAGCTGCGTGTGCATGGCATGTTCCTTGGTGACGATGAGCTGGTGCAACTCGCCCAAGTCCTGGTTTAGGCTCATCATGGCACTTGCAATGGGTTTCGTGCGCGGTGGTGTGGTGTGGGGTGTGCTGTGTGCTGTGGTGGGGAGGAGCGGGAGGAGGGAGGAAGGGTGAGTGTGGTGCTGATGAGGAGGAGGGGTGAGGAGTGCGCGTGTTGTGGTGGTGGTTGTGCTAATGGGCGAGGAGGCGCGCGCCCGCTGAGGAGGAGGAGGCGAGGAGGAGGAGGAGGAGGATGATGAGGATGAGGAGGAGGGTGTGAAGAGTGAGGAGGGGTGGGTAAGTGGGTGGGGCACCATTATAGGACCGCCGCAGGTATCCTCGGCCTGCCCACGAGGGCTGAGACGCTGGAAGAGAGCGTGCGCACGCACGCATGAAGATGAAGGGCGCATGAGGATGAAAAAAGGGGAGGGAGGGGAGGTCGTCGCCTTGCCTTCTCTGAAAAAATTAAGCGATTGCGCAACGGCTCTTCTCTGCCTTCTCATGAGCACACAGCACAGCACAGCACAACCCACACCCCACGCTTGTGTGCACCGTCAACACACTCTTCAACCACTGCTCTCCCTCCTCTTCACTTACTCAGCCCCGCGTCCCTTCCCTTTCTTTCTCTTTTCAAAACAGGCAGGCCCACAGCAAACCCACATCGTCGTCATATCCTCTTGAATGCGCACGCCTCCGTCCTGCTTCTCCTCCTTCTTGACGCCGACACCACACCACCATAACCACCGCAGGAGCAGCACAACGCCCAACGCCGCTGCCGCCGCGTGACTAGCATTTGCCCCCTCCCTCTCCTTCCAATTCCAACCTATTCTCCATCCCCGCCGCACCACCACCATGGTCTTCTCCGCCTCCACCTTCGCCTTGCCCAACAGCCTAGGCCTACAACATCTCACAGCACAACAACGCCTCCTCGCCAGTGCTGTGGCATTGGTTAGCGCCGTCTTAACCCTCAGTTTGCTCTATGTCTTCCAACCCGCTTTTGCTGCCTGGCGGCGGCCACGGGACCACGAGCCCTACACCTTTGTCAAGTACGCACCCAACAGCAGCAGCAGCAGCAGCAGGAGCAACAGCCCCGCGAGATATACTCGAGCAGCAAAAAAAGCCATCACCTCTGCAGCGGAGGAGGAGGAGGTAGAGCGCTTCCCTACTTTAGCTGACCCTCCCACGGTGTTGCTCTCTCTCGTCATTCCTGCCTATAATGAAGAGGTCCGTTTACCCGTCATGTTGGACGCGACATTGGCTTATCTCGAGGCATGGAAGAAGAACAGCAGCAAGAGCAGTAAAGGCTTGACGTATGAGTTGATTGTTGTAGATGATGGGAGCACGGACAAGACAGTGGAGGTTGCCTCAGGCTATTCTCGTCGGCTCGGTTCCGACACTTTAAGAGTCTTGAAACTCCGCACGAATCGAGGGAAAGGAGGGGCAATCAAAGTAGGGATGTTGCACACGCGGGGGGAATATGCCTTAATGGTCGACGCGGACGGTGCTACTGATATTACGTGTTTGGAACGTTTGTTGACACGTACCCAGGGGGTGGAGGAAGGGATGGAGGGAGGGAGTATGGGGGGGGGGGGGGGGAGTCGTGCGCATTATGAGAAGGACTCGGTGGCGACGCGGGCGTGGTATCGGACGATATTGATGAAGGGCCTCCATATGCTTGTAACTGTGCTGATTAGTGGGAGGATCAAAGACACGCAATGTGGGTTTAAACTGTTTACGCGCGCCGCAAATAAAATTTTGTTTGGGACGTTGCACCTTGAAAGGTGGGGGTTTGACCTGGAGATTGTTCATGTGTGTGATAGGTTAGGGTTGCCTTTGCTGGAAGTATCGGTGAATTGGCAAGAGGTAGAGGGATCGAAGTTGATCACGAATAAGCTGGATGTTGTTTTGGCGTCGGTGGGCATTTTTAGGGATATGCTGTGTGTGAGGTTGTGTTATCTGTTGGGGGTGTGGAGGACGACGCCCTGGACAAAGGAGGGTTTAAGGTTGAGGAAGGAGGGAGGGAGCAGTAGTAGTGGTAGTGGTGGGAAGAGCAGTAGCGGACGGAGGAAAGTGGAGTAGGGAGGGAGGGAGGGTGTAAGGAATATGAAATGTGTGACAGTAGCAGCAGCAGCAGCAGCAGTAGTGATTAGATCAAAATGAGAGAAACACAGCCTGAGACAGAAGGAGCAAACAAAAGCGAAGGAGGCCTACTTTTTGTCAAATATGTATTGACATGTTATTTAGTTTCTTCTTCTTTCTGCATTTTTCTCTAACCTTCCGTCGTCGCCGTCGCCGTCGCCGCCCCTCTCTCCTACTAGAAGACAAGCTTCCACGCACACACACGCATGCACGCATGTCCGCAAGCCCAAACAAAACACAAACACACACACAAACATCTCCTTCCTACCCTACCCTTCCTCCATTCCTTTTCCTTCCCTCCCTCCCGCCATCCTCTTGATTAGATCAGCCCCATCACCGCCTCCGCCTTACTCAACGTTTTCACGTTTTCTCACTCACCGAATACTGCAACTGCTCCTTCCCCTCCCTCCCTCCCTCCCTTTCTCCATCCTCCTCGGATTAGCTTGAGCACGGCCTTTGCCTCCCCCACCAACGTCGGCTCATAAAACAACTGCAACAACCTTGGCCAAACCCAAACGTTTTCTCACTCACAGGATACTGCAACTGCTCCTTCCCCCCCTCTTCCCTCCCTCCCTTCCTTCTTCCACGCTTAAATCAACTTCAGCACAGCTTTCGCCTTCCCCACCAACGTCGGCTCATGAAACAACTGCAACAACCTCTGGCCGAACGAGAAAGTTTTCTCACTCACCTGATACTGCAACTGCGCCGGAATCGAGGTCTTCACACACATTAAAAAACACTCATCCACCACCACCAATACCACGTCTAGACTAGTTTAAGAATTGCCTTGGCCTTTCCCACCAACGTCGGCTCATAAAACAACTGCAGCAGTCCCTGGCCAAAGCCAAACGTTTTCTCACTCACCGGGTACTGCAACTGCGCCGGGATCGACGTCTTGACAAAAGGAATCCGATCCACCACCACACTCTTCATCAAACAACACGCTTGGAGCCCCTCAGGCCCCGCGAAACGATCAAAGCCACTATACTTCGTCCCACCAAACGGCAAAGCCTGCACCAAATAATTAACCCCAAAATCATTGATCGTCGTCATGCCCGCCCTAATCCCATTACCCAACCTCAACGCCCGCGCCGCATCTCGGGAAAAAACAGACGAGCCTAGGCCGTAATTACACTCATTCACCATCCTCAAACACGTGGCATCATCGTCTTTCGGCACCTTGATAATAGTCATCACCGGCCCAAACACCTCCTCCTGCGCAATCTGCATCTCATTCCTCACCCCAACAAGCACAGTCGGCAGGAAGAAATTCCCGGACACATGATCCGGGTGCCTCTTCCCCCCCACCATCACCTTCGCTCCCGCCGCCACCGCCTCATCAATCAATTCCTGAACAATCTCAAGTTGCCTCGGCATCACCATCGCTCCACAGTCGACCTTCTCCGCCCCCTCCAACGGAGGCCCCTGCCTAAACGCACTCACCCTCTTCACTACTTCACTCACAAATCGATCATGCACGCTCTCGTACACATAAAACCTTTCCACGCCACAACAATTCTGCCCGCAATTAAAGAAAGCCCCCTTCAAAGCCATAGGCAACAGAGCATCAATATCAGCATCCTCCATAATAACCATCGGGTCCTTCCCCCCCAACTCCAAAATAACCGGCTTCAAATGCGGTGCTGCCCCTTCCATCACCTTCTTCCCCACCGCCGGGGAGCCCGTAAAAATAATCTTGTCAACCTCAGGGCAGGCGACCAGGGCAGCACCTGCTTCTCCTAACCCTGTCACTACTGCTACTAGATCAGGAGAGTGTCCACATTCCACTAAGGCCGCGCGGATGATATCAGAAAAATAACCATAGGACGACCAAGAGGTATATTCAGAGACCTTCGACACGACAGCATTCCCCGCAAACAAACCCGAAATCACATGATTAAACAAATTATGAAAAGGGTAATTCCACGGCGCAATCACTCCTAGCACCCCCAGAGGCCGAAACTCGACATACGCCGTCTTATGCATCATCATCGGCCCAGGCGTCCTATACTGAGGCTGCAACCACCCCTCCCCCTGCGCATTGATCGTGCGGATCTTCTCGCACGTCGTCATAATCTCACCTAGCAACGCCTCGACTTTAGGCTTGCCCGAGTCCCGGGAGCAGACACGCGCGATTTCCTCCATGTGAGACACGATGTAATTCTGCATCGCGCTCAACACACGCCGGCGTTCCGCAAACGAGGTCTTGGCCCAGGTGGCTTGTGCATTTTTGGCCTTGCTGACGATGGTGTTGACGTCCTTGGTGGCCATAATAGGGACTTCGCCCAGGCGTTGAGAGGTGGCAGGGTCGTAGCATTGCAGGAAACCAGGCCGCTTCGGATCGAGCAAAGCTTGGGTTCTGCTGGCGCGGACGGTGACGCCATCGTCTTGCGTGATGGCTGGTGTCAAGGGCACCTTTAATGTGGGCACGCGCTTGGCGGTGGCGCTGGAGGCGAGGGCCAAGAGGACCCGGCCGGCTAGGATGGCGAAGACGAGCGTGGTTAGGGGGATGAGCACCAGCGCTACGATGGGAGGGAGGCCTTTGGCTTGGGTAGGCAGGTAGGCCATGAGGGAGTCGTGGAGATGCAGCATGCTTGGCGGTGGGGGCATGGTTCCTGTGTGTGTTTGGGAAGGAGTGCGTGAGAGAGGGAACGAAGAACAAAATTCACCGGAGGGCGGACCTCTTGATTGAGTGATGCTCATGATGGTGCTGGTGGTGAGTTGGCAAAGAGGAAAGCCTCGGCCGTGCTACTACGACGATGCATTGGCAAGGCAACGAGCCAGGCGTGGAGTGGGACAGACGACAAGCCCCTACCCACACAGCGCAAGAGGGAGCTTTCCGTGCTTGGACGTCGTCATGCGTTCGAGGGCGATTTCATCATCCCCCACCATTTCTCTTGCCCCAGCCCGGGCCATGTCCAACACAGACACAGACAAGTCCCCAATGCTACATCTTTACAAGAAAAGGAAAGCACAGCAAGAGAAACAAAGCTTGAAGTAAAATTGTGCCCCCGAATTTTTATGTTGCTTTTTCTTTTTCTTATTCCCAGTTTGGCACACACCACACGACGCTCCAACAGTCTCTATGTGCCGACCCCAGACAGCCCTCTCCGACTCGCGCCATCTCACCATCGTCTGCACGAAACGACGACGACTATTCTGAGCTGCTTCTCTACAACCGTCGTTCGTTCTCCCCTTTTTAACCCTCTATTTACACTCGCCCCGCGGTGTCCATTGCTGCTGCGCCGCCACGCTCTGTGTGTATGTGTGCACCCGCCTATCTACTCGTTTTCTTGCTTTCCCTTTTTTTCCCTCCACGGTATGCACACATGCCCTTGGTGCTACTATTGGTAAGTGACTGACTTCTGTTGCGATAGCTACACAGCACAGCAGCATCGTCGTCGTCCTTCTACCACTCCATCGCGCGATCGAACATTGTTTTTGTACACTCTTTTAGAGGGCGTCCTCCAACGTCTTGCCTCCCTCGGCGGACAACAGCTGTGGTTGAAAATTTGAGCAGAAAGAAAATGAGCAAAGATAAAATTTGATGAGAGCTTGGGTTTGTGTGATCATCTCTCACTCATCTTTCGCCCCCCCGCACACATATCAGAACACACACACCCTCCTTCCCTCCCACCCCACCACCCAACATCAAAAGCATATTTACCTTGGCAGGCTCCTTGGAGTGGGGCAAGGGCTGGTGCACCACCATATGCACATACTTCGAGTCCCCGACATGGACCTTGCAACGGTAGTTCGTGCCCGCCACCTATGCGAATGAAAAGAGGACGAGCAATGAATGAGAAGGGGAAGGGCAAAGCTGGCAAAAGGAGAGCGGGAGGAGGGGGAGGAAATGGAGAATAAAGGTGCCCGTTTTCCCCCCTAGATCCACCAGAACGTACCACTTGCGTGCGGACGCTGTACGGCTCAAATGTGCTGAACGTGGTAGAGAGTTGCTGTCAGTGGGTGGGGGGGGGGAGGAAAAGAGGTCGGAGGGTATGTGAGTAGGGGAGGGCTGAGAAGAGACCTTGTCTTCGCGCGATAACGAAAAGCGCCAAGCTAAAGCTGCCTTCCCACACAGCGCTTGCTGAGCTCTACAAGTATAACACACACGCCATGCTGCATCCCAACCAGTTCAACCCCACGGGCGTACCTTTTCCACCTCGCCCTTGACGCCGCTGAGCAAAGCCGTCGTCTCCGTGTCCAGGTCCTTGGACGCGCCAAACCCACCGATCAAACCCGCAGGAGGAGACATGATGATAAAGGAGAGAAGAAGGGGAAGAGAGCTGTGTGCGTGTAGAAGGGATAGGGAGCGTGAGGCTTCTGGACTTGGTTGATACGATGCGAGGGCGTGGGCGGGCAAAGCTCTCGAGGAAGAAGCAAGGGCAAGAAGGAGAGAGGCAGGAGGTCAAATGCTTGGGCTTGGACTTGCTCGATCCCGCACAAGCGCAGTTTCAAAGAAGACATGCCCTGTGTGCTTATGTGTACATGGTGTCTGTGTGCTGTGTGAGTGGGGCATGAAGGACGTGACTCTTGCCGTGCATTTCCTAAAAGCAAAGCCGTCCACAGCGCGCGAAGCAACCACCCCCTTCTCGCTGTCTTCGCCAAGGAAAAACACGATGCATGCCAAAACGCGCAACACACCCACACAACAGACACCCCCACCACAGGCAAGCTTGGAGAAGAGAGAGGACCTGGACGACGAGAGCTGGAAGCCGCTGCTGCGTCGCCCGCCCCGCGCCCCGCCAGCATCATGAACACTCCTTCTTCCTCCGCCTCCGCCTCCTCCTCCTTCCTCAGCAGCCGCAGCCACAGCACCCACAGACCACCACCACCATCCGCAGCAGCGACAGCCTCTTCGTCTTTTGTGCCGACGCTCAGTCGTGACATGGAGGTGGTACGGCTGATGGAGCAGCTCTGCCGACAAATGGTGCCTTCCTCCTCCTCCTCCTCCTCCTCCTCCTCCTCCTCCTCCTCCTCCCTCGCTGCCCAACAAGACGACGACCCTGCTGCGGCCGCCGCCACCACCGCCCGTGACGCTAGTGAAGAAGAAGCGCTGCTCCGCTCTTGTCTACACAAACTAGTAACCTGCCGTCGGCCACCCGAGGCGGCTTTAGACGAGTTCTTTACCATTCAGTATGCCCAACGCAAGGTCCGTCGTCAATATGAAGGGACGGGACAAGAAGAACGGGGCAGGGCCTTAGCTAATCGATTGGAGGAATTATCTCGAAAGCTAGGGAGTCCGGCATTGAAGAATGAGCTGGAACAACGATGGGCGGCCTTGCATCTGTTGACGTTGTTAGGGAGGGATGGTCGACCAGCAGCAGCACGCGTAGGTTTGGGTGGGAGTGCTGGTGAGAGAGGAGGAGGGATGGAGGGAAGGAATCGTGCCGATGTCATGGACGCCTTTGTCTCGGCAGATTTACCTTCGGCCTCTTTGCTGTATCCCTCCTCTTCACGCCCAGCTGCTGCTGCTGCTGCTGCTGGCGTTTCCTTCTCCTCCTCCTCCTTCTACCCTACTGACCCCAACCAAAGCACAAGCAGCAACAACAACAGCAGCTTCCTCCACCTAGCCGGCCGCCAACAGCAGCAGCAGCAGCAGCAGCAACCACACACCCACCTCCCCTCTTCCTCACACGCTCTAGCAATGGCACAACACTCCTCCCTCCTCTCCTCCGCCGCCGAGGGAGCCGAAGCCGAGCAAGCCCTCCTTCGTGACCTCCTCTACTCTTTTCAAGGCATCGACGGAAGGCTGATTAGATTCGATTCGGGCACACAAACACACGTCTTGCATCCATCCCTCCGCTCGATGTATGGGCCGGGCATGCTTGATTCCTTATTGCATATCAGTGAGCTCGGGTGGTTGTTTAGAAAGGTGTCGACATTTGCAGAGAAAGCTAAGAGGCAACAAAGGGAGGTAGGATTAGTCGGGCAGGCATTAGGTCATGTTTTACAGGATGAACTCACGGAGTATTATCGATTGATTGCTGTGTTGGAAACGCAGTTGAATGACCAGCAGCAGCAGCAGCAGCAGCAGCAGCATGCCGCTGCAGGCGACAACAACAGCAGCTTTCTTAGCACTGCTGCTGCTGCTCCTGCTGCAGGCGCTGTACGCACTGGAGGGCTGACCCTACGTCGTCTCTCTGTGTGGGTTGAGGAGCCATTGCAGCGTTTACGATTGATTGCTACCCTGTGCGATTCTCTTGCATATGTGAGAGGTGGTGCCTTGGCCTCTGTCCTCTTCGCTCACTCCCAACAAGGCGATCCACTCGCACGAGGGTTAGTCCATCGGATACTAGGTAGAGTCTGTGTGCCTCTCTTTGAAATGCTACGACGATGGTTGTTAGAAGGAGAGCTGGTCGATGCCTGTGGTGAATTTTTTGTCGCTGCTGTTAAAGGGGGGGGAGGAGGGGAGGGAGGAGGAGGAGGAGGGGGGCAGGGAGGGAGTGATGAGAGTTTGTGGCATCATCGCTATGCGCTACGACCGGGGATGATACCACGGTTCCTCCCTCCCGCCCTCGCCCACAAGATTTTGGTGCTGGGGAAATCGATCAATTTTATGCGACGGTGCTGCCATGACCGGGGGTGGTCCTCCCTCCCTTCCTCGTCCTCCTCCTCGTCCTCCTCTTCCACCACCTCCGCTGCTGGCGCTGCTGCTCGGCACGCCCGTCGTGCTGCAGAAGAGACGGAGTTTAGCTACGCGAACATCGATACCTTGAATGCAGTGGTAGATCAAGTAGCAGCAGTTGTGAACGCTCGCCTCCTCTCCCTTTTGCGAGGGGAGAAATACCAGCTCATGACTCATCTGCGGGCCCTGAAAAGTTTTTTGACTTTGGGCCAAGGGGATTTCGTCACTTGTCTGATGGACGCAATCGGTAAGTCCCTCCTTCCTTCCTTCCCTCCCTCCCTCCCTCCTTCCCTCCTTCTATTATCGTGCATTGTTTAGCCCCTCATGTCAAAACACACTGCTTACTTACTCCTTATTCCGCCCTCCCTATCTCCCTCCCTCCCTCCATAGGCCCCGAGCTCAGCAAGGGAGCAGAGCAAGTCTACCGTCACGATCTCACCGGCAAGCTCGAAGCCGCCTTGCGGAGCAGCAACGCTCAATACGAACAACCAGAAATTCTGAACCGGTTAGGTGTCCGCCTTTTGCAGGCCTCGGGGGGGGAGGAAGGATGGGAGGTATTTAGCCTGGACTACCAGGTGGAAGCCCCTGTGAGCGCAGTGGTGCATAAGGGGGCGATGGAAATCTATGGAAGGATCTTTCATTTGCTTTGGAGGGTGAAGAGGGTTGAGTGGTTGTTAGCGACCAGCTGGAAGGCACATATGATGGTGGGGCATCTACCGATGGCCTCGGGGAGGGGAGGGATGGAGGGAAGGAGGGGGGTCTTGGCAGGGGTGTTGCAACGGTGTAATTTAGCGAGGAGGGAGATGGTGCATTTTGTGAGTAATTTGAGCTCGTTTATGTGGTTTGAAGTACTCGAAGCCTCTTGGACCCGGCTGGAGAGCGACCTCGCCTCCGCTCCTGACCTCGATTCACTCATCGCTGCTCATGACGCTTACCTACAACGAGTCACACATACCTCCTTCCTCTCCCCTGATAAGGCCCCTTTACTCTCTGCATTACAAAAAGTGTTGTCGTCGATTCTAGCCTTTTGTTCCCTGCATTCTGACTTGTGTAGGGACGCCCGAAGAGTCCACGAGCAAAAGGAAGAGTTCAAAAGGGTAGTAGAGAAGAGGACAGCCAAGGGTGAGTGGGGATTATCACAGGCCGAGGAAGAGGAGGAGGGAGGGAGGGAGGGAGGGAGGGAGGGACGGTGGATGGAACGGTATGCGGAACGGGTGGAGGTGACGGTGGGGGAGTTTGAGAGGGCGTGTGGGGGATTGATTGAGCTGTTGCAGCAGCAGGAGAAGGGGGCGGCCGGGAGGCAGGCGGCGGTGGCGGAGGCGGATGCGGTGAGGTTTTTGGTGTTTCGGTTGGATTTCAATTTGTTTTATACCCAGCAGAGATTGGCAAGGGGGGGAAGGTGGGGAGGGGCGGCTCAATCTGCTGCTGCTGCTGGTGCTGGGGGGGAGAGAAGGAGGGAGGGATGATGATGAGTCCACCGTTGCAGCAGCAGCAGCAGGGGCTGCGACGGTAGTTTGATTGTGAGAGGTGGGGTGGCAGTGAAGAATGGAGGGAGAAAAACAGTCAAGAGAAGGAAGAGAAGACAAGAAGAGAGACCACGCGGCGTGTGTATGTGCATAGCCATACATGTGGGTGAGAGAAAACGAAGAAGAACGAGCAGCAAAAAAGCAAAAAGCAGGAAGAAAGGGCGAGAGACAACACGAAAAAAGGAAGCACACACACTCTAATAATACCTAGATACACGCGTCCGCAAAGCCGCAAAAGAAAAGAAAGGAACGAAAAGCACTGATTGATTGAATCCCTTGTGTTGAGTAGTATAGCAGAGCATTCTTTTCATTTTACATCTCTTTATATCGTGTATATTTTGAACGCATAAACCGTCGTTAACAGCCTCTCCACCCCTCCTTCCCTCCCTCCCCGATCCTCACTATTTCTACTCTCGCCGCTACATGCTCCAAAACCTCCATTCCCTCCTTATCAAACAGCGGCCTGCGCACAATAATAGTGCCATGTGTGTGCATTGCATACCCGGCATAAAAACATCCACCCGACAAATTATCCCTCCTTCCCTCCCTCCCTGATCCTCACTCTTTCTACTCTAGCAGCTACGTGCTCCAGAACTTCTATTCCATCTTTATTAAAAATCGGCCTGCGCACAATAATCGCGCCATGCGTATGCATACCCGGCAAGAAGACATCCACCCTTTTGATAGGCAAACTTGACAAATGCCTTCGAATCAATTCCGGGACCTCCTCAATCTTCACTGGAGGGTGGGAAGGAGGGAGGGAGGGAGGGAGGGAGTGGCAGAGGCGGTTAAACCGGCGACGAGACGGAAGGGCGCCATGAGGAGGAGGGCGTGCAGCGCGATGAAGGGAAGGAGGACGGGGAGGGCGAGAGGGTGGAGGGGGCCGTAGTGCGAGCTTGGGAGGGTTCCTACCATTTTGATATCTTCATCGTCCCCCTCCTCTTCCTCTTCCTCCTCCTCCTCTTCCTCCTTCTTGTCTCCATTCTCGCCTTCGGACTCCTTGTCCTTTTCCTTCTTCTTTTTCTGTGTCCCGTTATCTCGCTCGTCCTTTTTCCTCTTCTTCTTTTGCATCTCCTTCTCTTGTTGCACCCT
>Ga0209491_10009438_pt1 | contig 11978 bp, 14 predicted proteins | sample BON02_FD_187213 | JGI IMG/M metagenome (GOLD analysis project Ga0209491, IMG submission 187213) | Freshwater microbial communities from Lake Bonney liftoff mats and glacier meltwater in Antarctica - BON-02 (SPAdes) (version 2) | ecosystem: Environmental > Aquatic > Freshwater > Ice > Glacier... | reverse complement strand
CTTCCACCACCAGAAGTTCAAGTGCAACTTCGGCAACCTGGGGATACTCGACGCTCTGCACGGCACCTCGGCCCCGTGGCTGGAGCACCGCGCCAAACTAGAGCACGCGGCCGCATACGCAAAGACAAAGTAGCCGCGCGCGTAGAGATGCCGGGGGGGGGGGGCAGTTTGATTAGACGTTGGTGGGTGGCTGGAGCACCGCGCGAAGCTAAGCACAGGCGGCCGTATACGCGAAGACAAAGTAGCCGCGTAGCAAAGGGTTCGCCATAACTTGGTACCGTGCTTGGGTTTAGGGTTAGGGTTGTTAGGGTTGTTAGGTTAGGGGTTAAACCCCCTTGGCGGTACTCTTCACTCTTCGCCAGCACGACCGTTTGCGTTTGCTGCGCCGGACGTCCAACTTCCAACTAGCAACTACTCGTTATTACCGAGCAGTATGGGTATGATGGGAGCCCCTCCCCGGCGTGTCGACAGCTGTCCAGGGCTCCAAATGCGTGCGCAGAGAGCTCATCACGCGGAGAAAGTACCAAGTTAGGGCACGGTACCAAGTTAGGGAGAACCCTCTGCTATGTGTGTGTATGTACATATTCGGCGGCACCAGCACACGCGTGTACACGTACACGCGCACGCACACACAGACCCGCGGCGCCACGCCAGAGCTCCGGCGTGTCGCAGACACCACATCCCACGCCCACGGCTTTGTGGCTTATATTGCCCGCAGGCAGGCATTCCACACAAGACCACCATAGGTAGCCAAAGTAGCCGCGCGCGTTAGAGATGCCGGGGGGGGGCAGTTTGATTAGACGAGGCGGGGAGCGCCCTGGCCCTCCTCGTTGCGCCTCCGCGCCCGTGCCGCTTGTGTGTTGTTTGTTGAACAAATTTGTTGATGTTGCTGTAGTGTGTGTGGGTAAGAGAGTGTGCGCGCGCGGTGGCGGCGCTGGTGCGGAGCGGGGAAGCTAGATGTGGCGTGTGCGCGGGCCTTGCGGGGGGTGGTGTATGCGTGGCTACTTAGACCAAGCTTTAGAGCTTTTACTCTTATTGGTAGCGGTCGTGTTTTGCTCGCTGGCGCTTATGACGGCGGTAGAGGCTCCCACCCATTGCGCTATAGCTATAGTAGGGGCTGGTCTGGGCTGCACTGCACTATAGCTATAGTGATGCTACGGCTACGGACACCCGCATACATATATATATTATAAATATGTGGAGTCTGAGTCTGCTGTGTCATCGTGGGCTAACGTTAACCCGATGACATTATACATATATGCACATGGTCACATGTGTCATTCATGCATGAGCATGAGTGAGCTGGCATGACGGTGCTGTTGGCCGCACTGGCACACTGCCACTGCTGTTGATGGTGTTGCACACATGTGAAGTCATGTGTGAGTGTGAGCCCCACACACACATGACACATGACACATGACGCATCAAACGAACGAACGTCGAGCAACCTAAACCTCCTGCAATCTGACACGCCCCGCGTCGGTTATTATATATATATTATTGGAGAAATCAGCCCACCGGTTATTGTTATGGTGGTGTGTGAAGGTTCCGCACGGGTGGCACGGTGGCACCCCGGCCGGGTGGGGGCGTGGGGGCAAACGGGGACAGAGAGGGGATGGTGACTGTCACTGCCGTTCCGGAATGAAGATGATGATCAGTTAATTTACCAATAAGTTGTCATAAGTATGTGTATTCTAGGTGCGTATACCCCCGCGGTATACTAAGGGAGTGTAAAGGGTTAAGGGTTAAACCGACCCCCCTTAAGTATACCCCTCCAGCTGATTTGTAAAACGCAATTGGCCACGCGATCTTTGCGCGCGCTTTTACCGCTGTCTGTCTGAGCGCCCCTCTGCGGCATGTCAGCCGCCGCTTCGACAGCCGCCTGCCTTGCGTGCGGCAAGAGTGGCGGCAAGCTGCTGCGCTGCGCGCGGTGCAAGAGCGCCTTGTTTTGCGACCGCGACTGCCAGATTGTCGCGGTAACGACGCTGGGCCATAAGGGTGCCAACTGTCGCAACGCGGGGGCGGCGCAGGCACAGGCAACCCACGCGACGGCGCGCGCTCCGTCTGCAACGATGACGCAGCAGTACGATGAGCTTTTTCAAAGCGGCAGGGCCAGCTCAGGACACGCCGCAGCGGAGAAGTTCACGGCGGCGGCAGTGGGAGACCTGATGGGCCTTGCCACCACCTACGTCATCACCGGCAACCTGGGCGCTGCCGGGCGCGCCGCTTGCTCTGCGCTTCGGGAGGCGCGTTCGTCGGGCAACCGCACGTTATTCGCCACCGTTCTGAGCACCTGCGGCTTCGTGGCCTCAGCCATGCCGTCGCAGGAGGCGACGGACGAGATGGGCCGAGCGGAGATGGAGAGCCGCAAACAGTTCTCTCCAAGCCGCGGCGATCTCGACCTCTCGCAGGAGGTGCGTCTCGATCTCTTACCTTCCCCCTTTCCTTTACTCACCCGCCCACCCAAACGACTAACTAAGCACTGGCCATTTGTTTCAGGGTCGAATCAGCCTGCCAGCCACGTTCCCCCGGATGGGCATCGCGTACTACGAAGCCGCGGTCGCCACCTGCGACGCCGAGCTTGCAGCATCCGGCGGCCGCGGCGTTTTCGACCCCGCCGTGGAGGCGCAGGCACGCGGCGGCCTTGGGGCAGTCCTGCACATTCATGGCGAGGAGCAGCAGCGCAGCTTGGAGCTCCTTCGGCAGTCTGTGTCGCTGCTGCGACAGGCGGCGCGGACGCCGCCGCCCGGCTACTCTGCTCGCGATGCAAAGCTGGCGCTCGCGATCCAGCTCGGCAACCTTGGAGCCATGCACATCCCTCATGGACTGGGGGCCGTGCTCTCGTTCCGGCTTCCCAACATGGGGATCATGGAGCTGCAAACATTCGGCCGCGTGCATGGCGGTGTTGTCTCTTCCGAAGGGCTGGCGGAAGCAAAGGCGTGCCTGCGCGAGGCACTCGAGCTGAGCGAGGCCACGGACGTGGACCTGAAGCGGGCCACGATGGCCAACCTCGCCATTCTGTCTAACCAGCGTCCTTGGAGCCAGCCATTCTGAGGAGGCTGGCGGCGTTTGCCAGAGAGCTTCTGAGCCGGCGTGTCAAGGTAAAGGCCTATCGACGTGGTGGGCGCTGGCGCTGGCAGTGTCGAAGCACCTTGCACGCTTGCTGCTCGAGTTGGGGCTTGCCCCAAGTCTCGACTCTCGCTGCTCGAGTTGGGACTTCCAGCCCCCCAAGCCTGCGTCGCGTCACGACGCAGGGTTTGCTACCTTTTGAGGTGGCGCTGGGATCGGCTTCTCCTTGCCCGTGTGTGGTTTTGTGAGGATTTTTGATGGATTGATTGACGCTCGCGGCTCTCGTGCAAAAGGCTCGATGGACTGCTCTCCTGTCTCGGCGCGATGGACTACCGCGCTCGACGCCTGTACATGTTCTTTTCGAGCCTGGCTGGGTTAACCCGCGGCCAGCCGGTCCCCTCGGGCGTACTAGCCCCAGTGGGGCGAACTGATATTCACCAGTCGGTTACGAGGTTGGTCATCAGATCTGCTTCCTTTCGGACCTTTGATAGTGCCTACAAACAGCGATCGACAAAGTGTTTAATATGACCTGGGAGACCGGCCGGCCCGTTGCCCGCCCGGAAGGGGACATGTCGGCGAAAGAAGGCCAGGTCGCTCGCGCCTCCCCGAGCTCCGCGCTTTTCTCGAGCAGGTGGCCAAATGCGCAAAGAAGGCGCAAGGGCAAGGAGGACGCTTTGAGATTTGAGACGTGGCAGGTAGCGCGGGGGCTGCTCCACTGCCGTATCCTGAAACTGGAACGGCCGGCGCTCGGGAAGGCTCCGCTGCCCTACTCGCTGCCACTTCTTCGTCTTCTTGTGTGTTGTGTGTATACTGTTTGTGCAAGTAGGAGTAGGAGCGTGCGCCGTGCTCTGTTCGGGCGGTGCGGGGTCGGGCAGCAAGGTACGTGCGTGAATGGCGTGGTGTGGTTTGCTTTGACGCAGGTAGGCTCCTCGGTAGTGAACGTATGCGTCTGCGGTATAGTGAACAGTGTGCATCTGCGGCACTGAGCTTCACTTTCAATGCCACCCTAACTCTAGCGCCGCCGCGGTCTGCTAGCTGATATGCCACTGCAGGCCCTCATTATTTCTACGTATACTGTCACAATGTCCTCTTCCTGTATCTGTATACGTTATATCCGTTATAAAATAAATTATATACATTGTACGTGGGTCGATATTCGCATTCGCAGACGGTTTATAATAATAATACAAAAGGGACACGAGCACACACGCATCAGCGGCATTAAACTCGCATTAGCAGGTATTAGCCGGTATTGGTGCGGTACGTATTAGTGCGGTATTGGCACAGTATTAGCAGGTATTAGCAGTAGCAGGTACATTATAGACACCTAGTTTCACGTAATCAAACCACCGGCCGGAGCCGGCCGCAGAGAGCCGACCACCTGTGTTGGGCCGCCGGGTATGCGGGTATACCCACACCCCGTGGGAACCAAGTCTTGACTGCCTGACTGCCGCAGACGACCTGAGAGCTCTATCAACAGAGGCATAAGTTGTGGAATGTAATTGTAGATGGTAGGGTCACAGCATCTGGCGTATGGCTTATGGATGGCTACGTGCCCCCCTGGTCCCATTTTGCAAGTCAGACACACTGATCAACGGCGACGCGAGGCCGCCCCTCGGAGTCGGGGAACGAAGTAGGTGCAAAAAATGGGCCTGTGTGCGCGTGCATGCGCGTGTGCTGGTGCCGCCGAATCTTTACATACATACATACATACAGAAGATGAATGAAGACGGCGGAGACACGTGCTCCGTGGCCCTGGCCTGCGACTGGCGACTGGTAGACGTGCATAAGTCGTTATAGTAGGGATGATTTGCGATTCGGATGCCGAGGACACGGCGGACGAGGAGAATGGAGGAGGAAGGAGGAGGAGGTGGGAGGGTGTGGGTGTGGGGAGACGCGTGTGCGTGTGGGACGCTCACAAGTCACAGGCTCACCAACTATCACTATTAATTTTTATGTTATATCTTAGTTATAACTTAATCTAATTTTTTTTTACACGTCGGCTTTTGACACTAAGGCAATACCAATACCTCCGACCACCGAGGTGCCACCAACTTCCCATATATATACAACGAATCAATCACAATCACTCAAAGCTGCTTAAAGCTTAAAGCTCAAAGTCAAAGTCAAAAAATAATCAGCTTAAGCTCTAGTAATAGTAGTAGCCATTAAAAAAGCCACGCGCATAGCGCGCATAGCAATAACATGGCCGGAGTATCGGGGGTCGCCTAAAAGCATCCGAGAAGCAGCTTAATCACCATGCTCCTATATATATATATCACCTATACCTATATATATACTGATATTTGATATTTGGCCTACTCCTATTCCTACTCCTACTCCAGTACTACTCCTATATCCTATATGGCCCTGATGCAAACGCAAATGCATAGTCGCATATGGCGCGGCGGCGCAACGCCAGCCTGCACCCCAGCTGCACCTGCGGACGCGCTAGGGACGCGCGGACCCTACTTGCAACGCCACTCTGCCACATAGGAACCTGAAACGACGCCGGGCCGACTGCCCTAGTCCACCGGCGCCTCCCACGCCGCCGAGGCCTCACCGCATCTTGTAGATGAGCAAAAAGACGCCGACGACAAAGAGCGCCAGGTACAGCATGTATTTGCTGTCCTTGGAGCTGGCCAACGTGTTGAGCCGCTTCATTGTTCCGCCCAGCATGCCGCCGGCCGAGAGGAAGCGGTCGTCTAGTGTGTCGAGCATCCTGTTGTCCTCTCGTACGTGCTCGCCGATCTCAATTGCGATGCCTCTCAGCGCGGACACCTTGCTCGCCAGCAGCCCGATGTGGTCGTCGTTCTCCTGCTCCTGGTAGCCTTCATGCGTGGCGGCCCCAGCCTGCGGCAGCAGCGGCAGCAGGGGACTAAGCGCGGTGCGTTGACGCTGCCACGGCGCAGTGGAGCCGCGTCCGCACCTTTGCGCCAGGCCGACGCTCCATCCGGTAACCAGATCGATCGGCAAGTATCCTGCCCGCCGAGCGGTTCGCGCGCCAAATCTAAAACGGGATCCGAAGCGTTCTAAATCCGGAACATCCGTGTCGTTTACCTGCCGGGACGAAATGGCGACGGCCGCGGGCGCCTCACTGAACGAACTGCGCGAAGAAGACAAGCTGAAGATCGGCAACCTCCTGCGCGAGCTCGCGCGCGCCCAGCGCGACGGCCAGCAGGCGACTCGGGAGCGCGGCCAGTACGCTGCGCGGCTGCAGCAGATGCGGTCGCAAAACGACCTCATCGTTCAGGTGCGCCCGCTGACGGGACTCGGACAAACGGCCGCGCGGCGTGCCGCTGACCCCGCGCTTGCGCGCACAGGAGACTGTCCTGCTGCGGGGCAAGTTCCGCCAGTCGCTTCAGCTCCTGAAGTCGTACCAGCAACGGCTCATTGACCCCGCCGCGAGCGACGAGCCGGGCGACTCAGCCGCGCAGCCCCAGCCTGCCGCTGGCGGGGGGGCACCGGCTGCGGCGATGACAGTCTCTTCGTCAACGACCTGCGTCATCGGCGAGCACGCGGCGCGTGCGCCGGCACAGCCTACGCATCCAGCTGGCGAGGATCAGGCTGCATCGTCACCGGAGCCCGCCGAGGCTCCCTCGCAGTCGGGTGCGGGTCCGAGTGGAACGACGTCCATCGATGACGCGCATCCTCCCCGCTTCGAGGTGCGCTGATGCCGTCCGTGAGCCGTGGAGGGTGGGGGGGTGGTGCGCGCCCCGTAGGGACCGCGACTCACGCGTGACCTCGTCCTGTGTTCCTCAGGCCATGGAGCGTCTGCGGGAGCGCTTCCCGATGGCTGCCGCGGCCTACGAGGGCCGCCTCTCCAAACAGGGGGCGCAGCAGGACCTCGCCCCTGCGAGCGCGTGTGCCACGGCGGCGTGTGCTCCTGCGTGCGCCACGGTGGCGTTTGCTCCTGCCGCCCCCGGTGCTCGAGTTGCGCAGGCGGCACTGCCAGCCCCACGGGCTTCCCAAGTCCGGCCGGCACCTACCATCCTCGACCACGCCAAGGCTGCGCACCCGTCCGCTGCGCTCAGTACCGCGGGGTCCTTCCGATTGCAGCCTACGAACGCGCCATCACACGCCCTCAGCGGAGGGCAGGCCAGTGCGAGGCTGGCGCGGCCGGCTGTGGTGGCGCTTGCGGCGAATTCGTGCGTAGGACCCAGCGCCAGCGGCGTCTCCGCGGCAGCCTTGCCATCTTCGGGGTTGCAACCGCTGCAGCAGGCGGAACCTGGCGCCGCGGCAGCGATGGGACCCTCCCGGCTAGCGGGGGCGCCACGGCTGGACGGGAGCTGCGCTAGCCACGGAGCGGTTCCCGTGGCTAGCGCAGGGTTAACCCGAGCGGTCGACCACGAGGCTGCGCATCGCATCTTCGAGCCCAGCCGAGGCCGCGCCCCGCTCCCCGCGAGGCGAGGTGGGAGCGCATCGCAGCCGCCGCCGTCATCGCCGCCGCCGCTCCAGGCGCTTTCCCCCGGCGCGCAGGACGAACGCAGTCCTCGTCCGGTGTGTCAGGCACCGGCTCTTGGGCCAATCGCAGGCGCCACAGCCGGGCCACCACTGGCAGCTGGCGAGGTGAAGGGCAGCTGGGTGGTCGCGAACGCGAGCGCTGAGCAACCAGTGGCGAAGTTCCAGTCCCTCCCGGGTATCTCTTTCGCCGCCAATGTGCCGCCGGGCGCGTGGCTGGCGTCGTTGCCCGGTCCCGGGGACGGCGCGAGGATGGGTTCCAGAATGGCCGCCCAGGACCCACGCCCGGTGTGCAAGGCCCCCGAGTGCACCGCTCCGGCTTCGATTGAGGCGTACCCTGCGCCGAGGGCGCACTCGACGCGCGCCGGCAAGCTGCGCTCTCCGCTCGCAAACGACGCCGAGGCCTCCGACATTGGCGAGATCGGCGAGCTGCTCGAGCTCATGTCGGGACTCGACGACCTCCTCCCAGCACGCACGGCCCCCAGCGGCCGCCTGCCCAGCCACGCTCTCGGAATAGGCTCAACCTCTACTGCTGCGCTGCAGCACTGGGCTACCAAAGAAGAGAGGGGCAGCCACGCTCTCGGGGGGGGCTCAATCTCTACTGCTGCGCTGCAGTACCGGGCTACCAAAGAGGAGAGGGGCACTGACCGCCGGGCGCTCGCGACTATCGGCAACGGGCCCTTGCGCCCGGGCCCACAACGTGGGCGACGGCCCGCCGCGTTTGGGCGGTAGCTATGTGTAGTGTGCGTGTTGTCTATGATTGTGTGTATGTGGTATGTGTGGTGTGTGCATGTGTGGTGTGTGTGTTGTCTATGACTAGGAGTGTGTGTAGCGGGCGACGGCCCGCCGCGTTGTTTGGGCCTGCCGCGTTTGCGCGGTAGCGTGGCCACACAACACTCGCTGTAGTTATTCAGCTGAATCAGACCCATGCTGCAACACACAACAACAACATCCATCTGCGGTCTCTGCGTTCCAGGAAGAGATGTCCAGTCGCTCCCAGTCGTCCCACACTCACCACAGTTTGCGTCTAAAACGGGAGAGAGTCGGAACTACAGGCTACAGCAACAGTAGGTCTTATTTTCCTGTGTTCTAACGGCTAACGGTGGCATTATGCATTATTCGGGTTCGGGTTACCCCCGTATAACTATAACCTTAACGCCTGTAGCCATAGCCTACAGGTTATGGAACAGCCAAGTATAGAGAGGTGATGTGATGTTTATGTTTACAATTACAAAAAATCCCTCCGAGAGCACGCCTCCCCCCACCACCGCCAGGACAGCGCGGGCGCGGGCACAGCCCCCCTAACGGCACAGCGGCCAAACTTCAAACTCACAGACGAGGGCAACACAGCCCCACAGCGCACCAACCGCACGACACGACCATAATTCAATTTTCTTACGCTACGCGCTACGCCCCCTTGGTCGGCCACACAGGCTATGGCGGTCTTGTGGAGTGCCTGCGTGCCTGCCCGTGCACAAGCCGTGCGGTGTGGTGTCTGCAACATGCCGGAGCTCTGGCGGCGTGGCGTTTGTGTGCGCACGTACGCGCGTGTACTGGTGCCGCCGAAGATTCACAGACGGTTTCACGAGCACACACGCACAGGGAACTGATCCAAGAGTGGCTTTGGGAGCTTAAGGGGAGCTCCCTTGAATATATCTAAGTGCTTGAGGGGGGAGTCGACGCCGCGACCCTATGGCTGCGTCACGCGCCGGCCCGCTGCCCCCCGTGTGCCGCTGGGGCCGCCGCCTCCACCTTGGGGCAACGGCATGCCGTCTGCTTGAGCGTGATGATCGCGCGGTTGATGGCCTTGGCGTCGAAGACGATTCACATACACTACACACATACATACGCACGCGGCGGTTACTTCTTCTTCTTTTTGCCCCCCTTCGCCGCTGCCTTCTTCTCCTTCTTGGCTCCCCCCACGCCCTCGGGCGGCAGGATGCCGAGGGTCTTGTGGTACCAGTTGCGCAGGTCCGAGTCGATGCTGTGAATGCAGGGAGGGGGGAGATTGATATATCATACCGGGGGGGGGTTGATAGATACCACCCTTAAGCCGAGCGTCTTGTGGTACCAGTTGCGCAGGTCCGAGTCGATGCTGCGTATACAGGGGGGGGGGTGATAGATAAACCCCTTAAAGATGCGCTGCGGCGCTAGGTAACTTTCCTATTCGAAATCCGATCTGCTCATTCATGTGAGCGAGTTTCGACTGGGAGTTTTGTCGTTTGACTATAGGAAACTCGAGGTCGAATCACTTAAGCGCACAGGGCACCCTTAAAGAAACCATCATATGATGACGGGGTTAACCCAACCCATCTATCTATCTATCTATCTCTCTATCTATTTATCTATCTATCTATCTATCTATACACATACACACACATATATATATATGTATGCATGTATGTATATATACATATATGTATATATGCCTGTATGTACATGTGTACACACACACACACCTATATATCTATATCTATATGTGTATGTGTATGCATGTATATATATATACATATATACACACACACGCACATACACACATATATATACACGTGCGCACGTGTGGTAGACCGGCTCCGCTTTTGCTAGCGGCCCCACCATCTCCGCGATGGAAAAGGGCATATATATATATATATATAGGTATATATACACACACACATATATATACATACACACATATATATATATACGTGCGCACGTGTGGTAGACCGTCTCTTCCTTCGCCAGCGGTCCCACCATTTCGGCGATGGAAAGGGCCGCCTATGTATATATGTATATCTCTATATCTCTATCTATCTATCTATCTATATACATATCTATATCTATATCTCTCTCTCTATATATATATATACACACATATATATATACACACACACGCACACACACATATGTATATATGTGTGTATATATATATATATATATATATATATATATATATATATATATATATATATATATATATATATATATATACATATATATATATATATATATATATATATATACACACACATACATACATACATGTGTATACATATACATACATATACATATATAAATATATATATATGCGCACGTATGGTAGACCGGTTCCTCCTTGGCCAGCGGCCCCACTATCTCCGCGATGGTAAACGGCCGCCGGTCGAATATCTATATATATATCTATATCTATATGCATATGTATATGTATATGTATATATATGTATATATATACACATATATATATCTATATATAAATATATATGTATATCGATCTATATATATATATATCCATGTATATATTTATATCTATATCTATATATCTAGATCTAGATCTATATATGTATATATATGTATGTATATATATATGTATACACATAATTATACGTGCGCACGTGTGATAGACCGGTTCCTCCTTCGCGAGTGGCCCCACCATCTCGGCAATGGTAAACGGCCGCCGCTCAAGCCTCTCCAGCCGCTGCGGCGTCAGCGTGCGCTTGACCACATTCACGATGGAACCGCTGGAGTAAGTGTCCGAAATACGCGCCAGCGTTTGCACCTACGTAAGCGACAATGAACACGGGAAAGATTCTGGTTGTATCTCAATGCAGAGGTATTAGCCCCCCCCCCGGTATTGCGTCAGCGTGCGCTTGACCACGTTTGCAATGGATCCGCTTGAGTAGGTGTCCGAAATGCGCGCCAGCGTTTGCACCTACACAAACGACAAGTTCGGCTCTCAGCTCAGCTTGTGTAGTGTGGCAAAGCATTTGAAGATAAGCACTCCCACACAGCAGCCCACCATCCCGTGGTCGAGCCTCCTGCAGTAGTCTCCACGGCAGTGTCACACACTGTAACTCAACAACAGGGTTGGGGAAATTACTAGGAACTATCCTGTAGTCTATCGGTGGGTGCATGCCTTGAGAAACGAGTCGGTGGTGGTTCATGTTTGAGGGAGGCGCTTGACGACGTTCGCAATAGATCCGCTCGAGTAAGTATCCGAAATGCGCGCGAGCGTTTGCACCTAGACAAACGACAATGAACAGACAATGGACACGGGAACGATTCCGTTATTACACTGCCGTTAAGCCCGATTCCCTGATCGCGTTTTCTTTCGACTGTTTTGGCATTGTTGTTGGGCAAGTGTCCGAAATGCGCGCGAGCATTTGCACAAACACAAACGACAATGAACAGACAATGAACACGGCAACGATTCCGTTTTTTTGCACTGCCGTTCAGCCCGATTCTTTTTAACCACGTTTGCAATGGAGCCGCTTGAGTAGGTGTCCAAAATGCGCGCGAGCGTCTGCACCTGCGCAAGTCACAATCGGGGTAACCCGATATATATAAATATATGCATATATATGTATGCATACGTACATATATATATATCTATCTATCTATCTATCTATCTATCTATCTATCTATCTATCTATCTATCTATCTATATCTCTCGATCTAACTATCTATCTATC
>Ga0209491_10009437_pt1 | contig 11980 bp, 13 predicted proteins | sample BON02_FD_187213 | JGI IMG/M metagenome (GOLD analysis project Ga0209491, IMG submission 187213) | Freshwater microbial communities from Lake Bonney liftoff mats and glacier meltwater in Antarctica - BON-02 (SPAdes) (version 2) | ecosystem: Environmental > Aquatic > Freshwater > Ice > Glacier... | reverse complement strand
CTCCCCCCCCTCACTACCATCCCAGCTTGGTTGTGAAAATTCCCCTGGAGGGGATTTATTCCCCCTGCTCCCCCATCCCAGGGTCCCCTGTGACACCTCCGCCTCCCCTCTCCCATCCTTGACCCTGACTCTGATTGAACACCGAGTAAGAACACATCAGCCGAGACTGCTGAATGAAGATTGAATTCTGGGAGGCCCTCACAGTGAAGCACCCCAAAACTCTCCCGCTGGTGCCACGATCCTGGGGCGCGCGGCGGCGGAGAGCTTTAGCCCGACGCTGCCGCGCGCCCACTGGATTGGACCAGAGTTATGCGGACAAGGAGAGGGCAGGACCAGAGTCATGAGGACGATGCAAGTAGGGGAGATACTCTCAATTTGTCAAATTGAAACTTTTCAAATTGTTAAATCGACAAATTGACACTCTCGAGTTTCGACGATTTGTCCCGATGAAAATTTCAACGTACAAGAGTGAAACTTTTCAAATGTTTAAATCGTCAAGTTGACAGTTTCAAGTTTCAACAATCAGACCAATTGAAAGTTTCAATTGGTCGAATTGCAACTTTAAATTGGTCTAATCGACGAACCGACACAGTCAAGTTGTAACAAATTGACAAAATGATACTTTCAATTTGTGAATTTCAAACTTTTCAATTTTTCCAATCGACAAATTGACGTTTTCCCAGTTACAACGATTTGACGAAATGCAAGATTCAGGATTTCAAATTGAAACATTGGAATTTGTCACATTGTCAAATTGACATATCCAAGTGTCAGCAATTTGACTCAATCATACTTTCAATTTGTGAAATCGAAATATTTCAAATTCACAAATCGACCAATTGAAACTCGCAAGTTTCCACCATTTTTTCACACTTATTTTTGATGAGGAAGACGGATTTTTGAGACTGATTTTCGATTTTTGAGTCAGATTTTTGAAGACCAGTTTTTGATGAGTAAGACCGATTTCTGATACCGATTTTGGATCATGAAGACCTATTTGTATAACTGATTTTTGATGAAGAACATTTTTGAGACGGATTTTTGAAAAGGAGGATCTATTTTCCATACCTATTTTTCAAGTCTGATTTTGGATAAGGAAGACCGATTATTGAGTCCCCTCTCGAAAGGGTAAATTCTCCCCTCTGGTTGAGGAATGTCGCGCCCCAACCCGCTGTTTTCCGGACCCTCTGCTGATTCCAAATCACCCGACTCCTGTACTCTCTCGCTCTTGCTGAAAAGCTCGGCCGATTTCCGCTTTCCTCCTCACCCATTTTGCGGCCGTTTAATCAATTCAACTTCACCCTGCCACGTTTCTCACCAACTCCATTCTACTCGTAATCCTGCCACGGGCCCAGATATGGAGGCGGAGCCGATATTTCAGCAAGAAAGCTCGGCCGATTTCCGCTTCCTCGCACCATACTGCTCACCCATTTTGCGGCCGCTTAATCTATTCAACCTAACCCTGCCACGTTTCTCACCAATAGTTGTCCAATTTCAAGAAATTTAGTGGGAGATGTCCGATCTCGCCAGAAATGGATGAAATAACCCACAGACCCAGAAATGCAATAATGAACCTTGTCCGACTTCAAGAAAAAAAGGTAGACTCTTGCCCGATTTCGATAAAATGGTCCAAAAATGTCGAGGAAAAAAAATGCCGAAAAACAAACCAAGTTTAGTACCATGGTTCGCCAAAGGGAGGACTTGGGACCTCGACCCAGACGGTTTGCTCCTTCGGGTTTTTTTTCTTGAATTTTTTTTAAAGGGGGATGTGTCCTTGTGGACCGCCCCCCTCTCTCCTCTAGAGTGGTATTCATTTCTGCCTCTAGTTGCTGCTGTGTTAATTACATTGAAGGGTGCTGAGTTGCCAGGCAGTGGTCGTATAGGAGTCATAGGTGCGTTGGTTTTTTTCCCGTCTGAGGCCGTTCAGGATAAACTTCACTCTCCCTGGCCGGCCCAGCAGCACACTAAGACACTGAGACGTAGTCGAATACTCTGAGGTAGCGGATTCCGTACATGCCAGAATTTGATCCAACAAAAAGACGGCTGACATGGACGGTCTACGCTACTCCCTTGACGACCCTTACTACAGACTTGGGCCTGTCCATACGTGTCTCTATGTTCGAGTATGTGAGACTCATGACTAGGACCTCTTCCCGTTTGGTTCTGGAAAAATCCAAGAGATCCAAACCTGAAAAATGTCTAGAAAAAATAGACATCCGATCTCGGAAAAAAGATCCTCGCAAAAGGATCCGGTCTGTGGCTGTCCTGTGCTACAACCCCAACGCCGAAGCAGGTGCGGATGGGCAGGTCCCACACCACGCCCGTTGTGGGGGGGATGAGGCAGCGCAGACGTGCCTCTGTATACACGGGCTCGATGTCGCTTTCGCCGCTGTTGCATTCGCCATCCCCGGCGTACCCAGCCCGCAATCCCAGCATAATTCTTTGACTTGAATGGCCGATAGCCCCAGAAGCGTTGGCCATCCGGCACAGAGGCCCGCTTGCCTCTTGTTTTTTTGAGAATTTCTCGCCGAGAATTTTCAATCACACGAGAAAGCGGGCAGTTTTCTCCACGAATTCCGATGGATCGAGAATTTCCATTGGGGTTCGTTGCAATTCCAAGACCTTTTTCGACCGGGTGTCTCAATTCTGCAGTCCACCACCCGAGATGTACAGGTTTCACAGTCCTGCATTCCACTTCATGTTTCCCGCGAAGTTTGAAATCCCGCATGGCAGTCAAACTCCTTTTTTTGGATCATAATATCCAGTATGTTTGCCACTGATTTCCCTTTGGAATTCAATTCTTGGACCTCACAGCATGTTTCCCCCCTGTCCTCACCATCCAAGAATGTAATGTCCTGTTTTGATGGGTTTTGAGGACCACCCTCGACTCTCCTGGTGAGCAAAGGAGATCAATCTCAATGTTTTTTTGTACACCTTTTTCGGTCTCACCCCAACACACCATTCCCAGAGTTTTCCATCATGGGTCATGCGCAAACGGGGATGGAATCTGGTGGCAGGACCACCGGTGGCGCAAGTAACCATTTTGGGTTCATGCGCGTGTGTCGCGTGCGTCAAGGAATGGATCGCGCGCACGCGCGCGCGCGCTCTGTCCGTTGGACCACCTGGTTCGAATCCTACCAGACTTGATCCACTGTCATGATCATACATCCTAATTAATATGTCCTTTAATCGCAAATTACCAGTTTTTTTTGTTTTCTAGTGATCAGTCTTTCCATTTCCCACACAGTTATGATATCGATGGGTCTTGTTTCATTCTTCCCTTCTTTTTAATATGTCGTTTTGTGAAGGTGTGGTTATTCCATTGTTATCGTGTATCCCAATCCTTTTTGGTGTGTCCTTCACTCTTTTTTTCCTTTACAAGTCCTTTGTGTTTTTTGCACATTATCATAATATCCCCGCAACATTGCGCACTTCCAGATTTCCCTGCGTTGTCTGATCCTAATTTGTTGTCATTAACCACCCTGAAGATCATTTTCAATTATTTTTTATGTGTTTTCTCTGCTCTTATTTTCCTGTTTTTTCAATGGGAGCTTTTCTGAAAAGTTTTTGTCCACCTTTTTGTTTTCCTTGCAGTCGGAACAAGTTTTTGTCCACCTTTTTGTTTTCCTTGCAGTCGGAACAGGCGAGTCGGGGAAATCTGGGAGATGACAAAAAACAACCGTTGGTTGTTTTGAAGGAATTGGGGAAAATTTGGCAAAAATGTGGAGGGCCACAAAAAAAAAAATTAACAAAATCAAAATTACATAAAAATTAAAAAAAGACTTGTTTCCTTCGACTGTCCGTATAGGCTCTGGCGTGCTGCGAGTGGCACGCGGCGGGGGCCGAGACTGGTGGAGCTGACCGATGGGTGTTATAGCGGATGGGATTCCCAGGGGTTGCCAGGGTGAATAAAGTAACCCTCGTGTCCTTGGGATACCCACTATCAGTTTTCAATAAAAACTCTACTCTCAAATGGCGCCGCTGGACTACTCGAAGTGCAACACAATCGATGATTCGGACGAGGAGGACGCCGAGTCTGCCCCGCCAGCCGCTCCCACGCAGGTATGCAAAATTAGTAGATAACTTCAGTCACGAAGCAGACGTCACGTCCCTACAAGATGCCTTTACGTCACGTCCCTAAGACCCCTTTCTATTTTATTATTGTGTTCCACATCAATATGAAGAGGCATCTTCTTTCAAATCCATGCCGAATATTCGCCATCTTCTCGACCCTTAGTCTCTACTCTTACAGTTTACGCCACCGCGTTTATGTCTGTGTTTCCCTTTGGTTGTTTGTATGAGGCAGGGAGGCAGCGCAGCGATGGGGGGAAAACTGAGGGTAACCCCAGCGGGAGCAGGAGACGAGAGAGGAGATACCTTCAACTAGACGCATCAGTTGCGCGACCAGAGCCAGATAGTGGAGGGCCTAGTGGTGACTCCTTTTGTGTTTTCCCTCTACTTCAAGTCTCATTGCATGCCCTCTACTTCAAGTCTCATTGCATGAACATACTCCTTCGTCATTCTCTTCCGCATGCCACTCGGGTCGAAACGCCATCTACGGAATGTCTCAACTCGCAATTCGCCGCCAAGTCAAACTTTTGTGCCTCCTCGAATCCCAGTCCGCTGCTACGTGTTTCGTTACCACCAGAAAACTCCGTTTGAATTGCGACACGAGTGCCCGACGGCCCTAGCCTCATACAGGCTATTTCTCGTCCTGTGAGGGCGGGGTACAAACACGTCCGAGTTTTTTTTGAATATCCAATCTTCGGTCGCAGTGCTCAAAAATGAAACTTGAAAGACCGCGACTGTTACCACAAGCAGTCTTGCAGGCCTGTTTTGTACACGGGGTTGCTCTTATCCATGGGCATACTGCCTCAAGAAAGGGACCGACTGCTTTACAAAGGGAAGGCCACTGCTTGCGTGTACTACTCATTTTTTTGTCCCCCCCCCTTATTCGGTACAAGTGTAGATTCCCCAACCCCGTCCCTCGGTACAAAAATCCTTCGCAAGGAGTCTTGTTTGGTGCGATGCACTTGTGTGTATGCTACGTCCATCTGTGTCTTTGTATGCAACCATTTACCGCTCCTCCTCGGTGGCTGGAGGATGCACGTCATAATCCCAAGCATCCACCTTCAAAGGGAAGAGCAAGCGAATGAGAGGGAGCGAGAGAGAGAAAGCGTGAGAGAAAGAGAGCCAGTAAGAAAAACGGAGGAACAGGACGCGTGATTCCAACATGAAAAAAGATACAATAATCAAAGAAGCGATGGAGCGTGTTGCAGCGTGTTGCAGCGTGTTGCAGCGTGTTGGGGATGCCACGCAAAAAGACAGAGTTACTTTGCAGCGCACGAATTCACGCACATCGGCTCTGCTGTAAGACTTGTTGCCAGGGCGTATGTGTTGCTGTGTGTATCAACACGCACAACACACATGCTGATGTACATGCGACAACAATACAGCACAAAAAGGCACATGCAATGAGCAAACTGCGGGCGCGCGGCAAGTGCAGGGGCTTTAGCCCCGGAGCCGCCGCGCGCCACTCGCATCACGCCAGAGTCATAAAGATTTTTGTCAATTTTTTGTTTTGTTTTTTGGTCTCCCGACTTTTCCCCCATTTTACCCGAAATGCCCCACAACACTCGATTTTGTCATTTCCCAAATTTCCACCATTGGCCTGTAAGGACCGCGACCGCGAGCAGTGGGAACAGGCGAGTCGGGGAAATCTGGGCAGTGACAGAAACAGGTATTGCGGGAAATTCGGAAAATTGTGGAAAAAAAGTTGGAGGACCAAACAAAAAACACAAAAAAATTGAAAAAAAACTGTATGGGCTCTGGCGTGATGCGAGTGGCGCGCGGCGGCTCCGGGGCTAAAGCCCCTGCGCTTGCCGTGCGCCCGATCGGGCAAGTGCAAGTGGTGTTTGGGCTCTTCTGTGACTACAAGTGCTCTTCGGATAGAAGAGCTATATAAGACAAATATGCAAATGGACATCCACTAAATTGTAACACTGTTCGTGGGAAGATGCGGCTGAAATACGACACACACCTGCTGGATTGGGCAAGTGCAAGTAGTGCCCAAGTTATCTTCCGTCACAACACAGTTGCAACCATCATCATACTCCAGTGATGATGGCGCCGGCGGATTGCCTGGGAAGGCGTATGGCTCAGGCACCATATAGCGAGGGCAGTGGCAAACAATCTCCTTGAATACTTCGTGGTCGTGGTCAGTCCATGGCTGATCACACACGCAGTCGCCCTGCATCTCATCATCGATGGGCACAAACGTGCTCTTTGTGATGGCTGGCCTAGGGTAGCCCAGACCTCCTGGAGCTGACGGCTGTGTGATCCACGATGGGACGCGTGATTTAGCCCCAGATGCCCAGGCTCAGTTCAGTCATATATATATATATACCACTACCTTCACAATGGTCCTTCCATACACTACCCTAACATCACACTAGCCTATTAATCGATAATAATTTCAAATAAACTGTCCTGTCATCTGAGTGTCACACTGACTGATTAAAAAAAGTCTGTGTAACTGATAGGCAGGCACATTGAGACAGAGATGCATGCAGAAGAATGGCGCCCAGGGGCGTGCAGGAGCAGCTGCGCAAGAGAGGCATCAAAGATCACCATTAATGCAGCACCGCCGTACTGCATGCCATGGGTGCCCGCTGCAAACACGCCCGGGGTGGCAATGTACATGGTTCCCTTGGTATTCCAGCTGTTCAGCGCACCCATCTCCTCCTCTTCCTGGCGAGTGGCGAGAAGCTGCCCCCGCGGCAGCCGGACCAGCTGGCAGCAACAGAGAAGTTAATGTGCAATGACGGCGGATAGCGCGCCGGGATTTGATTGAGCCAGAAGTCTCAACGCACGCACGCACTCTTCGCAACCGGTACTCCAAATCGCTACCTGCAAGACTGAGGACGCTCGGGCCTGATCTCGCTGCAGCGAGACAACAAGCAACAATCCAACAACAGCTGCTATGGCTGCTGCTGCCCCCAACGAAACAGCCTTTGCCCTCATCATCTGCCCTGTCTTTTCGAGGCTCACGAACCGTCACAAGCGGACCCTCACACCCCGCGCGGCGTAAGTGTCTTGCTTGGAGTCTCTGTGACCGTTCGCCTGATACTTAACCCGCCAAATCTCGAGATTTGCTGGCGGGGGCATCGAGCTTGATCGAAGAAATGGCGCCGCTGGACTACTCGAAGTGGAACACAATCGATGATTCGGACGAGGAGGACGCCGAGTCTGCGCCGCCAGCCGCTCCTACGCAGGTGGGCCCATGGAGTGTGCGAGAGACGGAGGCAGCGCAGCGATTGGGCAAAACTGAGGGGAGACCCAGAGGAAGAGGGGGACGAGGGAGGAGACACCTCCAACAAGCCGCATCAGTTTGCGCGACAAGAGACAGATAGTGGCGGGCCTTCGTGTGGTTGCACTCTGCTTCAAGTCTCATTGCATGTACATACATCATATCGCACCTGAGCAGAAGTTTACGCCACCACCAGGGCTTCCTGCCAACGCAGTGCCGGCGTCAAGCTTATCACAGGAGCAGCAAAGTATTGAATGTGTAAACAAATCTGTGTATGTGCGTGTTTTTGTATGGGTGTGTGCATGTGTATGTTGGTGCGTGCGCATGTTTCTGTGTATGTTTTTATTGATAAATATTCTGTGTACAAATTCTATATCATTGCAGCCCTGTGATTCAAGCAGAACAACCGGCGTGTATGTTTGTGTGCATGCACTTGCACACACACATGACTCACGCAATTTGGTGTACATATTTACGTATTTTTGCCTGCTGTAGTCCTGGTTGTATCTGAAAGTCGTGAAAGAAAAGGTTTTCTTTTCTGCTAATTTTATTTTGTGTGTCGTGTGCGTGTATACGTATGATATGGCAGATCAGTTGATGAAAGAACACCCCGAACTCGCAGCTAAAGCAGGTACATCCAACCCACAGAAATGCTTCCATGCACACACACGAATACGTATCACGCGTATGTTCACAAACATGTGGAGAAGCAAACAAACATACATTAACTACACAAACAGTACTGTCAGAGCACCATCTGAGTCAACACTTCTCATATGGAGACGCTGCTAACGATTTTTGCCCTTCACCCAAAAAAAAACAGGACTTCTCAAGCCGACCGCACATAACGTTGAAAAGGGAAAGGTTTGAACCTTTTCCGTTTTGTTTGTATAGTGATTTCTTTTGGAATGACATTTGTATGTATGTGTGTGTGCGCGCGTGTGTATGTGTACATGCGTGTATATATTTATATGTGCACATGCAGACGCGCACACACTCACGCAAATACGCGTACACTCCCATACACACACAACCACACACACAGGAAAAACGCAAACAATACTTTCACCAAGGGCAGCTAGTGTACGAATGGGACCAGTCTCTTGATGAGGTTCTGCCTTTCTTTTTCCCTGTCGAGCTTTACGAACGTGACAAGTCTTTTCATGTGGGCTTGTACTGTATTTTGTGTTCCACTTTGTATGTGTGCTTTTGTACAAATAGGAAAAGAAAAATGGGAATCATTGACTGCAGCACGCTGTGACACTGCAACATACTGCAGCACGCTGCAGCACACTACAACACACTACAACACGCAGAAGAGAGGAAGGGGGAAACGACTGAAAAGAAGAAAGGGAATCATTGACTGCAACACACTGCAACACACTGCAACACACTGCAACACACTGCAACACACTGCAACACACTGCAACACACTGCAGCACAGAGAGGAGATGAAAGTGGAGATAACGGAAAAGAAGAATGGGAGTCATTGACTGCAACACACTGCAGCACACTGCAACACGCTGCAACACACTCCGTCACACAGAGGCCAGAATCGTGGAGAGAACGGAAAAGAAGAATAGGCATTATTGACTGCAACACACTGCAAATCACCGCAACAAACCACAACTTACTGCAACACAACGCACCTCTTTGTCCTCAAAAGAGCCTAGTATTATTTCCGGCAAAAGAGCCTGTGATCTGCGGAAAGTGTTGCTTTGTTTTATTGTGACTCGAAAGCTACGGTATCCAAAGTTATCGCCACCCTGTATGATAACATGGAGAAGAGACATGCTTTTGTTTGTCAGATATGCATGGAATGATCACGACTCATTGTCACCTGATTATTTATATGTATACATTTATATATATGTATTTATATTTGTATACATTTGTTTGTATATATGTATACAGGTATGTATATACACACATAAATATATATACACATTATACACATATACACATGTATGTATGTATACATATATATGTATATATATATATATACATATGTATGTATATATGTATATATACATATGAATATATATGAGAATACGTATATATACCTTATATTGTTGTGTTTGGCCACGACTCGTCGTCACCGTTCACATTTGTAAATATGTACATATATATGCATATGTATATATATGTGTACATACGTACATATAGATGTGTAAATATGTATGTATGTATATATATATACATATTTTGATTGATTTGTATCTATATTAATGTATATGTATACATGTGTGTAGATGTATGTATGTAGATAAGATCATGTGTATGCACACAAATATACATGTATACACATATATATATATATATATATTTATATATGCACATAATATATATATGTATTTATATGTGCACATACATATATATATATATATATATATATATATATATATATATATATATATATATATATATATATATATATATATATATATATATATACATATGTATATATGTGTATAAGATCATGTGTATTTACATACACACATATATGTGTATATCATGTATTGTAGGGGAGTGGCTTCGTCATCACCCTTGACACGTGTGAAAATTATACGTTCATATACATATATATATATACATGTATATATATATATGTATATATATATATATACATACATCTATGTATGTATATATTATAAACTCTTCACAAGTGTAAGACATGACAAATAAGTATATTGTGTCGCTTGCGAGCGAGTAAGGCTTTTTCCCAGTTTTATTTTCATATGTACAGGTCTCTTTTGACATTTTCAAATAAATCAGGTCAATATTTACATCACACCTCCCCCCGGAATCCCAGCAGCAGTGCTTGATGTTGAAATCACAAGGTATACATTCTTCCGAGGGACATTTAGCAACCTTGTTATAGGTTGGCGAAGACTCATAGGAGTTGCAGGTCATTTTCCGCAAAAGAACCTATTTTTCAAATAGGGGAGTGTATTGAATTCCTACACACGGTATAGGGCAGCTCCCCTATACTATAATTTATTATGAGAAGATCCGACGATTTTGAAAAAATGTATTTTTCAGAGCTATGGGGGGGGGGTCGTCATATGGAATTGCAGCGCATAAAAAGGCGTTGCAACCGCCTAAACACCCGCAAACCGCCCGAAAATTTGACCTCAGGAATGGCATATTCCGAAGTTTGGGTGGCGTGCGGCAGCTGCGGGGCTACCCTTGCCGCCGCGCGCCCCTCTGGTCTGAACCAGTGGGCACGCGGCAACTGCGTGCTAAAGCGCTCCGTCGCCGCGCGCTTCCGCCACCCTGTGCTAAATGTACTGCTTGAAATGAAAATGAATTCTTGATGTTGAACTCACAAGGCAAGATTTCTTAGAGGCAGCTCGCTACTAAATTTACATTAAAATGACTGTAGATCTGACTTTTGAGAATTTTTCCCAGCACGCATTGCCACGTCGGAATGAAGGGCAACGTAGAGAAATTCATTAATGTGTGCCCCTCCCCTCCCACCCACACGTGCGTGCCTCGCCCCCTCGCACAAACAGAGAGACCACTTCCTGCATCTCTGCCCATCTCCCTTCGAACAATTTTTTTCTATCTTATGGCTCTCCCCTCCCTTACCTGCATTCTATCAGTCTCTCTCGCGCGCGCATTTCCCCTGTCTCTCTCTCCCTCACTCCCTGTCTCACCCTCCTTCGCCCTCCTCTGTCCCTCCGTCTGTCCCCAAGAAGCACCGTTTCCCCTGCAAAAGGTGTGTGTTGCAGTGTGTGTTGCAGTGTGTGTTGCAGTGTGTGTTGCAGTGCGATTTGCAGTGTGTGATGCAGTGCTGTGCATCATATCCCATCTTTATCTATGGATGCACGATATTCGCTTCTGCATCTCACACCGAAATGATGTGCTATATAGTACACACCAATCATATGTTCATCTCATACCTAATGATGTGCATCATATTCCATCATAGTCTATAATGAATATACCATATGGGGTGGCTACGGTTGGTAGAATCGATTAAATTAGAGGTCTCTTTTGCAGAATATTGTCTGTTTTATAGGGCTCTTTTGCAAAAGAGACCTGTAATTTGATCGATCCTAGTAACCAAAGACCCTCCATATTGGTACACTGATGATAGATGACGAATGTCGTATTCTGAGAATATGTAATGATGTGCATTGTATTCATTGCGGATATGCGATACTGTGCATTGAGAGGATAGGTAATGGTTTGCATTGTATTCATTGGGAATATGCGTAATCATGTGCATCACATCTATAGAGGATATGTACGATCATGCGCATTACATCCATTGAGGATACGTAATCTTGAGCATCATATTTGTTGAGGACATGCAATCATGTGCATTGTATTCGTTGAGCGTATGTAATGATATGCATCATATTTATTAAGGATCTGTAATCATGCGCCCCCGTATTCATTGAGGATATGTAACATGGGGTGGCTCGATTAGTAGGCTCCTGAAAATTATAGGTCTCTTCTGCAAAAGAGCCCTATAAAAGAGACTATATTCTGCAAAAGAGACCTATAATTTTGAGGCGCCTACTAATCGTAGCCTCCCCATAATGTGCATCACATTCAATCATGATCTGTCATCAATATACGATATCCATCATCTAACACACCACATTTATCACGACACGACTCTCTACACCCCTCCTTCTGTCTCTCTCCTTACCCCCCCTC
>Ga0209491_10009433_pt1 | contig 11986 bp, 12 predicted proteins | sample BON02_FD_187213 | JGI IMG/M metagenome (GOLD analysis project Ga0209491, IMG submission 187213) | Freshwater microbial communities from Lake Bonney liftoff mats and glacier meltwater in Antarctica - BON-02 (SPAdes) (version 2) | ecosystem: Environmental > Aquatic > Freshwater > Ice > Glacier... | reverse complement strand
AACCGGTTTGATAGCTTGGATGGCTTGGGTTTCCATTCATCTCCTTTTACTTTTAAGCTATAGAAATCAAGTTAGAACCATGTGGAATTGGGTAAATAGCTTTTTTAGTAATGGTCATTCACAAGGTATACTTGTAGGTGAAATACCCAAAACATCTTCGTCAGAAGATAATAGTAAACCGGAATAATTTTTTTAGTTTAAGCTAAATCCTATATAAAAACTTGTTTTCTGCAAGCCTGTAATTAAACAAGATTGTTGCTGATATGATCTGAATAATTTCCCTTACCCTCTTTTATTCAATTTGCTATTGAGAGCGTAATTTGATCTGAGTCCAATTAAAATTTTTAATTTCATTCTTACACTTATGAGGACACGTATAAAACGACTTTTAAAGATTGTGCTTAGTCTAATTTCTGTATATGTTCAAATGGAATTATTATTTAAATAAAAGCAACGTAAGGTGATGATATTTTAGCGGTCAATGTTGATGAAGAATATGTATAAAAGATATTTCGGAATTGCGATAAATGATACCATTATATTGTCATATTTTTTCCTGTTACAGTAATTGTTGTTCTAGATGTTTAATGGTTCTACCACTAATTTAATGGAAACAGAACATTAAAATAATAGCTTTATTCTGAAATAATATTTTAAGTAATAGAATACCAATAATATGTATTATTTCTGAAAATAGCGTACTTATGATTTAGCTAATATTAGCTATATGTACCACTAATATAAGGGTAGAACCGATTAACTGGTGTCCAGTTACCAAAATCACCAACAAACAATATCAAAAAGGGGGTAGTGCCGCAGGACTCCCTTCCTACGGAGGAGCCGTTTTTTCTTGGGTGACCCTTCTTCAAATGTAGTATGGTCGGAGCGACTACGAGGTCGAAGATCGGGTTAATGATCGCAATTCTTTTAGTCGATTTGTGGGTATCGGCTGAATAACCTTGTTTCCGACCAAAGTATAATCAGCTGATTCAGGACTGAACTTACCCCAAAAGAGATGTATGGAAAGCTGTTCAAGTCAATGAACAAACAATTGGAAAAGCATAAAATAATCGTAAAGACCGATGCAATTGTGGGTACCAGCATCGTAGATAACCTCTTAAAAAACAAAGGAAATGCCACGTACCAAATAGCGATAGCGGACTGAGCAAAAGAGATCCACACCGGAGCAGGAAAACAAGTAGCAGGCGCATTTATTTATAGCAAAGCAATATCCCGGTTGATATAGCGAAGCCTGATGGAAAAAGAAAGTAGGGGAAATGCGGTATGGCTAAAAGAAATACCACGCATCAGATATAGAAGGTGAGATTCGATGATATGATACTTCCGACTGCTAGGTTAAAAGTAAAATCCTATTCCGTGAATTTGGCAAAAGACCGTAAGCCTTACATTCTGGTCAATCCGATGATGACACAGAATATAATCAGGCATCCGATCAAAGCCTGGACTAGTGGGCTTCCTGAGAATAAATCCATTCAGTGGAAATGTCTTTTTGATGTGAGAGAAAAGCCTGTGCTTTTTAAACTAATAAAACTTGTTCCAGTATTGTAATGATTCTTAGCAGACAGGTTTTTCACGGATAGGATTCAGGTGGTACAAAACAATGAGTTTCTCTAAATCTCCTTTGTATCAATCAATAAAAAATGACGCTCATCATCAAAATAATTTTTAACCGAGGCAAACTATATTTATTATGTGTCACGATTTAGGGTAAATAAGTACATCGTCCAAAAGCCGGTTGTTTGTGAGAATAGATTCAGAATCTTAATTCAGCCATCTTTGAAATATAATCATCCCATTTTATGAAGATTTTCCAATGCGGAAATTGCCAGCACCCGCTATTTTTTGAGAACTATGCTTGCGAAAATTGCGGTCACCATTGCGGCTATCGTCATGAGGATCGGATGATGCTTACCTTTAATCCGGCATCTGAGATTTTAATTTCTGATCGGGAGCAATTGCCATACAAGTTTTGCAAAAACAACGCACAAAAGGTTTGCAATTGGCTATTGCCAGTAGAGGATCCTAACCGCTATTGTCGTGCCTGCCAACTGAACAGAACAATTCCCAATCTTTTAGATGAGGCAAATTTTGATAAATGGAAGGAGTTGGAAATCTCCAAGCATCGCCTGATTTACCAGCTTCAAAGGCTCGGCTTACCCACGGACAGTAAACTAAAAGTGGCCAATGGACTTTGCTTTGACTTTGTAGCTCGTCAGAAAAACACCAAACTGATGACCGGCCATGCTCGTGGGGTCATTACGATACTGATACGGGAGGCGGACTCGGTACATCGGGAACACATGCGGAAAGAACTTTCCGAACTTTATCGCACGCTGATCGGTCATCTGAGACATGAAGTAGGTCATTATTACTGGGATCAGATCGTATATCCTGACTCAAATGTCGTAGAGAGATTTCGTCAGATGTTTGGTGATGAGCGCGCGGATTATCGCAAATCGCTTCAAGCTTATTATGCAACTGGGGCAATAGATAATTGGTCCGAATCTCACATCAGTCCCTATGCCACCTCACACCCTTGGGAAGACTGGGCTGAAACTTGGGCGCACTACCTTCATATCATGGATATGGTGGAGACGGCTCATTTTTTTGGTTTAATAGTCGATCCCTCCAAGACTTTTATAGGGATGAAAGCCAAAGTAAGTTTTGACCCCTATACCCAATCAGACTTTGATGAAATTATTCATAAAGCAGTACCTGTGTCATTTGCAGTAAATAGTATCAATCGAGCAATGGGGATTCCGGATGTGTATCCTTTTGTGATCAGCCCAGGTGTAGTGCAAAAGATGAAGTTTATTCATCAGTTGGTTTTTCGAAAGGAAGGCTAATTTCCATTCGGTTGACTATTTGAGAATTCTGTTGAAGATTGTAATTCTAAACTTGGAAAAGTGGAGAGGGCTAATCTTAGAGAGATTATTGAATGAGGAAAAATTATGTTTGGAGCTACGATTGAGATAGAAAAGAGATTAAAAACGAATAATCAAATTAGAATGAGAAGATAGGAACTACGGTCGGTAAGGAAAGGGACTAATATTGAATGATGAATAATGAAGTTTGACGTACTTGGGTGTAAAGAGTCGAATTATGAGATTTGACGAAAACCCCAAACTACCTGCGCTCGATATACATTACTGCGGAATCCTCAATGTACTTAGCTGGGTTGAAAGAGGAATAGAATTTATTTTTCAAATTATTTAATGGGCTATTAAGGGCTATGATTTTCCCGGTGAATTCTGCAGGGAATTTAATAGGATCGGAGTAGGTTTTGATCAGCGTTTCATATTGATTGATGTTGGCTTTCATCCTACTTGTAAGTTGTCCGAATCGTAGTCTAAGCGACTGCACCTTATACATGTAAGTTTCGATCTGGCCAAGCCATTTCCCTTTTGTTTCAGGTTTGCTATCCAGCAAAAGGATTTTATCAGAAATGGATTTCCGACATTCATTTTTGAAGTTTTCCCGCTCGGAGTCTAGGGTAGCTCGCAGATATTTGCTTTCGTAGCGCAACTGACTGATTTCGAAATAAGCCATTTGCTCTTCCAGCAAGATGCTATTTTCTTTTTGAAGTTGTTCCAGTTCTTGATTGATCAGTGTCCACTCCTGATCGATAATAGATTTTTGCTGTTCAAACTGGCTGGACACCGTAAGAACCCGAAGCATTTCAGGAGTTCGCTCATAGAGATCTTTTTCCTTTTTGCCAAGCGTACTCATGAGTGTAGTCACACCTGAAACCGCCGTATTAACTATCGTCCCGTAAAGTGGAACTGCCGACGATGCACTTGAAATTAGATTGAGTGATGATTGCAGCACCCCAGCCATGCCATCTGATTTGCCATCTTTCTCATACCATTTGTCAAATTCGCCCTTCCATGAAGCAAATGATTTGTACTGCTGTATCTGACCTACGCTTCCTAGTTGGTCAAAAAATGACTGGGATGTTAGAAACAGTTCCACCGGCTGTATATCCCGCTGAATGCTTAGGAGTTCAGTAAATGCCAATTGACCATTCAAGTTGATACGAGTTTTTGGAGCTTCCTCAAGGATTTTCAATCGAGTATCCAAGGCCAATTGTAGATTTTCAAGATCGTTGATTTTATCCTTGTCGCTGGCATTTTTGCTGTCTGCTTGCGCAATTTTATCAGTCAATCTACCTACTAATTCCTCGTTGGTTTTTAACTTCTCGTTGAGCTCTTTAAGTTGATTGTCACGATCGGTTTTGATTTGCTCGGATATTTCTTGAGCCATCAGAAGGCCACAACTGAAGATAAGAAGCGTGAATAAGAAAAGGGATTTTAGGGTCATAGAACGCCAGTAAATTAAATATACTTAAGAATGAAATTCCAAACAATTATTAGCGAAATCTATACCAGATTCATTGAGTTCCAGCAAAGAAATAGGGATAATTAATAGCCCGCTGTTGTACAAATTTGAGAGTACAAGCAACTCATATAAAATATACTCAAAATCCGATTTCACAAGATACCTCTTGCTGACTACCCGTTTGGGGGCAAATTCGCCTTGTTTTTAGAATATCTATTTGAAAGGAAGATCAGAATACTTTGCAAAACATGACATAGACCTGTCTAGGCTAGATTTTGATTGAATTGCGGCACAGGTAAAAATTATGGCTATAGACTTGCAGTAGATTGGATATTGAAAATAATCCGAAGTTTTTTTACCAAAACCATAGAAACTATGAGCAGATCCAAATCAATAACTACTTATTCTCAGGTGTTGAATCTCCTACCAGGGAAGGGATATGGCAAAGGGTTGAATGTTAAGTAATAAGGTGTGAGATTTGATGGGTTGGACCAGCTTTATCAATCCGAACAATTGAAAATCGTGAAAACCTATCGGTTTGAATACGAATTAGACTCATAGGATATGGCTGTAATCTTTCTTATTATAGCGATGGAGAAGAGAAAGGCTTCGTCATGGATGAATATGGAACTAACTCTGATCTTAACAATCCTTATTAGGCCAATTTATCAAACGCGTCCCGATTGATAAAATTAAAGGCTTTGATATTTAGGATTACATATTGTAATACAAGGATATTCTATTTAATCGAAAAAATCTATCCCCACATCAATCAATTGCACTTTCAATAATTCAAATTTAAAACTCAATTATAATGATGTTATCTCATAATCAGTCTGTTGAAACACTTCCAAGTCTTCTCTTTGGCAAAAAGAATGACGGCGTAGATAAGGGAACGACTCGGGAAACTCCCGGCAATTCAGAAGGTGCCAGGCCACCAAAAAAAGAAGATTACCAAAAGGTGCGACAAGAAAATGATAGAGAAAATGATCCTCAGGCAGAAATTGTGGACAATGAGGAGCGAGATAAAAACAGAAAATAGTTAAGATGCTCTACCGGTTCAAATTATTATTTAATCTTCCAAATATTCGATTGGGTGCAAATAAAACACTTTCAACCAACCATGAGGTCCAGAATCGATTCTCCGTATGTAGGAAATAATAGTCAGTATCGAATAATGCAAATGAGGAGGTTTTCCTGCCGCGTTTCCGGTTGCGCCAACTGTTCCAATCATTGATTTCCGATTCACAAACAACAAAGGAGCAATTTTCAATTCGTCCAAATGTGCGTAATAATGCAACCGCCATTTTGAGCCTTCAATCAAAACCAATTTGTCGCCCATCAAATCTTTCAGGAATACAAAACAAGTCCTGCAACCGAAGCAGTGATAGCTGTTCATTTTTCAGCAAAGTTGTTTATGGCTATGTGTGTGAAAGAATTTTCCTAGGATAAAATCAAAAAGAATCCCGAGTGATACTCAGACTTGGCCGCAACGTATACTGGCATTTTTAGATTCTGAATAATCAAGCAACCGATGACTAGAATGACTGCTTAACTGATAAAAATTGATTTTATTGACCTCAAATAATGCTGTTTTTCAAAGGTTTACGACAATTTTGTGCGGAGATATCGTATTCAAGCTATTTAGGTTCGTGAATGTGCTATTGCATACTTTACGGTACCTTGATTAAATGCTTAACTACAAGATGTAACACGTTATTTACAGGGACTTAGTTGGAAATCTTTTGGCAATAAAAAGCTAAAAACAACCCAAATTTTAACCTATATCATTAAGTGATTTTTCAGACATAGATTATATATCTTGGATAGCTCACTATGATGATTTCTTTGAAGAGACTCCATTTTGATCGCAAAATGAAGGAACAAAGTGTCGTGCATTGTTGTTGATCTCAAACTACTTTAAGGAGAAAATTTAAAAAATGTTCCCACCAGTAGCCCCCTGTTAATTGACTACTTTTGCGGCGTCCAAATACTAAGAAATGCTTCCTGATTTAATTATTGCCCTACTTTGGAGCATTTCTCCTTTTGGGGAAGCTAAAGTTGGCATTCCTTACGCCTTGTTGAATGGGGTGAATATTTATTGGGCGTTCATATTATGCTTTTCTGCTAATGTACTAGTCTTTCCTTTCATGACTTTCTTTTTGGATGTGATCAACCGTTACCTTTTTAAATGGTATCACTACAAAAAAGCGGCAATTTTCGTGGGCAGGAGGGCTAAAAAGGGTGCTGGGAAAAATGTTAAGAAATACGGTTTCTGGGGACTTATGATTTTTGTACTGATTCCTCTTCCTGGAACTGGAGTTTATGCAGGTACGATTGCAGGCTATCTTTTTGGATTGGAACGCAGAAAAGCTTTTTTCGCAAATGTCATAGGAATTTTTTTTTCATGTTTAATTGTTTGGGGGACCACTTTAGCCGCCATGGAAGGGTTTAATTTCTAAGACTAAAAGAACGTCACAAAGGAGTGCAAAGTGAAATGGTTTCAGAATAAAACATGGCTATATTGAGAAGTAGAGGTCTTAAAAGAATTATTAATTACTTGTCTACCCAAAATAGAGTCCACCTAGAAAGTATAGTAACATTGCTTCCGTAAGGTCAAAGCACCTGTAGTGCGTTTTGATTCCAGCATAGATACCCAAAAAGATTTCAGATTTTGGTCGGAAAGGTGCCAATAGAGAAAGCGTGGATTCACAAAAAGGGCCTCAGCATTTTTTCTAAAATTGTGTTTCGTAGTTCAAAAGCTCATTTGTAATTCAGAAGGATTAATAGTTCCTAGATAAAAGCTCAAGATTATATATCTAGAAAAGTATGTATTTCCAGGTTTTGGCTGGATTGACTTCAATCGGGAGATTTTGGATTCGCCAAAATGGTTGTCATTGAATTTTTTAAGCGAGAGTTAATTCTGTTGCAAAAAGGCTTTGTTGGAAAAGTCATTAAGGTGGCGTAAATGACATATTGTGACAATGAAAAGGGAGTACGTCAAATAAATAATACTATTGCAAAACTGCCCGATTCTGTGCTTCAGTGTAGCTACAGAGGTGCCTTAGGTATGTAGCTTCAAATTTCAATATGCCTCTGGGTCTTGACCGTAATGGTATCAATCTAGAAAATAAGGACTCACTAAATCTTTACGCTTATCTTTTATTTTCACCACACTTAAATTCGAAATACTAAATTTTAATTATTTTCTACAATCTATTATTGAACCTCAGCGTCAGGTGGTGGGATACTCGCTTGTTTTTCCTCGGTCAACGAAATCACTTCTTTATGCTGTCGGAGGATATGGATGATATTCTCGTCGGCGCTTCCTGTAATCACGCCAAATTCATAAAGGGTCGTAATGACCAGTCCTTCTTTGCACAAAAGGTCTGCAACAGACTTTAATCGGTCCAGATAGCTTTCGGAAATGGTAATTACAATGTTTTTCATTTCTCTGAATCTATGGTGCTATCGATAGTCCCGCTCCAATATCTATTCCCGGAAGCGACAGTTTTTTTGTAAGATTTCTCAACTGCTCAATTATCTGATCAGGTTTGAAATTCGGATTTTGTTCCCACAAAAGCGCGGTAATTCCCGCCACGTGGGGTGTAGCCATACTCGTACCTGATATTGTTCTGTATCTGATAGGCATTGGCCAGGACGAATAAATCATCACACCCGGCCCTGCGATATCCACTTTTCCAGTTGGGTTGATCGCCCGATTGGAAAAGTCCGCAATATTCAGGTTGGAATCGAGCGCTCCAACGGATAATATGGAAGGGGAATCTGCCGGACTTGACACAGGATTAAACTGATTCCAAGATCTCCTGCTGTCATTTCCTGCTGCGGCTAGGACAACTGCCCCTTTGGAAATTGCGAATTGAGCGGCTCTTTCGTAGGCCATATCATAGCTCTGTCCAGGAAAAACTCTTGAGCCCAAGGACATAGAAATCACTTTGCAACCATTTTTGGCGGCCCACATCATTCCGTTTAGAATCCAAGATTGAGCGCCACTTCCTTGATTGCTCAGCACTTTCCCCGCATAAATCCACGCATTTGTAGCCACTCCATAGCGCTGTCCATTGCTGTCTATATTACCGCAAGCACTACCGATACAATGCGTTCCATGACCGTGAACATCCTGGATTGTTTCGTCTGGGACAAACGAATTTGTGGTGATTATTCGGCCTTTATAATCGGGATGTTCCATATCAAACCCCGTATCCAAAATAGCTAATTTGATTTCCTGGCCAGTAAATTGAGAATTGATCGCCTGCGTGATATCTATTCCCCAAGTGGAAGGAATATTCAATACCCCCGGAGAATCATCCGGTATATATACAATTTTCTCGGGCTCAAGGATGAAATCCGCATTTGGATCTGCAGACTCTAGCATTTGTATTTGCTCGTCCTCACCTCCGACTAGTGCCACGCCTAGATCCTCATATATCAAAACATCAGCGCCTTCCATATTGCTTTCGTTGAGCGACTCGGAGACATAATCATTGGAATTTGCCACCGAAAAACCCATTTTGGACTCCAGCATTTTTTTTGTCTTGGCAAAACTTTTTTGCCCTTCTTTCAAAACCATAAAGTAACGTCCGGTATAAATCGGCTTTTCATTCGCTGGTTTATCGTAAACTTCCTTTATATATTTTTCATAAGACTCCACTCGCTTGGTGTTGTCAGAAAGAAAAGATTGGCTACCTAAAATTGGTTTTTTCATTTCTAAAGAAATTAATTTTTCGGAAATATTATTCTCTTGAGATCCAATTGACAGCTAAAACTGGTTTAAATCAGATTATCTTGATCTCCATCAATATGATCCTGATCAATTGCTGATGTAAATTCCGGCTGTCAGTTCGAGCTCAGTCTTTCCATAAGCTAATAATCAAATAAAATTAGTTGCACGTAGGATTACAAATTAAGACTCCTCTAAGTTATTGAAATTTGTTTTTGGAGAAAATGGATTACGTAGTATTGCAATTAAAGTGGTTCCGTTATTTACTTTGCTTTTTGGAAATAAAGATGGGAGATCCAAGACGGGATACGGAAGTTCCGCTACAACGAGGCAAGAAGAAATGCTGAATTATGATTTGACTCCAAATATATTTTGAGTTTATCTGTTTACCGGCAAAAAAGCGGATAATTAGGTCTTTCAACTGAACAGGCCTAGATTCCTGATTTTCCCTCCGTCCATAACAGCAGAGGCAAATTTATGATTGCAGCATATATGGTTCTTAATCTGTCAGAGCACCGGCGGTGCGATTTGATTCGTAATCGGATTGATCCAAATGAGATATCATTATTGATCATCAAAACGCTTCTTCAAAGCTAGTCTAGGGTTTTAATAGTTTTACAATAAAAACGCTTCTCTGAAGCTGATGAAAATCAATTTTCTCATACCACACAAATAGCTTATTTTTTAGCTTTGGGATGAATGCATTACTGCCAATACAGGAAAGGTGCAAGACCTAAGATGGAAAACCATCGCATTCAGGCAAGCCTAACTGCTCATATATTGTATTTATGGTGGTTATATTCTTGTTTCGATTTTATACTTAAAAGAAAGAAAATGAGGGCCCGCTGTAACGGATGAATGTTGATTTTTTTTAAAAGGGATTTGGTTTTTACTGCAAGTGGTTTTGCCGCGAAGGCCGCGGAGTTGCCGCAAAGGGCTCAAAGTGAAAAAGAATGAAAAATAATCAGTGTCGAATCGTGGATGTCGAATTAAAAAAACTGATAATGCTGAATCTTGGTCTTCGGTGAAGCATTAGAGGTACATTTTGATTGTAGCATATATAATTTACGGTTTACTCAAATTTACCAAGCAAATCTTTTCGGGATATTCTATCTTTCCAAATCTCCAATGCTCATAAATCCTTTTTCGACTAATACTCCAATTATTAGAGCGCATCGATCATTGACACATAACTTTATTCTTCAACCTACTCTTGTCCAACAACTTTTTTTTTAGCTTAATAGGTGAACTATTCATCTTGAAACGACTCTTTTTATGTATTGCTACTTTTGCTATTCTTTATGAAATCCAATCCATTCATAATTTTTGCATAGAGCGATTTCGTCACTGGCGTAGTTTTCAGATCACCAACCACATTTTCCAAACACTCCAAATCCCAGCTGTAAAAACTAACCTTTCTTTTCCTAGTCATCATTTCAATACGCCTGTCCAATCCAAATGATTCTGACATGTCCCAGGTATTTTCCTTCAGTATTTCTAATTCCTCCAACTCGAATTTTATAAATACTTTAATGTCGGATTTTTCAGGCTTGATAATTTTCAGTAGGGGATTATCATTGACTATTGATTTTTTCAATGTGGCAGGTCGCAATTAGCAAATTCTGAGAGCGACCATCTCCAGTAAGATTTATGGTATTAATGCTTTCTCTAAAAACTTTTTCCATTAGTACTTCTTTGAAGTCAGTATTCAAACTCTTAATAGGTCCTTCCAGAATGTCTTGATTTGGCTGATTTCCTTTCAGATGAATTGAAGTTTTCAAAAAAGGCTTTTCTATTTTGATGTATTCGGCCATCGTTATTTCTTTTAAGAATCGGGGGATCGTGATAGGTTCTTTACGGCTTTATCAAAATCACTTTCCATTATTTTATCCTGTGCAATTCTGTATTTTTCATACTCTGATTCTGCTAATACAAGCGCTACTTCGTGCGAAACTTTACCTTGATGTTTTAAAAATATTTCTTCATTGAACTGTAAAAACGCATCCAATTTCCCAACCCAATCTTTCAAATACATTACGACCCCTTTCAATGACTGAATTTCGGCGCATTCTTCCAAGTGGTTAGGCCCATGTTTTCTTTTGTGCTGTTTACTCTTGCTTTAATTGTTTCGGCGGGCGTTTGACCTGTAATTGCGCCATATAATTTGTTTTGAACGGTTGCAAAAAAAATCTTTCGTCGCTTTTGATCCGACACTATAGTCAGCACTGCATTGGGAGTAGATATCAGCAATCTTTTGGTAGAATCTCCTTTCACTGCTCCTGATGTCCCTTACGCGCGCAAGCTGCTCTTCAAAATAATCGTTGCCAAAAATGTTATTCGGATTTTTAAGACGTTCATCATCCATGGTAAAACCCTTAATGATGTACTCTTTCAATCGTTCGGTTGCCCAAATCCGAAATGCAGTGGCTTGTGTGCTGTTTACACGACAGCCGACAGAAACTATCATATCAAGGTTGTAAAACTTAGTAATTTTTTCTTATGTTTTCCCTTTGATTGCTCCGTGTGGAGTGGTGTGTGCAAAATTTGCACATATCACTTGCTTATTCAATTCGCCCGACTTAAAAATATTGCCAATATGTTTTGTTACTGCAGTTCTATCAACGCCAAACTAGTCAGTAATTTTTTGCTAAGTGAGCCAAATAGTTTCGTTCTGCAAGTAGATTTCAACTTTTACACTTCCGTTGGGAGTGGTGTAAAGTAGTATTTCGTTAAATCCACTTTCGGATGGGATATTTCTTGGCTCTTGGTGATTTGTAGTGGGTAGCATGTAACTAAATTAGTAAAATATTTAATTTTACTAAATGAACAGTAACCAATTATTCGAGATGGCTTTGAGCTTGGAGAAGCCATGGTATATAAAAAATA
>Ga0209491_10009432_pt1 | contig 11987 bp, 8 predicted proteins | sample BON02_FD_187213 | JGI IMG/M metagenome (GOLD analysis project Ga0209491, IMG submission 187213) | Freshwater microbial communities from Lake Bonney liftoff mats and glacier meltwater in Antarctica - BON-02 (SPAdes) (version 2) | ecosystem: Environmental > Aquatic > Freshwater > Ice > Glacier... | reverse complement strand
GGCGTCAGAAAACTTCATACTTTTGGGTCGCCAAACTCAAATGAAGCATGAGCCACCCGCGCGGGCGGCCCCGTGACGCTGGAACAAAGGTACCAAATTTCCGACTTGCATGGTACGGGTCACTCACAAGGCAAGATCGCCGATCAGTTAGGCGTCCACAAATCGACCGTCAGTCGGGAGCTGTCACGTAATAGGGACGGTCGTAGCGGAGCCTACCGGCCCGAACTGGCCCAGCGCAAGAGGGAGGAGCGGCAGAAGGCCAAACCCAAGAAAAAGCGTTTCACGGCTGCCATAAAAGAGTACGTAAAGGGTAAGTTGGAAAATGACTTCAGCCCCGAACAGATCGTGGGAGAGGCCAAGCGGCAGGGTGTCGATTGTGTGTGTGCCGAGCGGATCTACCAGCACGTGTGGGCCGACAAGAAGAGTGGAGGGCGGTTGTACCGCCATCTGCGGACTAAGGGTAAGAAATACGCCAAACGGGGCGGTTTAAAGGGAAAAAGGGGGCAGATCAAAGATCGTGTCGACATTGACCAGCGTCCCGGGATCCTCGAGCAGAAGCAACGGGTGGGCGATGTGGAGATGGATCTGGTGATTGGCAAGAACCATAAGGGAGCCCTGCTGACGATCAACGACCGGGCCACAGGGATGCTGAAAATGGGCTATGTGGAGAGTAAGGAGGCAGCCGTCGTGCAGGCCAAGGCCGTCGAGCTACTGGCTGAGTGGAAGCCGCTGCTTCACACGGTCACGACCGACAACGCGGGGCGGCCCGTGCCGAAAGGAGTTTGCCTACCACAAGAACGTCTCGGAGGAGCTCGAAGTGGAATGCTATTTCGCCAAGCCCTACCATAGCTGGGAGCGTGCCGGGCGGCCGGTGCCGAGCCAACGAAAATTTGATCGGATCGCCGTTGCGACGGGTTGGTTAGGCAGTATTTCCCGAAAGGGATGAACTTTGGCCGAATCACCGAGCAGAGAGTGAACGAAGTAGTGGACATTTTAAACCAAAGACCCAGGAAGAGATTCGGGTTCCGATCGCCCGAGGAAGTTTTTCGAAACGCTACCCTAAATAACGAAGGTGTTGCGTTTATTACTTGAATCCACCTTAAAATTAAAATCTAGTTTTCATAAATTCGGCACTAGACAAAGCCGAGTGCCGTTGGCAGATACCGTATAAAAGAATTTTAAAGATAAAACTGCATGGATGAATTATTGAAAGATAACTGGAAAACGCTGACACTTTTACTGACGAGTTCATTTTTAGGCGCGATTCTGGCTTCAATCATTACATCCACTGTTAATTGGTATTTGGCATCTAAAAACTATAAACTTAAAACATACGAAGAAATAGCAAAAAAACGGATTCCGTCGTATGAGAAAATGGTTGGCATCAGTTACCAATTCAAACTTTATGTCAGCGACAACGAAAGAATTGTGCCTTTTGTGTTTTCTAATGGAGTTAAATATCTCAACGATTTTCAAATGATTCTGATGGAAACTTTTATTGAGTCATTTTGGCTTGACCAACCAATGGGCGATTTATTTACTGAATTAAATATTTACCCCGCTCCCGTCAAGTTTAAAACCTAGCAAATGTTCTTCATCCGTTGGCAACTTGTCGGCAGGAACAACAAAAGTCTTCGACTTGAATATCCTTTCCGCTCCCCATTGCGTCTTTGTTTTATTGGACTTAATTCATTTTAAAACACCAAATTCATCCTGTTCCGAATAAGCTATTGCGCGTTAGCCAGTTTAAGTGTCATCTAGCCTATTTTTTTGACCGTAAACCAAGTACAATAAACCGCGGCGGTAAAGAACACAAGGTAAACAAAGAACACTTTGCTGACGAGTAAGGCCGGGGCAGTGGTGGCTATTTCATCCCAAGTAACTTGGGTGATTAGTTTGAGGGTAGCCACAAACGTGGTAGACCATATCAGCAGTTGCATCATTCGTTTTAAGGTGTTGCTGCTCCTGGAAAACCTAGCGGTTAAAAATGCCACCAATAAGGTACTCAGGATGGTACCCATAATCTGAAATGCGAGGCTAGTTGGAACCTGTGTTTCCCCTACCAGATCCACCATCAGGTCGATCACTGTATGACAAAAAGTGAGTGTAATGGCCATTTGCCAAGCAAAGCCACTCCCCCAATACCCCACTAGGAGTAGGAGAAAGCCAATAAATACATAGTTAGTCAATATCCGCAGTAGGTCATTTCCAATACCACTTACAAGCCCTTGTGAATACCCAGTCGAATCAACCAAGGGTTCAAGTAAAAGGGGAAGAAGCCAGAAAATAGCCAAAGACATGATTGCCACGACTGCTAGCTCAGTCCAGAGTGGCTTGGTATCGTCCTTTTCAGTAGCTTGGGTCACGGTCTGTACATAAGCCCGATTTAGCCAAGCGGCCCAGCCGAGTGCCATTCCCAACATCATCCCAAACGAGAACTCCATCATTTTCCACCAGTTGGTAAACCAGGCAAGTTTTAGTTCGGCACCCAAAAAAAGCCACAGTCCCCCAAGTCCAAAGCCCAGACCTCCTCCTACGGTGCCCCACAGCACAAAACTCCGTACAACTCTAAAATCGCGGGCAGGTAGTTTCATTCGTAACCAGGCCAAAAAGGCCATCGCGCCCATACCTATCGCGGCCCAGGATTCAGCCCGCGGTTTGTTGATCGGATCTGAAAAGTAAATCAATTTTGGATCGTTGATCAGTTTGAAGCCCAGCAGCAGCCCTACAAAAAAAAGGACCATACCGATACCCACAATACGTTTTTCGATACGCCTGTTGAGCAGGCCAATGGACAGGAACAACCCACTAGACAACCCCCATACCGCACCTTTTACCGTGGTACCCACCGTTCCAAACCCAACCGTATCAACGTCACGGAGAAAACGCAAAGTTTGGCCGTAGGTCATTTCGCCGCCTAATCCTACGCCTACAACGGCAAACACCGTTACTAGCGCCGAATACTTAGGGGATAAGTCGAGCAATAAGCAAACGGCGATACCGATCATTGCCCCGGGGATCATCGCACCGAATGGTCCCCCACCAATGTACCCGCGTAGGCCCCAACCTAGCAACATGGCTATACCAGGGAAAAGAATGTAGGCTTGCCTCGTTTGATTTTGGCTCATCGTATGTATCCAGGAAAGTTTTTCTAAAAAAGCACCTTAGAGTAAATACCCTTTTTGGGGTAAGAAAGGCTACGTGGCGCCCGGATTATGACAAAAAAAGAGCCTCCCCCTAGAATTTTATTCAGCTATCAATTTTTATTGTGTTCTAAAATCGTTACTATTATTCATTCAAAACAAGCCTTATGAACAACAGACCTGGGATTTTTAATAATGTCATTGGCCCCATCATGCGGGGGCCGTCAAGTTCTCATACCGCCGCTTCGTGGCGAGCCGCCAGAGTTTGCCTGGATATTCTGAATGAGCCACTGGCCAAAGCCGTTATTGATTTTGACAAAGACGGGGCTTGGGCTCCCAACTACCGAGAACAGGGAACCACCATTGGCATTGAGGGTGGGTTGTTAGGTATTGACATGGCTGATGACCAAATTAAACACACCGAGCAGATAGCCAATGAAAAAGGAATCTCCATCCGGTACGAAATAAATTCCTTTCCCACTACCCACGTGAATACCTTTCGGCTAGCATTAACCGGCATTCATGGAAAACAAAGATTGGTGACTGCCATATCTATCGGGGGAGGTTCGTTCGAGATTCAAGCAATAGACGGTTTCAAGGTAAGTGTTAGCGGTGGCTACTATGAGCTACTTCTGTTGGAAGTGCCTACAACTATTTCGGTAAAAGATGTGGGCCAGCTATGCCCAGAAAACAAAGCTATTTCGGAGTCATTCAATCACGAAAAACGATTGATCACGATTAAGTTTTCAAAAGAGGTTTCCGCAGAACAAATTACTAAGCTAACCCAATCACTATCCTTCGACGAGTTAATTCTCATTAAGCCGGTACTACCCATTATTGCCGGAAATGAGTCTGAGCTACCCTTCTCTACCGTTGATTCGCTCCTGACATTTGCCGAACAAGAAAACCTTGATCTCGGAGATATTGGGTTACTATACGAAAAACATCAAAGCGGATTAACCGACCTCGAAGTAACGGCTAAAATGGAACACGTGGTTGGCATCATAGAAAACAGCATTAAAACGGGCTTGGCCGGTACCTATTATGAAGACCGAATACTACCCCGACAGTCTCATCTGATTGATCAGGCTCAGAAAAAAAAGAAGATTCTTGAAAACTCCATTGTCAATAAAATAATAGCCAACGTATCGGCCATTATGGAATCCAAAAGTGCCTTGGAGGTGGTGGTGGCCAACCCCACGGCGGGTTCTTGTGGTGTGGTAGGAGGCGTTTTACGAGCCGTTGCTGATGATATAGACGCTTCTCAAGATGAATTGATTAAAGCATATTTTGCGTCGGGAATCGTGGGTATTTATTTTGCCATGGGGCCCGGTTTCTCGGCCGAGGAACACGGGTGTCAGGTCGAATGCGGGGCGTCCGCCGGCATGGCCGCCGCCGGAATAGTGCAGTTATTTGGCGGTACAGCTAGACAAGCGATTGACGCCGCATCCATGGCCATTCAGAATATGATTGGATTGATATGCGATCCCATTGCCGACCGTGTGGAAGCCCCTTGTTTAGGAAAAAATGTAAGTGCGGCCGTGAATGCCTTGTCGTCGGCCACGATGGCCTGCGCGGGCTACAACGCTCTCATTCCATTAAATGAAGTAATCGAAACGGTTTCGTCGGTGAGTAGTCAAATGCCAACTTGTAATAAATGCACGGGTAAAGGTGGCTTAGCAATCACGAAGACGGCTTGTGCAATTAAGGGAAAATTGTCGATAAAAAGTACGCTGATTCACTCGTAAAATATTCACAAATAGGTAATCCCCTGTAATTAGCTTGCATTAAATTTTCCAAAGTCGGTCACCTACTATGCGAAGCTTGTAGCTTCATACCTATTACTTGCAGCTCTTAGCCACAGATTTATCATTTTAGAACTCGATTATTTCAATCGTTCTTTCGTAAAAGTAGTAAAACTAATGTGATGCAATACTTTTGAACCAGCGTACCCATAAGTAGTATAACTACTTGTTTTTTAGGGGTATAAATGACGACTTAATAGAAATTAGAAACCCAAAAACAGCATTTTGACCAAAAAAAGAGGTAATTCTAAAAAGAAAGCATTGGGGTAGTCCTACGAAGAATAAATCAATTTTAAGCCAACATAGTTTAGTCTGCCGACATAATTTTAACCCTTGTATAAATGAGGAGGTGACAGAAAAATAATATTGCTTTTAAAACTAAATTTACTGGTATATTTTCACTTCTATTACATATCAAAAATGCCCTGTGATAAAACACATTTTTTTTTCATCTTAATGTCCATCTATTTCTTGTCTTGTGGTACCGATGTGTACGTATCAAAAGAACAGAAAGAGGTAATAACAGTGGACAGTAAGCTTTCGCAAAATACTACGGGTATGTTTAAATTTACTCCTGCCAGGCCATTAAGTAATACTCCTATAAATGTGTATTACCATATTCCAGCCGGAGATATTAAAAACATGCCTATTCTTATGTCATTTCACGGGGCTGGGCGAAATGCTAATGACTACCGAGATTGCTGGATCAAAATGGCAAATGACAAAGGTTTCATGGTTTTTGCCCCTGAGTTTACCATTGATAACTTTCCTAGTTCGGATAATTACCAAACTGGTAATGTCTTTATCGACGCGGACATGCCAAGCTTAGCCTCCATGAAACCTAAGAACGAATGGACATTTTCTATCATTGATTCCTTATTCAATCATATCAAAAAAGAAGTAGCTGGAAATCAAAAATCTTACAATGCGTGGGGGCATTCAGCTGGTTCGCAGTTCTTACATAGGTTCATCCTATATGTACCAGATAGCAAATTAGAAGTAGCAGTATGCTCTAATGCCGGCTGGTACACTGTGCCTGAATATGGGATATTATATCCGTATGGTTTAGGCGAAAGTCAAATTGAAAAAAAGCAACTTTCTGATGCGTTTGCAAAAAAAGTATTCATTCATTTAGCCGAAAACGATACAGATCCAAACGCTTCAGCCTTGAGGCGTAATGAAATAGTAGATAAACAACAAGGAACAAATAGGCGAGCCAGAGGAGAATACTTTTTCAAAACAGTTATAAAGACAGCCGCTGAAAACAACTTTTCACTCAATTGGTATAAAACCCCTGAAGTCCCGAACGTGGCACATGACTATATTCCTATGGCCGAAGATGCGGTAAAGTATTTGTTTAAATAAGTGAGTTTAAACAAATTGTACACTCTCTTACCTAAAAACATAAATTCCCCCTTTTACAGTTTCGAACTCAACAACACCATCTTCGGTAGAAACGACAGCAATTTTCTTTCCATTGAGTGTCGGTGTTAGCTGAGAACCTGTATTGATTCGACATAAAGAGCCAGCGTTAGATTTTACGCTGATAGCTGTTACTTTGTCGTCTTCCCAAGTATAGTTAAGTTCAAAACCTCCTCTGACACGCACGCCATTGAATGACCCCTTCCCCCATTCCCCTGGCAGTGCGGGAAGTAATACAATCTCGTCTTCGTGCGATTGGACGAGCATTTCGGTGATGGCGGCCGTCATTCCAAGAGACCCATCAACTTGCAACGGGGTAAAGCATTTGGCAAAAAGTGACATGTAACATTGTTCTTCCAAATACCCTTTGTAGATAGCATGTGCCCGTTCGCCATCCGATAACCTTGCCCACAAAGCTGTTTTCCAAGCCCTGGAAAAGCCGGTTCCCCCATCGCCCCGTTGCTCCAAAACCGCCTTGATACCGTTCACTAATTCCGGGGTATGCTTTGCCGACAACACATTTCCGGGATACAAGCCGTACATGTGAGAAAAGTGTCGGTGCTTATCCTCAAGCTGTTCCAAATCATCAGCCCACTCTTGAAGATTTCCGCTTTTTCCAATTTGGGAAGGGACTAATCTGCCACGGGCAATTTTTACTTTTTCTACATATTCTTTGTCCGCTTTGAGTAGTTCAGCGGCGGTAATGTAGTAGCTAAATAAGTCTTTCAAAATCTGCATGTCCATGGTGGCTCCAGCAGCTATGGTGGTGAAGTAGTACATAGCCGTAACTTCGTCGTAGAAGTACTCATACCCCGGCCCCTTCGGTGGGTTTTCGGGAGAATTGGAAGGGTTGGTTACCAACCATTTGCCATTGGTATGCTCAACTAAAAAGTCCATAAAGAAATCTACCGACCCTTTCAGAATGGGGTACATTTCTTTCAAAAATGTTTCATCCTTCGTGTACAAGTAGTGTTCCCACATGTGCGTGACCAACCAAGCCCCTCCCACCGTGAATGTACCCCAAGTGGGGCCATCCATGGGTGCGGCCACCCGCCACAAATCAGTATTTTGATGAAAAACCCACCCCGACGCACCGTAATGTTCTTTCGCCACCTGACTTCCCTGATCCGTCAGTTCCTTAATCATCGTAAAAAGCGGCTCCGACAATTCAGAAAGGTTAGCAGATTCGACGGCCCAATAATTCATTTCTGTATTGATATTGGTCGTGTATTTAGAATCCCAACTGGGATTCATATCCTTATTCCAGATGCCTTGTAAATTGGTAGGCTGAGTACCTACCCTACTGGAAGAAATCAGCAAATACCTCCCAAATTGATAGATCAAGGCCGCCAATTGTGGATCGGACGATGTTTTAATCTGCCTCAGCCTTTCATCCGTGGGTAGATAAGAATTTTCTGTAATGGGCAGTTGCAATGTTGCCCGATCAAAGAATTGCCGGTAATCAGCTACCGCATCATTTTTAATACTCCCGTAATTCTTTCGGTTTAGTACATTGAAGTAGTTTCTTACTCTTTTTTTCTCATCACCGCTGACATCTTTATAGTTTACAAAGTTGGTAGCAGCCACAAAATAGAGGGTTACCATATCGGCATCTTTTACTTGAATTCTCGTGCCTTTTATGGTGGTACCTCCCCCTTCTGATTTCACTTTTAACCTCGCCTCAAACCTTAATTTACCCCCGACGCCCAGGTAGTCAGCCGACTTACCTCGTAAAATCAATTCGTCGTTCCCTTCCACATCCATGCGAAAGTAGTCCGTGGCATAGTTTGAATGGGCACTATTCCGTACGCCCCGTAGTTCTGTCTCAAAATTAATCTTCCCTTTCTCACTAGCGGTGAACCGGATAGCGATGGTTTGATCGACGGCAGAGGCAAACACTTCCCGGGTAAACGTCACGCCATCTATCTCGTATTGGACCCCAGAAATGCCATTTCCTAGGTCTAACCACCGCTTGTAATTTTTAGCCTCCACTTTGTTTTCGTAAAACAAATGCAAGTTGGCCAGCGATTGATATTTTTGTTGCTCCACCGGGTACCCCATCAGTTTCCTACCAAAGAGTTTGTGGGCTTCAATGGGTTTTCCTTCGAAAATCAGTTGTTGGATTTTGGGTAATGACTCGTGTCCTCCTTTCACCACGGTGCTGTAAGGTCCGCCGCTCCAATACGTTTCCTCGTTGAGTTGAATTCGTTCTTCTTTAACGCCCCCAAAAACCATGGCACCCAAGCGACCATTACCTACGGGCAAGGCGTCTTCCCAGGCAGCGGCAGGTTTGGTATACCATAATACATTGGCGGGGTCAAAGGATTTGCCGTCAATTACTTCCGCAGTGACTACCTTTACCGGCTGATCTTGAGCATACGAGTAAACTACGGTAAACGAAACGAGAAAGAGAAGAATTGGGATTCTCATGGGCGAATGAATTTTGCTAGTGTAAACCAATTGAAGAAGTTGCTTACCTTAAGACCCTATTCCAGTACTTCATCATCGTTTGGCGTAAATGATACGAGGTATTTTCCCGTTCATAGATACCGTGTGCCCGCATGGGGTACGACATCATATCAAATAATTTATTGTGTTTAATTAACTCATTAGCAAGTCTTTCAAAGTTTTGATAGTGTACATTATCATCCGCTGTACCGTGAATAATCATTAGATCACCTTCCAGCTTACGAGCGTGCGTAATGGGCGAACCTTCGATGTAATTGGCCTCATTATCTGCCAAAAGACCCATGTAGCGTTCTTGGTAGATATTATCGTAAAGTCGTTGATCCGATACGAAAGATACTGCCAGTCCTGACTTATAGATTCCGGGATAGCGAAAAAGGCAATTCATGGTCATCTGACCTCCACCACTCCACCCCCACATCCCGATTCGTTCGGTGTCGATAAAATCATAGTTTTTGAACAGCACCTTGGCCGCCGCCGCCTGATCTTTGGCGGCCAAAATACCAATCTGCCCATAAATCGACTTTCTAAAATCCCGACCCCTCGGCGTTTTTGTGCCTCTGTTATCAATACTCACCACAATAAATCCCTGCTGCGAAAGGTATTGATGCCACAGGTCACCACCTTGCCAGGCATCTTGCACCGTAGCACCCGCCGGCTCACCGTACACGTAAAAAATGAGCGGATACTTTTTGTTCGGGTCAAAATTGGCGGGTTTTATCAGCCAGGAATCAAGGACGACTTCCCCAATATCTAATTTGATAAACTCCTTAGTATTTAACTGTAAGGCCTTCACTTTATTGGCTAGTTCATGGTTGTCGACCAAAACGCGAATCGGTTGGTGCGATTGAAGATCAATGAGTGAAATATACGGCGGGGTCGTTGTGTTCTGAAAGGTCTGGATGGCATATTTTGCATCGGCAGAAATTTGATACTCGTGTTGCCCCGATTGATTGGCTGGGCTAACCCGCTCGTGGAGGCTACTTCCATCTAATTTGCTACGGTAAAGGTAGCGTTGCGTAAAGTTTTCGGGAGATGCAATATAGTACACATAACCGCTTACGGGATCAATGCAGTTAATTCGGACTACGTCAATTTCTCCTTTTGTGATGGTCGTAAAGTCTTTTCCATCCCGAGAGACCCGATATAGATTCAGCCAGCCATCTTTTTCACTCGTCCACGTAAAATACTGCTCATTTTCCAGCCAGATAATGTTGTCATGAATATCAAGGAATGCTTCGTCACGATCAATAAAAAGTTCTTTCAATTTCATTGTAATAGCGTTGCCCACCCAAACCGTATTTTGATTTTGCTTCCGGTTGAGTTGCTGAATCATCACTTCGTTAGAGTTGGGTATAAAATCCATCCGAGCGAGGTAATTGTTGGTTGGGTCACCGGGCACAGAAAACCACTTAGTGGCCCCGCCAGTAGCCGCTACGACCCCTACTTTTACATTGGAGTTGGCCGTTCCTACTTTCGGGTACGGAAGCGGTATGGGCTGCGAATAAATGGAATCAACATTATTGATGAGGTAGAACGTACCTATGTTTTTGGTATTGGATTGCCAATAAGCAATTTTGCTCCCGTCGGGACTCCACCGGAACCCGTCACGACAACCCAATTCTTCTTCGTAAACCCAGTCGAAGGTTCCGTTAATGATAGACTCGCTGCCGTCGGAGGTAATTTTAGTTATTTTACCCGAAGTAATGTTTTCTACGTAAATATTATTCTTGCTGACATACCCCACTCTATCCGCAGTTGGCGAAAACTTGGCGAACATCATGGTGGTGCGTTCCACCGACTTTCCGAGTTGAGTTAGTATGCCCGATTTTAGATCCAAAACCCAGTAGTCTCCCCGGGTATTATACCGCCACACCTTTTTGGTATTCGTAAAGATGAGCAGCTTGGAGTCGTCGGCAGACCATTCATAACTCTCGATCGGAAGTGGTCTGGTTTTGCCCGTCGGAATCAGCTTATCAGCCGGAACGATTATAGTTCTATCACCGGAAATTGCTTCGTATCTGACTATATCTTCACCGCCAATCCCTGTATTTTTCTCTAAGGTAGAATAGCCTTTATTATCCTTCATCCACCTTACTGGCCCAAATCTTTCGGCACTATAGGTGTCATTGCGATAGATATCTTCCAGCTCGAGAGCGGTTTGAGCAAACGTTGGGCACGAAAACAAAAAACAAGTTAAGAGGAGCACGATCTTTGGATGAGTCATAAATACAAAGTGGGTTGCGGTGAAAAATCTAAGATAGCAATAAACACGGGGATCTTTGGTAATTTCCTCCGCTTCCGCTGGGACTGAGTGTATAGCCCCTTTTGCCGATAGGGATGTTCCCAATGGCCATACCCCTTACAAACGGAGATATTGGGAATTTTTCAGAATCAATTGATTCCTCAGGACTTACCAATATTTGAGGTAGGATTCAACCAAATTCGACAGGCTCCTTTCCTGAGTGGCGGCGTACTCTTTCGCTTTTTTAATTACATCTTTGTCGAGGGTTAGGGTTAGCTTGGATTTCATGGTGATTTTGGGAAATATTGGATTTCTTTATGGAATTATCCTGCCTATCGCGTCACAGACGCCAGGTGATGTGCGCCCCGATTGCAAATCAGGGCGAGCGGATACCTTTCTGTGAAGGTGCAGTCACAGGCTACGGGCTATGTTTGGCCGCCAGATGCAATCTGGCGGCAGCGGGGGGCCATTAGATGCAATATGGCGGTAACGGGGAATGCCGGTTTCTTTCATTGATCTAAGCCTTACGTTTTCATTTGTGTTTTTCAAGCAAGTACTCCCGATAAGCGGTTTTATAACCAAAATTGGGCGGAAGTAAGTTTCCCTTAACCATGCTCCTCACAAACGGTGTTATCGGGATTTTCTCATAATCTATGTATTCCTCACGACTCACCAGTAATTTGAGGTAAGATTCTACCAAACTTGACAGGCTCGTTTTCTGAATGGTGGCGTACTCTTTCGCTATTTTGATTAAATCCTTGTCAAGTGTTAGGGTTAGGCTGGATTTCATAGCGATTTTGGACTGATAGCGGATTACTTGATGGAATTATCATAACCTGTCGCGTCGCAGACGCTAGGTGAGGTGCGCCCCGATTACAAATCAGGGCGAGCGGGGGGGGGGGAATT
>Ga0209491_10009429_pt1 | contig 11989 bp, 12 predicted proteins | sample BON02_FD_187213 | JGI IMG/M metagenome (GOLD analysis project Ga0209491, IMG submission 187213) | Freshwater microbial communities from Lake Bonney liftoff mats and glacier meltwater in Antarctica - BON-02 (SPAdes) (version 2) | ecosystem: Environmental > Aquatic > Freshwater > Ice > Glacier... | reverse complement strand
CCCACCTCCCACCCCTTCCTCCTCGCCTCCTTATCCGCCCTAGCCGCATCGAGCTTCTCCGCCCACCTCTTCTCCTTCTCAATCTTCTTCTCCAGCTTATGATTCGACCCCTCATGCTCCTTCAGTTGCCGCCTTTGTTCATCTAATGCCTTGAGCAACATTTCTTTGAGCTCCGCCGCGGGTTTCCGGGAGAAATTATTGAAGTTAGGACAGGTGGCATGGTTCCTGTTATCGAGGACGTGGCCTATGCGAGGGCCACGGACGCAGACGAACACGCCGGGGTACCCTTCTAGCGTCTCGTAGTCGGGAGGAGCCTGAGGGAGGAAGTGAGGGAGGGAAGGAGGGGTGAGAAAAATACGCACCGGAAGATACAACCGTCAAAGAGCCAAAACTTAATATAATCCCTCCCTCCCTCCTCCCTCTCTCCTTTCTTCCTTCTTCTCACCTGCGTCGCACAGGCTGGATCGGGCCACTCCATCGCATACCACCACCGCCGCAGCAGCTTCTGCACCAACTCTCCCTTGTCCAACTGATAAAAGTCTTGCGTCCGTGCCCCGTGCGCTGCTGACTTACTGCTGCCGCTGCTCCTCGAGGAGGGCTTCTTGCTGCTGCTGCTGCCGCTGCTCGCTGCGGCTGCTGCGCTGCTACTGCTCTCCCTCTCCCGTTCCTTGTCCTTCTTCTTCTTCTTCCTTTCTTTTTGCCGTGCTGCCTCCTCCTCGTCCTCCTTCTCCTTGCTTGCCTCTGCTTTGGCCTTCTTCTTCTTCTTCTCCTCCTCCCCTCCGCCTCCTCCTCCTCCTCCTCCGCATTCCGACTCTTTTATCTTCTTCGTCGCACCGCTGCCGCTGCCGCCATTAGCGGAGGCAGCACCAGGTGGATTACGGAAAAGCTTCGAGATGGGCATGTCATCGTCATTCACGTACTTGGCTGCTGCTGCTGCTGCTGCTGCTGCTGCTGCAGGCGCTGCTGCCACTTTGGGAGCAGGAGGAGCAGCAGTGGCAACGAGAGCAGCAGATGCAGAAGAAGAAGAGGCAGCTGCAGCGCCACCACCATTCTTAGCCAGCGAGGCGAGGGACATGTCGTCCTCGTCGTCGCTTTCGATGACGCCGGAGCTTCCGGCGTGCGTCTTGAGGGAGGCCAGGGGTGGGGGAGGGTCCACGTTGGCGGCGGCGGCGGCTGCTGGTTGAGCGGAGATGGCTTGGGTGGCCGAGGCGGCGGGAGTGCCGGATGCTGCGCCGTTGCTGTGGTGGAGGTAGATGGAGGATGTGAGTGTGGGACTTGTACGAATGAGGAGAGGGAGAATGGAAGCAAATTCTGCTGGTCCTCGTTCTCGTTTCTCAAGCACCCGACTAACTACGTACCTGGTGCTGTGCGCCGTCTCCATCATGGTGTGCAAGAGTGCGTAAAACGTTTTGTCGTCTGTGTGCTCTTGTGGCCAAAGGGGGGCGTCTTGGGGTCCCTGTGATGTGCGTGTGGTGATGGAAGAATCAGATGATGCTTGATGATGCGGCTGTGGAGGAGCAAAAAGAGACACCAGCTTGTTGACCAGGCGACCACACCACGGACACTCCAAGGTACCTTTCCTGTGCATATCGATGGCATAGGGTGAATGCTTAAGGATGGATCACAGAGCTTGCTTTGGAAGGCATTGCTAGGCAGCCTCCCCTCCCTCCTCTTGGGCGAGGATGTGGAAGAAGGCGATGCTCGGCCTCCCCACGACGAAAAAAGTTGACGACGACCGAAATCCAAGGCCAAAGCCCAAAAGCACCCCAGATTACGCAAGTGGAAGCCAAGTATCCGTCGAGCTGAAGTTGTCGATGATCGAGGTGTTGCTGCTTTAGATCAAAAAGGCAACGCAAGTCCTCACTATTTCCTTTTCCCACCACCCCATCCATCCAATCAGGCAGTCCAGCCATGAGAAGTCTAGCAACCACGGCATGGTTGCCAACTCTCGGAAGCTTGCTCCTGCTCCCTTGCACCGTGGCTTTTCTGGCCGTGCCGCTCCGCAGCCCGGGCCGGCAACATCCTGGCGGTACGTACACCACTAGCAAGGCGTGGGTGGGTGGGAGGGAGGGGAGGGAGGGAGAGGAATGGTGTAGGACACGGGCTGCGGCTATGCGGAAAGACGGCTGCTGCGGCTGCTCCTCCTCCTCCTCTTGACGTCCAAGCCCTTGGCTATCGTCATTTTTCGTGCAGGCAGGCGTGGCAGGGAGGGAGGGGTGGGAGTAGGCGTATGTCCTTTGGGACCACTAGTCTTGAGCCTGAAAAGCGTGTGGATGGTCCGCCTCCAACCCTCATCGTGCCTTGTGTCGAAGCTCCCCGCTGCCCTACCTCTCGCTCTTGTCCGCAGGAGGCAGGGAGGTAGCCCTCTACCCCATGTGATCCCGTCCACGCTAGCGACACTATCACAACGCATCAAGCTCACGAATTCATCGCATCTATCCTACCCTCTCTCTCCCTCTCCACGCTATCGACTTTCCTCCAAACTGCCCCTCCTCCTTCTCACCCTCCCCTCCTTTACAACACACAGCCGTCCTCTCCTCCTCCTCCCCCTCCCGCCTCCACGCCGCCGCCACCGTCGCCCCCGTCCAAGCCACCCCCAGCACCAGCAGCAGCAGCAGCAACGCACCACAGGATCAACAGCAGCAACAGCAGCAGCAGCCACCAGCAGGTGATGGTTTTGGAGGCGCCCACCCGATCAGGCTGAGTATCTCGGAGCGGGCAAGGACGGTGACGTACGTGGCGACGGCTGCGACGTTGGGCACGTTCAGTGAGTCGGACACGACGCCGTTTGGGAGTTATGTCGATTACATTCTGGATGATAAGGTAGGGAGGGAGGACGAGGGAGGGAGGGAGGGAGGGAGGGAGGGGAGGAGGGCGGGTGTGAAGGTATGTGGGCGACGTTCAGTGAGTCGGACACGACGCCGTTTGGGAGTTATGTCGATTACATTCTGGATGATAAGGTAAGGAGGGAGGACGAGGGAGGGAGGGAGGGAGGGATAGGAAGAAGAGGGAGGGCCTCGTTTGGCGCTCTCGCTCAGCGTTGAGACGCTTGTCATGCATGGTTTAGTCAGTCGGCTCATCCGCGTTTCCTTCTCCTTCTCATTCCCCTTCTCCTACCTTTCTCCTTCCCTCCCTCCCTCCCTCCCTCCCTCCCTCCCTCTTCTTCCTATAGGGCTGGCCCGTCCTCCTCCTCTCCGAGCAATCGCTGCACACCCAAAACATCAAAGCGAACCCCCAGGTCAGCCTCTTCGTTCAAATGCCCAAAACGGGCAAAGCAGACAGCTCAACCTCCGCCGCGCTCTCCCGCGTCACTTTAATCGGAAATATCGTGCCTGTCGAAGCAGAGGAACTACCTGCTATCCGAACAGCATATAGCATCGTGCATTCTTACTCGGAACGACTGGTGGAAAGCCCTAAATTTTCCTTCTGCAAGCTTCAGCCGGAGAGGGTTTATTTCGTGGGTGGGTTCGGGGTTTTGAGTAAGTGGATTCCAGTGTCAGAATATGAAGCAGCGGTGCCTGATGTGCTTGCCCACGAGATGTCACGAATTGTGGCGAGGATAAATGGGGAGCATGAACCGGAGTTGAGGCTTATGTGTCGTCATTTTTTGGGGGCGCAGGAGGTGGATCAGGTTACTGCAACGACTGTTGATCGGCTTGGGATTGATCTGCGAGTGACGAGTGGGGAGCTGACGGATGAGTACCGGGTTGGGTTTAGAGAGAAGGTGACGAGCACGGAGGATGCGAAGAGTGAGTTGGTGAAAATGTTTCAGGAGGCGTGGGAGAGGGAGCATGATTATGCATGGATTGAGGAGTTGCCGCCTGTTATCAGGTATGCGGAGGATATTTTGAGGAAGCGGGGTTAGAGCCCTTGAAAAAACAAATTACTTTTCTGTTTGGCGGAGGTTTAGGGGGTGGGGGGAGGAGAGTGAGATTGACAGGGGGAAGGAGAGGTGGTGAGAAACACGAAAGAAGAGGAAGAGTTTCTGGGTGGAGAAGGAGGAGAGGGAAATAGACGTTGAGCAAATGGTAAGACCGGAAGACGAGAAAGAAGAGAAAGCATGACAGGGGGAGGAGGAGGGGGAGGGGGAGAGAAAAAGAGACCGTGTGTGTCTCTAGAGGCAGAACACAACGAGGCAACAGAAAACAAAGAAGCAAGAGGAAGACAAAAACAAAGACAGAAGGGAAAGAGATAGAAGGAGAGTGAAAGTGAACGAGACACTTTACAGGCTTTCTTATTGTACCAAGGAAGACAGGAAACGAGAGAGAGAAACAAAGATGGCTGGTGGCACGTGTAGGCAAGAAAAAGAAGCGCCACTGAAGCCAAACCCCATAGAAGCGCCACTGAAGCAAGACAAAGAAAGAAAAAAGAAGAAGCAACAAGAAAAGAGAAGAAGCAACAAGAAAAGAGAAGAAGCAACAACAAAATTGCTTTCCACATCACTTCTTCTCCTCCCTAATTTTTATTTAGGTTACTTCCCTCCCACCACTCCCTCCCCCCCTCCCGCCTGCTCCGCCACATGCAACCCCCCCAACCTCTCCACCTCCTTCACAAACGCCTCCACCACCGGCCGTTCCGCCGCCTCATCCGCATCAATCAACGGCCCTAGGTACAATCTCAAATCCGGCTGCTTCGCCCCCTTCATTTGGTTCAACACCCTCAAGGTCGCCCCTGGGTTTTGGCTCCTCGCAAACACTTCCATCGCATCAGTAAACAAAAGCAAATCAGGCTCCAACCCCTCCTTCCCCATCCCTTCCAATATCCCCAGACATTTCTCATAATCCCCCGTCTTCGCCAAGCTCTTAATCAACCCCCTATAACTCCCATTATTCGGCACCAATCTCCCCTCGCCCTCCTTTCCTCCCTCCCTCCCTCCATCCGTCTTCATCTCATCCAACAATCGCTGGGCCACCGCTGTCTCGTGCGCCATGCCCGCACATAATATAGCTGTATTATAAGCAGTCAATCGTACAGGTAACCCACCACTACGCATCTCCCTCAGTAAATCCAGACACTCCGTCCATCGTGCTGGGTCGGGTTTCGAGCAGGCAAACATAGCAGCATGATACGTCTCCACCCCAGGTTCCAACCCATCCTCCTCCTTCATCTGTCGAAGCAACGCTAACGCGCCCTGCCAGTCCCCACAACGGGCCGAGGCAGCAATAGCAGTCGTATAAACAGGGAGGAGCTTCGGGCCATCCATCTGACTTAGCAATTCTGTGATCATTTTGGTTTCTTTCGCCTTGCCACACGCCATCAGCAACCCCTGGTATGTGTGTGCGTCCGGCCGGAGCTTGTGTTGTAGCATCTCATCACGGAAGTTTTGGGCTTGGGCCCAGTCGCCTGCGCGGGCGGCGCCGAAGACGAGGAGGTTGTAGGTGAGGTGGTTGGGGACGACGTGCGTTTTCTGGCTCTCAAAGAGCTGGTTCAGCAGGCCGATTGCTTGTCCCATTTGCCCGGCCCGCACGCAGGTGCCGATGGCGACGTTGTAGACGAGGAGGGTGGGCTCGGCGGGCATGTGGGGGAATCTGTTCAGGGCTGCCACGGCTTTCTCGGCGTCGGAATCTGCGGCTGCTTTTGCGAGGTCTTGGACCAGGGCTTGGAGAGTGGTCTTGCCTTCCGTGTCGTTGGCCTTCGAAGACGAAGACGGGGAGGAGGAGGACGAGGAGGAAGAGAAGGCGCGCGAGGCGGCGGTGTGGTTTCGTGGTGGCGGTGGTACGCAATGCGGCCTTGCGAGGGTGCTGTGGTTGTGGCTGGAAGAAGACAGGCAGGAGGTTGCAACCAACAGGGTTACCACAGTGCGCCGCATGGATGAGCCCACCGCTAAGGCCGGCATTCGCCTCAGGAGCTGTCTCATAAGGGCTGGCTCCATTGCCTGTGGTTGGGATAGGTGGTGGTGGTCAGTGAGAAATCAGAGGCAAGACGACGCACCTATCGTCACCATGGAGGAGAGGCAAGGGCTCCTTTCTTCTCTTCTTACTTCCCCATTCATTCATGCCCTTACGTCCACCACCACACATGCTGCGACAGGTGTGGTGCCTCCATCACGTCCACCCGCTCCTATGGCTTGATAAGCCGGGGTGTCCAAGGCCGAAGGGAAAACGCGCAACTCGCTTCACAAATGCAGCTTCTAGCTTCCGTTATGGGCGGCTTGGCACGCATCCGAATACACGACCCCCTCCGTCACTCCTTTCTTACCAACAACCCACATCACACCCACAGGCAACCCACCCCACCCGCATGCCTACCTCTCCAAGGAGACGGTGGCAGCAGCCATGGTGGCGGCGGCTTCCTCTCTTCTTTGTGGTACTGGTGCTAGTGCTGCTCCAACCCATCCTACGCCCCGTCACGGCAACAGACAGCCAGGGCCTCGCGGCTGTCATGCCACACGCACACTACGACGACGCCCATCACCATCACGCAGTGGTAGAAGGCGAGGGCGGCCCCAAAGCACACGACAAGCCTAGCGACTTGCTTGCTGAGGCAGAGGGGGAAATGGACAGGGACGCGGAGATTGTCAGCACGGTCCAGGTGGAGGTCGACCGGCTCCAAGCCTTGTGGAAACAAGTCTTCGACAACCCCACGGGCGTCGACGACAGCAGCAGTGGCACGAGCAGCAGCAAAGGCAGCAAGGCAAGCAAGAAAGGCTGGTCCAACCGGCAAAAGCTCCAACGCGAATTTTCTCGCATCCAAGAAAGTTTGCTGACGCTCGCTAATCACATGGACGAAACGAAGCAAGACCTAACACAAGCCCACGACGCCATCGAGCGCAAAGAAACCCTTCAAGACCTTGAACAACTCGTCCGAGAAGGCAAAATGGGCGTCAACTACGAGACAGGCGAGCTAGCCCCCGCGGCCCTGAGCAATCTAACTAGCGCCCTTCTCAATTCAGCAGCAGCTACCAACAACGCTGCGGAGGCTGGTGGTGTTGGTGGAGGAGGAGCAACAGACGCACACGGCGGGCACGGGGCGCATCGTGCCGCAGGCGAGGCCAACGGCCATGGCGGCGATAGCACTGGCATTGGTTCCTTGCCCTCCACCACGACCACGCAGCAGCAGCAAGAGATGGCCGCAGCGGTGAGCAAGCTTCAACAGGCGGCAGACCCAGCAGTATTACATTTAGACGTGGAGCTCTTGCGCGATGTGGTGTTGCTGTCGGTGAGCACGGCTTTGGGGGGGTTTGCGGCTACGGTGATGCATCTACCTGCTGCGTGTGGGTATATGGTAGCAGGGATGTTTATTGGTCCAAGCGGAATGAATCTGATGACAAAGGTGGTGGAGGTTGAGACACTCGCACAATTCGGTTCTATTTTTCTGTTGTTTGGTCATGGTATGCTTTATTGTCAGCAGTACCATATCACGAACTTGGGGGGGAATCTATCAGATACCTTTGCTGCTGGAGTGCTTATTTTATCGGCCATTTTTTTCCTGGTCATTTTAGCGTATACGTGTTTTGTGGGCGGCGCGCACTTTTATCAAGCCACGCTTGTAGCGTCTGCTGTGTCCTTGTCCTCGACGACAGCAACGGCGCATGCCTTGGTCGCGAACAGGCTGCGTGAGACGGGGTATGGTAAAACATTGATTGAGCTAATGGCGGTGCAAGACCTGTTGATGGCCCCTCTTCTCTCCATCCCTACTGCTGTTAAAGAGCTGTTGTCCGAGCATGGTCTTGTGCATATACTTCCTATCCTTGCGTGTTATGCTGCTGCTATTACAGGTGCGGCTTTGTTGAGTAAGAAGTACATGCCCCGGATTATTAATCTGAGGAATCGAGCAGAGAATTCCCTAAGTCTCGATTTGTTCATCTTGGGCCTGGTGTCCTATTGCCTGCTTATGTCTTTATTGACGGAATGGATGGGGTTAAGCCACGAGGCGGGTGCTTTACTGGCTGGATTAGTACTGGCAGACGTACCTCAGATTGGGAAGGCGGTTGCGGTGATGGAGCCATTGACTTGCTTGTTTGGTGGGATGTACCTGGGGTCATTAGGCATGATCTTAAGCCCGCTTTTTCTGGTTCATCACGCGGGGACCATCGTCCTGTGTGTGGCAGCGGTGTTACTGATTAAGATTGTGACTGTCTCGGTCGGCATGCGTGCATTGGGGTACTCCATCAAAGCCTCCTTGCTCGGTGCCTTGTCCATGGCACATATCTCGGAGCTCTCCCTCTTCCTCGTCTCCCGCGCCCAAGAACACAAGCTCATCTCCCGGCATGTCTACCTCATGGTCGTGGCCACCACCGTCGTCCTCCTTATCCTCACCCCCTTCTCCTCCCATGCCTTTAAAGGAGTCGATCGGAGTGAGTACAAAGTGGGGGTGCACAAATCCCCTTTTGCCCGGTGGATCGCGGCGGCGCCCTCATCATCCTCATCGGCAAGGCAGGGTCCAGGGCGGAGTCCACTGCCTTCTTCGGCCATCACGCATGGGAACGGTACGGGGACTTTGCCTAATGTAGGAGGAGGAGGGAGTGGGGCGAGTCATCGTCGGCCTGGTGGGGTTGGTGGGGGGAAAATGGGGAGTTTGGAGTATGAGGGGGAAGGGCAAGACGATTTGGATGGAGGGCTAGAGGACGATGAAAGCGGCCCGATGATTGTGACGGAGGGTGCTTGACTGACCGGCACCGCTCCTTCTTTTTGGAGGGGTTGGGCTGGAGGAGGAAGAGCGGGAGACCTGGAAATGGGACTGCGGGGTCGAGCCCGAAATTGTTAATTCACCGAATAAAATATGCAACATGTACATGAATGATGACCACAACAAAAAGAAGAAACCCCAAAGCAAGTGAATGAAATAAAAGAGCTTTTCCTTTTTTGCTTTTGCTTTTGACCTCCCTATGGTATGGGCCAAGTGGTTCACCGGCGGCCGCGCGCCTGGCGAGAACGAGCGATCTGAACCCGCCGTTCCCCCACCACGGGGAGCTTGTTCCTGTTGGTCCTTTTTGGGTTGTTTGTAAAGCTTAGCCTGAATGCCGTCTAATAAGGGTTGCCTGGACGTGGCAGTGTTGCTTGGGGCGGATGGTCAGAAGGCTGCGACGCATGGGTCGGTCTGCTCCATCATCATCTGGTCCTCTGCTAATTTGACACGGAGGCATGCGCGGCGTGGGCCAAAAAAGCACGGAGCCCATTTGGAACAGGAACACTCCTTCTTACACTCACTCCCATTGTGTCTACTGTCCACAGGCGCGGGCTGGGGTGGCTTGGGGAGTTGTTTTCGCACCTAGACTGGGTTCTCTCCTACCAGCGCCCGCCCCCACCCTGCCTCGGGAAAATAATAAGCAAGGCACACACACACAGAAGGAGCGCGGCGCCTCGACCACTGCGCTTGGGCAATGCCACCGACGACGACCATAGCTCTTGACTCACTCCCTTCCTCCGCGCACTTACATTCCCCACAGAGAAGGGCCTAGCAAACTTCCAGGAGAGGAGTGCCGCGCCAGCCTTGCCTCTCTCCGAGGTTCCTGCTCTCCACGCGCGACCGAACCCACCTGCTGCGACCCGCTAAGCAGCCAGGCACAGGACAGCTTAGGCATCATGGCCCAGTCGTGCAATGCCGGTGGGATGGGGACGGCGGGCTGGTTGATTGGGCGCCTGCAAGAAACAGTTAAAGGTACGTCCGTTGTATGAGGCACCCGGCCTCCCCCTCTCCTCCCCTCCTTCCCTCCCCCTTCCATTCTTCTACAGAGTAACCTTCCGTAGAACGCTGCAGCAAAGCCCGTTATCTATATGTCCCCAGTTGGCCTTTTCTAGGACCCTTGTCTATGCCGGAAGCGCGCGACCGCTCAATTTCGGGGAAATCAACGCCCTTTTTAATTCTCATTAACCCCCGCGCGCCGCGCCGTGAGCGCTCTGTCTCCTTTATTTGATTAGGCTCTCCCACTCACAATTACTCACCATATCTCACAAAACCCACACCATCACCACCATCACTCCCAAAAACAGCTGCCGCCGCCGCGACCGAAGACATCGAACTGCCTTCAAAAACCTTGAACGTCCCCCTCCTCGTCTTCCTCAAAGCCTCCCTCGTCGTCCTCATCGTCTACCTCCTCCTCGTTTACCTCGAACGGCGGCACAAGCTCGTCAGCGACTGCAGGACAGGCATCGCCTTTTTAAGCGTGCTGCTTGACATGTATGTGTTTAAGAAACCCCGTACGTTCACTCGGTGCTTTGCCGATGCTGTGCGTAAATGGCCTAATAAAATAGCAGTCCACTTCGTCGACGACGGCCGGCAGCTGACCTTCAAAGAGATCGATATTCGTGCTAATAAAGTCGCGCATTTACTAGCCAAGCACGGGTTGGGGAGGGGGGATGTAGGCGCAGTGATGATGACGAACAAGCCGGAGTATATTATTGTCGAGCTGGCGATTGCGAAGCTAGGTGCGGTCTCGGCTCTGTTGAACTATAATTTGAAAGGCGAGCCTCTGCAGCATTCCTTGCAAGTGGCCGGTGCAAAGCTCTTGGTCTTTGATGATGATTTGGCTGAGGTCGTCCAGCCCGTCCTTCAAGCCTATGCAGCTGCCAAGGGTGGTGGTGGAGGAGGACAAGAGAGTAAGAGCAAAAAAGGCAAGGAGAAAGACGCCCCCCCCGCAGCAGGCGGTGCAGTCCCCGCCCTCTTCTTCGGCCCGGGCAATGCAGCACTGAAAAAGTGGGCCATCAGTATGAATAAAGTGGTGGCCTCCCAACCAGAAACCCTCCCCGAATACGCCAACCTCGACAAACAACCCCAAAATGAACCCATGTCCCTAGTCTACACCAGCGGCACCACCGGCCTCCCCAAAGCCGCCGTCGTCAAGCACAGCCGAGTCTTCCTCATGTCCATGTCATTCGCCCGTCAATTCTCCGTCCAGCACTCCGACAAAATCTATTGCACCCTCCCCCTCTACCACTCCGCCGGTGGCAACATCGGCCTTGGCATCATGGTCAACCGCGGGTGTACTCTCGCCCTGCGCTCCAAATTCTCCGCCTCCAATTTCTTCAAAGACGTGCACGAGACCGGCGCTACAGTCACTCAATACATAGGTGAGCTCTGCCGTTACCTCCTCTCTACCCCTCCCGGTCCCTATGACCGAAAACACAAGCTCCGCCTTGCCTTTGGGAATGGCTTACGGCCCGACGTCTGGCCTAAGTTTGTCTCTCGTTTTAATATTCAGGAGATTGGGGAGTTTTATGGTGCCACGGAAGGGAATATCGTTTTCTTTAACTACTGGGGGAGGGGGGAGCCGCCTGGGGCTATTGGCAAGGGAGGGTTTTTCAATCGGATTATTTTAGGGTGGACCATCGTGAAATTTGACCCGATCAGAGAGGAGCCGATCAGGGATAGTAGGGGAAGGTGTATTCCGTGTGAGGATGGGGAGGCGGGGGAGTTGCTTGCAAGGATTTCGATTACGAGTGAGTTTAGTGGGTATTATAAGAATAAGGAGGCGACGGAGAAGAAGATTTTGAGGGAGGCGTTTGGGTGGAAGAATTCGCATTGGTTTAGGTCTGGCGATTTGATTATGGTGGATGAGCAGAGTTATATTCATTTTGTGGACCGGATTGGGGATACCTTCAGGTGGAAGGGGGAAAATGTCTCGACGACGGAGGTGGCGTTGGCCCTTGGGAAGGTAGAGTGTTTGGAGGAGGTGAATGTGGTGGGGGTTGAGGTGCCGGGGAAGGATGGACGGGCGTGTATGGCGGCGGTCACGATCAGGGAGGGGCAGAAGCTGGATTTGGATGGTGTGCTTTCGGAGGCGAAGGCGCATTTGCCTGCTTATGCGGTGCCTGTTTTTATAAGGGTGTTGGAGAAGGGCACGCAGGAGACGACGGGGACGTTTAAGCATATGAAGGCCAAATATAGGACGGAAGGGATCAATTGTGAGGTGGTTAAGGATGAGATGTATTGGTTGGACCCCTGCCAGAAGGAGGGGGGGTATGTGCCCTATGGGAAGGAGGCGTATGCTAAGATTTGCTCGGGCAAGTCGAAGTTGTAAGGAGGGGAAGGAGGGGAAGGAGGGAGGGAG
>Ga0209491_10009427_pt1 | contig 11991 bp, 12 predicted proteins | sample BON02_FD_187213 | JGI IMG/M metagenome (GOLD analysis project Ga0209491, IMG submission 187213) | Freshwater microbial communities from Lake Bonney liftoff mats and glacier meltwater in Antarctica - BON-02 (SPAdes) (version 2) | ecosystem: Environmental > Aquatic > Freshwater > Ice > Glacier... | reverse complement strand
TATAGAAGAGGTGTCCTAGATGCATACATATTTGAGGACATACATCAAGTGAGAGAGCAAACTGATATCTGGGTAGAGGATTATAATAATAAAAGACCACACGATGCACTTGGAGGTATACCTCCAACTTTATACGCCAAAAATCATCTAGGGGTACCCCTAGATGATTTTTGAATAACTTTGTTATTCAATTAATAAAAGGTACTAAACAAGGGAAGCCTACACCATTGTACTCTGGGATAATAAATATAAATTGTTGTGCGGGTATAAAAAACTCGTCTCTTATATAATGGGCATACTTTGAATTGCTTTTATAGGAAGGGGCATTTAAGTTTTCAAAACTTATTTCTGTTAAATCAAGTAGTCTAACTTTTTTTTTTGTTTTCAGAGTAAGGAGTAGTAGAGTTTCTTTGGCCACTTTGTGAGTCTTGCTTTCTAGTCTATTTGTTGATGAAATTATTGTTATCATATTTCTTCGTATTAAAATATTTGGTAGTTGAAATATTAGCTGTAAAGTGAGCAGATTAGGTATACTCTAAATACAGCAAACATCCTTTTAATTTTTCTTGTCTTCTTTAAAGTAAGAGGGTTTCCAAAATAGGTTTCCGAATATAATTTTACATTTATCGCTAAATGTCCTGCAACGTTTAACCTCTTCCCATATATTTTTATATTCAATAAAATTAATGGTAAGCGGGTTGTTCGTATCTATGTTTTGCGTCAAACCATATATTACCTTTTCCTCTTCTCGTTCATACGTTCCGAAAAGTTTATCCCAAATTATTAAGATACCTCCGTAATTCTTATCCAGATATTTTCGGTTCGATCCGTGATGAACCCGATGCACGGAAGGGGTATTGAATATTTCATCCAACCAACCTAACTTGTATATTTTCTCAGTATGAATCCATGTTTGATATTGAACTACAAAAATTAGACACATAATTGCCTGAAAAGGATTAAATCCGGCTAGAATCATTGGGATTAAAAACATCCATTCAAAGAGCCCCTCGATAATACTTAAGCGAAAGGAAATGCTTAAATTATACTCCTGAGAAGAATGGTGTACACTGTGGCTTGCCCATAGGATACGGTGTTCGTGTTCCAGTCGGTGCATCCAGTAATACGTAAAATCTGCTGCTACTATCCCGAGGCCCCAAGTCCACCATGTCATAGGAATAGCGTACGGAATAAAATAGTAAATGGGCAATAGAGCTACTAATCCTAAAGAACCCAGTAACAGTTTCTCTGTTAGTTGTCCTAAAAAGTAAATAGCAATATTGGATATTGTGTCTTTCCAATTTCGTCCTTTTCGTTTAGTTAAATCAAAGACTATTTCTATCACTATTAGTGAAATATTGAAAATGAAAAACGCTGCAACCAAGGTCATTAGTTGGGAAGTCTCAAATAGAAGTATTATATCTTCAGTTTTCATGTTTATTTATTTTTTAAAGTGAATGGTTAAATATTTCGCATCTGAATCATTCGGATCGTCTATAGAGACAGATAGAGTTGTTTCTGTTGGTTTTTAATAACGAACTTTAACTTTCCCTTCTCCGTGCTGTTTGTCATTATAATGGCTTGGTCATCTAAGGTGTAATTGCCTTTTTCAAAAACACCTTGAGAGACACTAGAATACACCCCCCCTTTCTGGAAATAGACGTAATCTTTCTTTTCATTTGTTTCTGGGTCAAAGTCAGAACCAAATAATTCGTAATGGCTTAGATTCCATTTTTTTAATAATGTATTGTTTTTGGTTACTGTGTGTTCAGTAGTGCTTATTTTTTTTTGTTCCAAAGATTCTAACGAACCAAAAGCCAAAAAACCAAGACTTGATAATGCGATTGCTACAATTGTTAATTTCATACTGTTCATTTTTTTATTTGTGTTTATTAATTGATGAATGCAAATGTTATTCACCAAAAAGCGTTGAAAAAATGAATGGTATAGAACTGCTGTATTTGGGGTAAAAAGAAGTGTTTTGTTGTGAAATGATTTCACCACAAAACAGTAAGTGACGCTCTTATACCAATTTAGTTTTTAAGTGTCGTATACATAAATTGAGTTTATCGAAGGTTTGTAAAGGCGAAAATCATTGCATAGCCTAAGCTATGGTATTATTTTTTAACGAATAGAAATCGAGTGAAAAACGATTTATATGCGGCAATTGAAAGCTATTTTGGTATTATATGGGATTAGAAATATCTCTTACGCAAGAATCTTTTCTAATTCAGAAGCGTAAGATTTAGACACTGGGACCACTACCTCCTCAAACTTCCTAAAAAACAGGTTCAATCCTTTAGTAGTTTTTTCTTTTCTACTAACATTAATTGGGTTGATCATATACGACCTATGACACCTAATAATCTCATAAGGTATTAACTCCTGTTCAAGTTGTTTGATAGAATTTCGCAACACTCGTTTTTCTAATTTATCGCCATTTGAGTAAAAAATGAGAACATAATTATCACTAGATTCTACATAGAGTAAATCTCCTAGGCGTAAACTTAATTTAGTTTTATGTGAGTTCTCTTTGAAAGAAATGAGCGTATTGGGGTCTATCTTTTCTTTGTTTAGTTGATCTTGTAAATGAGTAAATGTTCTATTTTTTTCATTGGAAGAAAGGTAAACAATGGATGTAAAATAGGGTAACCCGATTAAAAATATAGCCTCTAAAATATTACTAAACCAGAGATCAAAAAACAAAAGGCTACTACCATCTATGATGAGAGTAAGTGCTGTCCATATTATTCCGATAATAATTGATTCTACTAAAAACCCAAAGATAATGGTTAAGTAGGTAAAACTTGCTAAGCGAAATACTTTACGGATAAAAAACTGAGAGAAACAAAGACTAGCGACTACACCTACAATGGCAATATTTATTTCTAAAAATATGTCAAATCCACTTTTATCTACAGAATTATAAATCCCAAATGGCTCAAAGATATTTGTAAAAACAAATGCAAGTACTCCTGTGATAAGTATCAGCTTCCATTTACCTTTAGTGGTATTTATAGACGTTATTTTGGTATCCCAATTCATTTTATTTTTTATGGAAGCATAACATCTAGGGTATGGTTAGTGCTAGTTCAAATAACAGAACTTTTGAACTAGTACTTAGCCAAAACTTCTATTTTGTTTTGTCTTTTTTATTTTTTGCCTATTTTAGTTAACGGTTTGGCTAAGCTGTGTTTTAATTCAATATGCGTATTGTGGGCAACTGGGCATCCGTTAAGAACACCATTCATAAACTTTCAACAGGACTACTCAAGTATCAATTTTCTTATGTCTTTTAAAGACCCTTGATCATCATGGATTCTTACAAAGTAAATGCCAGAACCTCCAAGGGTGTTTAACTCTATCTTTAGTTCCTGTTGGTCCATTAAAACCTCAAAAAGTGTTTGGCCTATAGCGTTTACAATGGATATGGTGAATGTGGTTTTCTGAAAATAATCGCCGGTATTCACTATCACGTAATCTTTTGCTGGATTAGGATAGATAATTAAATTATTGAGACCTTTAAAATTGGGAGTTGTCATGGTTTGCTCCTCAAACCACACCCTACTGCCGCCGTTAGTGAATTTAAAGTTAGACAGTTCTGTAAGTATAAAAGACGCAAGTGTGTCAAACCTATTGAGTATTCGCTGGTCGATTTGAAGGTGCGAATTAAAAGGCTTGGTTGGAGCGTGGCGATGTTGTGCAGCATAAACAACCATTGCTGCTAAAAAATAGGAGGAGGCTAAACCATGTGGACCTTGGTCTTCAAATATATCTGTAGCAGTAAAATCGTCCAAAACCCCACCTTGTTGCCATAATTTTGAGCAAATTAATGATGATGGAATCAATTTCAAATTTGGAAAATCACCTACTCGTATTAGACTATCCTGTAGGTCAGTCCAAAAATCATTAGACTTACTCAGTGCGTAGTTAAGATAAGTTGCCCACTGAATACTATCTGGCGGATTCCCTGAACTGCTATTCCAATTATTTCCTCCTAAAATAAAATTTGTTTCAATTTTTGGCCAACATTCATATAAATACAGACTTGCTATCGGGTCATTGGCTTTCATCCAATTAAAAATCAAAGAAATACTATCAGTTGCTAGCGAAACCTCATTGGACTGTCTCTGTCCTATTTGCTCTCCGTAATCATAAATTATTTGCCAATTCATATAGGTTAACACAACATTATCGTGTGCATTAACAGGGTATGGAGAACCTGGGGTCATCGCTGAGCCATGATTATTATTTGGATAATAAAAAGACCATGTTTGTTCGGGAGGCAAGGCACTAGAACCCAATTGGCCTGGTGCAAACTGGCCACTTGTCAAACAGGTATTACCCACTGCCATTTCAAGCTCAGCCAACCAATACGGGATATTAGCCTGGTTGGATGTTGTCTTTTGGTGACTTATTAGACTATGGGCAAAGTAATATGTACTTGTGGTATCTGCTTGTGCAAAACCTAGGATCACAAAAAGATTCAAGGCTATTGTAAAAATTGTTGTTCTCATTATTTTATATTGATAATATCTTAAGTATAGTGTGCAAGACTTTTTTGCTAACAACAAATTATATACGGCTTAAGCTTGCAATTTAGTCTGTTTTGATAAATTTAAATGCCTCATTAGCAACTTTAATGATATAAATATTTTGGGGTAGGGATGAAATATCAATAGTTTCAATTTGACTATTTAACCTTCCAAATGCTACCTTCTCTCCTAAAAGATTAATAATGCTGAATTCATGGTCTTCTAGAATTTTGCTTTCAAGAATAAGTTGATTGCTGGCAGGATTAGGGTAAATAACAAAATTGTTTTCATTTTTAGTAAGATCATCTATCGCATTAACCTGATAGTCTCTCTTAAACACCCAAGCCATGTTGGTTGAAGTATTACTATTTGGATCAAAACCTCCAAAATAAAGAGCGTTTTCATTTGAAAATGGAGAGGACACGTAGCATCTGTTGGCAACTAAAGCAATATCATTTGTGCCGATAGTCCCATTTATTTCTTCTATTGAATACTGACCATTAGAATTTCGTTTAGCAAACATCCCTCCTTTGTAGTAGCTGTTCCATGTAGGATGACCACCTCCTGTTATATTTGCTTCAAAGCCCACTAAGTGAAGAGTATCGTTACTTACTGGGTCAATATATTTGTAAAACTCATTGTAAGCTCCAAGTACGTAACTCACATTTGAACCTACTAAAAAACTCTCAATCAATGCAGCTAATTTAGCTTCATAAATTCGATTGAAGCCTCCGGTACCATCTGGTTCAAGACGGTAAATAGTTCCTTTAGACTGACCGTCAGGGCACCACATCAATAGGAGAGCTTCATCAGTCCCACTGGGGTTATCTATAGTTGTCAAACCTCTAATGCCGCCTACGGCAGAATTGATTATAGCACCAAGGTCACTAAAGTCATGGTCTATAACATAGCTTGGTGAAACTCCGTCAATACGTCTATAAAGTTTACTTCCTGATGAAAAATGGAGAGCCCCATTTGCTACTTCAATACCTAAAGGTCTAATACTTAAGGGGCCAAATTCTGCTGTTGATATCCAATCGATTTTTCCTGGGTTCGCGGGATTATATTTCCCCTTATAAATTCCTTGTGTTCCGACAGAAGCAAATACATATTCTAATCCAGTTTGCTGGTCAATATAGATTTCAATATCTCTTATGGAATAGTTCTCTCCAGCGGGGAAACTCCCCTGCACAATTTGACTTTCTCCCCAAGTACCATTCACATCATTTCGTACGAAACTCTTTACCATTACTTGTCTAGCAATATAGTTTGGAGAGTATCCTGCACAAATCAAAACGGTATCTGGAGATGACAGTGGATTGCCAAACTGGTCTTTTGTGAAAATTATTTGTTTAAGAATTTCTGGACGAAGAAAGCTTGAACCAAGAAACAAATCTTCCTGCCAATTAGCAGAAGGATTATCTAGTCTATTAACCTGCCCCCATCCAATGCTTCTATTTGAACCACCATACCAAATGTTATTAGCATCTTCCCAGTATCCTACAGAAGCAAATAGTATGCTTTTATGGTCAACTAACTGTAGTATCTCCGAACCACCTAATAATTTCTTATTTGAGTCGTAGCCTCCCGCTGTAAATGATTTGCTCCAAGATTGGGCATCTACCATACCGTAAGAGCATATAGCCATTGTCAGAATGACTATTCTTATGGTCCAATTTTTTTTACATTTCATAACCTATTTTAAATTGAATTTTAACCTAATTATTTCATAAGTGATTTATCGTGCATAACGGCAGTCTGTCTAAAAACCGGTTGTTATTTTCATATTTTGGGTAAAAGTAACAAAAATGATGTATGGTGTTACCGTACGTAATTTATTCAATTGTTAATTCTTTCCACTTCCCAGATTCAGCAAATTCTTTCACAGTTTGATTTCTTTTCATTAATAATTCAGTCATATATTTTTCAAGAAAGAATTTGTCAGCTAATTTTCCAAAAATGCCAAAAGGCGATTTGTAATCGAAACAATCAGTCATAAGAGTCCCACCATTGAAATCCTCAAAATGATGTTCGTGTTTAAATTCAGAGAATGCTCCTTTCTGCATTTCGTCCGTAAAGTTATTTGGTCGGTTATACTCCGTAATTTTAGAAGTCAGTTTTTGATAAATTCCGAAATGTTTTGCTCTCCAAGTAACAGTTTCATTCATTCCAATTAATCCACTTGTTTTTCCAGCAATCGCTTCTTCATGTGTATGTTCAGTCGAAATTTTATGTAAATCAATACTTCTTGAAAGGTCAAATACAATTTCCTTTTCAGCTTTTATTTCAGTTTGAAGTTCGATTCTCGGCATTTTTCGTCTTATGTATGGTAATATCCGTATATGTACCCGGCACATATTCGCCAGAGGCGGACAAGTTATCCCATGTATCTTTATTATTTTCTTGTTCTTCCAAAAGTACGCTAATCTATTGGTATTCAATATTTTTAACCATTTGTAAGCGTTTACAATCGCTTATAAACGTAAGTAAGTGCTTAATTTTCGCTTGCTGCTGTGTGTGTCCACTCTATTTGTAGTGTTGTTTTGAAAGGGACACCCTATCACACTTAGTGGTACGCCTACTTTTTCATATAGCACAAGTAACATAAAGTAATAATCGCTAGCTGCGGCTAGCATAACAGAAACATTTTTAACACACACAATTTAACACAAGTAATTATTATGAACGCATTAAGAAACAAAGTACAATTGATCGGAAATCTAGGAATGGACCCAGAAGTGAAAAAACTAGACGGCGGAAACACCGTAGCCAAATTTACGATGGCTACACACGATGGCTATACCAATAAGAAAGGTGAGCGAGTAGAAGATACCCAATGGCATAACATAGTGTCTTGGGGCAAGTCTGCGGAGCTAATGGGCGACCTGCTCGCTAAAGGCAAGGAAGTGATGATAGAAGGTAAGCTCACCAGCCGAAGCTGGGAAGATAAGGACGGCAATAAGCGGTATATCACAGAAGTAGTAGTGAGTGAATTTTTGCTCCTTACTCGCAAAGAAGAGGCGAGCACTTCGGAGAAGAAAGCTGCAGACTTACCTTTTTAATGCCCATTTATCAATCGCAAACGGTCATTGGTAAATGGCGTGTAACTCTGCATACATAAGACCGTTATGAACCTGTAATAAAGCAGTACGTAATTTTTTAGTTAGGGAGACCCATCTGCTTCGGTAGGTGGGTTTTTTTAGTTTGAAAAGTTAAGGCAGTAATGATTTTTTACAGTTAAACCACTCTTAATGGTGAAATTTTTTTTAGTCACAAGCGTATAGGATATAGCCGTCAGGTTTAAAAAAAAAGCCAAAGCATCACTACTCTGGCTTCCTCACTATTGTCTTGTTCTTTTACTTTAGAATCTGAGCAGTATGGTCTTTTGTCTTCACTTTATCGATGATATCAGCTATGGTGCCTTCTTCATCTATGATGAATGTAGTACGAGCCACGCCCATATACTGTTTGCCGTACATGCTTTTGCCCACCCAAACACCATAGGCTTGGATAGTTTCTTTTTCTGTATCTGCGAGTAGATCAAAGGTCAGTTTGTACTTTTCTATGAATTTCACGTGCTTTTTCTCAGTATCGGGGCTTACGCCGAGTACTGCGTAGCCTTGTTTCTGAAGTGCTCTGTGGTTTTCAGTTAGGTTACACGCTTGTGCTGTGCATCCTGGGGTATCATCTTTTGGGTAGAAGTAGAGTACTAGTTTCTTTCCAGTGTAGTCTGCTAAAGATACTTTTTTGCCTTTTTGGTTTATTCCGCTAAATGCAGGAGCCTTATCGCCTATTTGTAATGTTGACATACCTGCAAAACAATGGAAAAATGAATTGGATTTGAGATTAGTTTTAAGAAAAAGAGAATCCCAGGCGTAATCTTAGTTATTTTGACGCAGCGGAGACTGAGTTGTGACGGCTAACCATCAGCTATAAAGACCGCTCTGCTTATTATAGCAGATAGCGGTTTTGTGTATCTAAAGTTTCACATCTTTTTGATATGTTACTTTATTCCCTTTACTATCTTTTAATAGGAGAGTAAAGTCGTGCGTACCGGCTTTTATCCATTGAGGTATTTCACCCCATATTTTACCTGTTTTTGGTTCATACTCTGCCAGTATCCACTTGCCGTCTATCGAGCACGTGATGTGGTCTATACCACTAAGGTTATCAGATACCTTAAACTTGAAGCTTCGTTCTACATATAGTGGTGTGAGCTTAGGGGCTTCATCATCATAGGAGATGGCATATTGCCCGAGTGATCTGGTTTTGAAGTGGAGCTTATTGCCGGTAAGCGTACCACCCTCGTAATAGGTACGGCTGCCATCAAAACTCACTGCACATAGTTTATCGCCATACGCTATCCATGCTGCGGGTATGGTCCTGCTTACATCTATATAGGTATGCAGGGGAGTGTACCCAAAGTGCATCTGAAAGGTTTCGCTCAGCATTTTAGGCTTCTTTGGTCCAGTAGTCATTTTGAAATCAAAGGGATGATATACTGCTTTTTTAGAGATAGAAATATCCCAGTTTTGATAGGAGAAAGAGGTGCCGTTAGATACCCGTTTTTGTTCATTATACACTGGCTGAGCAGGAGCTTCTAGTGCTTTGGCGGTGGTATCTCCTACCGCTACCCATACTACAGAGTCCATAAGGCCAGCGTAGTCTTGTATGTAGAGCTTCATCTGCACAGAGTCGCCTTCGTGGAGATAAATCTCGCCATTCTGCCGCTGCTTATAGTAGGGCAGAGGGTTGTAAGATTCTTGAAATAGGCGGAAGTAGGTCTTATTCTCCTTCCACTTTAGATACGGGTCAGTATGGGTGTATATGTATCTTCCCTGATTAAAGTTGAACTTCTCTATCTGATATTCGTATAAGAGTTTACCGTTAGCAGTTAGCCAACAGTAATTGATACCGAGCACATTTTTCTTATCTGTGAAATAGTCGTCCGTGAATAGACCAAAACTATAGTTACCGGGTTGGAGGTTTAATGTCTTGGTATTCTTCAGGTAGTCACTCCACTTACTCATGGTGATGTACGCATAGTTTCCTCTGGTGTAGAGGGTCTCCTTATCCTTGAGGTAAACACTTATACGTTTTATCTCTGGCTTTAGATTATCTGACACGTTAAGTCCGTGCAGTAGCGGATTAGTACTCTGGCCTTTACTGTTTCTAATCTCAAAGTGCAGGTGTGGTCCACCACTGCCTCCTGTATTACCACTGAGGGCAAAGTTTTGTCCTTTGGTTACTTTTATTTCCCCTGGTTTCGGGTAGAGTTCTATTTCAAATTTTCGTTGTTTGTACTGAGCATCTTTTACATAGTTAGCTAAGGCACCTTTAAATTCTTTGAGGTGACCATACACTGAAGTGTATCCATTCGGATGGCGTATGTATACTACTCTGCCATAGCCTGTAGTGCTCACTTTTACGCGCTCTATATAGCCATCTGCTGCGGCCAGTACTTCCCAGCCTTCCACACCACCCGTACGTATATCTAAACCAGCATGAAAGTGATTTCCTCTTAGCTCACAGAAGGTGCCAGACACGTAGATAGCACTGTCAAATGGATTACGGAAATAGTCCTGAGGGTAGTAGTTTTTATTTCTGGTAAAAGAATACTGATTTTCTGCACTAGCCAAACTAAGTGTGGTAGGAATGGGTGCCTCTGATAAATCATCGATTTCCTTGAGTTCTATTTCTTCGGAGTCTATGACTGTGATAGCAGTTTCCTCTGCGGATTCTCCTTCTGAGTTGGTCTGCTTGCACGCAGCAAAGAGTGAGATGGCACCTAGGAGAAGGAGCGTATATGTGCTGAAATTATTTTTCACTGGAATGATTCTCTGTCTTTAATATGCAAAGGTAATAAGGGGATACGTTCCTTTTTTCAAGATGTAAACAAAGAGGTCGCATATAGGACAAAAAAATAGAGAAGTCTTGGTGTATTAAAAAAAAAGGATAACTTTATAAAGAGCAGCTTAGATAATAATGTTATCAACATAAAGATAATTAAAGTATCTAAAAAGAGTTCCAAGAGGCACTTTATACATAGCATTTAACCATTTTTACAATATGAATAGATCTTCATTTATCATCGAGAACAGCAATGGAAATTTCAACTTGGAATTATACTCTGCAGACGATTTTTTAGTGGTACGTAGTAAGCCATTTGCTACATGCCGTGAGTGCGAAAAATTCATAGATATACTAAAGGTGCACATGTGCTTTCAGACTAATTTCTGCAGGAGTAAAAATAGGACTGGGCAGTACGGTTTCGAAATACGTACGTGTTGGGATGAGCTTATAGGCTGTAGCTTATGGTTTCAGACGCGCGAAGACCGTGAGCATGGAATGCAGCAAGCTTTTGCAGCTAACAAAGATGCGGTGTATGTAGATAAAAAGGTATATGTACAAGCTCCGCAACAGTTTTCACTACTAGGAGTAGCGTAGGAGCTATTTCTGCTTAATCTGCACATTTCTTGGGTGTTAAAATTTTTCCAAATCTTATTTTGGTAGCACATTCGGAATACCTTTAGTAGCCGGTCCTATATATAAGTTTAAGTCTTGTATAATTCTTGTCTTTACACTAGTAGTTGAGACGTTGTGTTCTGCTCAGACGAGTACTGAGTTGCTGCGTGAATTTAAGCAGTTAGAAAATTGCTCCAAAAAGGAGTCGGAGATTTCAATGAAACTTGAAGAAAACATCTCGTCCCTAATAAAAGAAATAGATGAGGTGACCAAAACCATAAAATAATGAAGAAGGGTGTCATCATTAACTGACTATAAACTTTTAGAATTATGCTGCCTTTTTTGCTTCGGTTGAATGGAGTGAAGCTTTTGTCCAGAGCATTTCAGTTGTGGAAGCAGAGCTTGCAGTACTCTATTTTGGAGTAATTATATCGCCCAGGATAGAAGTGGTCAGGATTGATTTGGAGACAACTGTAGACCTAAATGTGTTTCACTCTTGGATAAAATGAAGTTTCATTTAGCGATTCAAGTTTATTTTCAGTTTTTATGGAATAATCGTGGGATGCATGGAGATAGACTAAAGTAATATAGGAGTATATTTTTTTAGAATAACAGTGAGTAATACTATTAGCAAAGACGTATTATTTGAGACAAATGAGCAGTTTGGCCTATCATTAAAATAAAATTAATATTTTATTTTAGCTGTTAAATTATGGCTAAAAAAAGTTGCAATAGTCTGAAAAAGAGTAGTTAAGACATATTCTCAAAAATAGAACCACTAGAATAATTGTCTCTTTATGATAATATAATTAGGATAGTAAAAAAGTAACTATACATTTGTGTAACTATTCTTAACTACTATTATGATACAAAAATCAATCCAACTGATTTGGGTATTACTTTTCTTACTGCCGATTAGTGCTTTGTCACAATCTTCGTCAGTTGGAGAAAAGTTTACTGTACAAATCAAAATCACGAGCTTTACTGATAA
>Ga0209491_10009425_pt1 | contig 11993 bp, 7 predicted proteins | sample BON02_FD_187213 | JGI IMG/M metagenome (GOLD analysis project Ga0209491, IMG submission 187213) | Freshwater microbial communities from Lake Bonney liftoff mats and glacier meltwater in Antarctica - BON-02 (SPAdes) (version 2) | ecosystem: Environmental > Aquatic > Freshwater > Ice > Glacier... | reverse complement strand
CTTGGACCCGTTTTCTAGATATAAATCCTTTGGATTCATAGTCTGTTTTCGAATAAATACTTGGTGGAATATTACGCTCATCTAAGTGGATCTCTATATCCAGATCTCCATTTTTGTCTGCAACATTTTGAACCGCCGTAATCTCAAAATGCTCTAGCAGTTTTAAGGGTAACATTTGTCCGATTAATACATCATTTATCACACTACAAAGCTGACTACTCCCGGTAAATTTCATTTGATCCATCCTTTCTTCTTTAGATAAATGAGTGGTTTAAACTCGAATTAGTTCGTACTCCTAAGGATGACTATTGTGATTGTTTAGGAAAATATTTGATTCTATCTGAGTTGATTAGTGTCTGCGAATGGGTTCGTGTCCACACGAACCACTTCTGCTCTCGAAAAAGTTTTAGTGTAAACCATAACGTGGGTGTCTTAACTCCAAGAGGACACGAATCCTTTCTTCTTAAGACAAGTGAGTGGTTTAAACTCGAATCAGTTCGTGTTCCTAAGGATTACTGTTTTGATGATTAAGAAAAAAAAATTGATTTTGTCTGAGTTGATTAGTGTCTGTGAATGGGTTCGTATCCCCAAGAACTTTTAAGCTGATAGCACGTTTTTTGGGAAATGACAAAGGAGTGTGTTCGTGGGGACACGAACCACTTCTGCTCCCGAAAGGTTTAAGTTTAAACTATAACATGGTCGTTATAACTCCAAGGGAATACGAATCCTTTCTTCTTTAGACAAATGAGTGTTTTAAACTCGAATCAGTTCGTGTCCTCACGAACGGTTATTTCAATTTACGATACTCTTTTCTTGTCTTTTGAAAAACCCTCCACCAGTAAAGTCCGAAAACACCCAATAAAGCCGAGATTATAGCAAAGTGAATTGGCTCATCTCGGAGCGAACATAGATAAATTCTAGTCTTGCTAAATTGAACTAGACATAAGTAATTTACCCCTAAGATGTCAAACCCAAAGAGATACAAAAAGAAGCTAAAGGCACACAAAAGATAAAAAGAGCTATACCAATGACGATGTCATATTTGAGACCTAAGCTTGATCGGTGTTTCCAATTTGATTCTGACATTTTGTGTATTGCGATGAACTTCTTCGTGTCCCCAAGAACCTCTAAGCCGCTCGTTAAAATAATTCTAATCTATAATATCAAAACCACAATACGGTCTCAATACTTCAGGTACGATAATGCCCTCAGGAGTTTGGAAGTTTTCTAAAATACTTGCCATTATACGTGGAAGAGCCAAAGCACTTCCATTAAGTGTATGAGCATATTCGTTTTTACCTTCACTATTTTTGAAGCGTAGTTTTAGTCTATTCGTTTGGAAAGTTTCAAAGTTGGAAACGGAGCTTACCTCCAGCCACATCTCTTGTGCGGCACTCCATACTTCCATATCGTACGTCATAGCACTGGCAAATCCAGTATCTCCACCGCATAGCAGCAGTACACGATATTGCAGCCCGAGATCCTTTAGAAGGCCTTGCACGTAGCGGCTCATTTCTTCTAGCGTTTCGTATGACTTACTTGGGTGTACTACTTGTACTATCTCTACTTTATCAAACTGGTGCAGTCTGTTCAGTCCACGAACATCTTTACCGTAGCTGCCTGCTTCTCTTCTGAAACAAGGAGAATGGCCACAGTTTTTGATAGGGAAATCTGCTTCCTTTACTATTACGTCTCTATAAATATTGGTTATAGGAACTTCGCCTGTAGGTATAGCATACAGATTATCTACTTCCATATGATACATCTGTCCTTCTTTATCTGGCAGTTGTCCTGTGCCTATTCCACTAGCCTCGTTTACGAGTATGGGCGGTTGTATTTCCTCAAAACCGGCATCACGTCCTTTGTCCAGGAACCAGTTAATAAGTGCTCGTTGTAGTCTTGCTCCTTTGCCTCTGTACACAGGAAATCCCGCTCCGGTTATTTTCACTCCGAGTTCAAAATCGATTAGATTATACTGCTCGCACAGCTCCCAGTGAGGTTTCTTTTGAGTTAGGTTTGGCTTCTCACCGTGTTCTAAAACTATCTTATTATCGTTTTCGCTTTTGCCTGCAGGCACATCTGCTCCTGGTGCGTTTGGGATCTGGTAGAGTACATCAAGCAACTCTGCCTCTGCTGCTTTTAGTTGCTCACCCAGTTGGTTACTTTTTTCCTTAAGCTCGCCAGTTTTTGCTTTCATAGCATTGGCTTCCTCTATTTTTTTCTGAGCAAATAGTTGACCTATTTCTTTAGAAATCTTATTCGCTTCTGCTAAGATATTGTCGAGCTCTACTTGAGTACTTTTACGCTTGTCATCTAGGGATACTGCAGAATTCACTAAGTCAGTAAAATCAACTCCTCTTTTGGCTAATCGTGTGATGATGCCTTCTTTGTCTGCTCGTATATCGTTTATCAGTAACATGGTATGTTAAAGTACAAAGGTGGCAAAAAAATGAAACACTAAGGCACTTAGTTTTATAAACCTGCTTGCTGAAGACACGGTATTAAGAAAATCAAGAAGTACTCGCTTAGAGTTAGGTTTAGGAAGGAGAAATGCGATTAGTTACTCTAGCATTATTAAAGAAGTACAATAAGTTTTAACCTTGGGTGAAAGGTGGCGTCAGCTGGATTCTTCTTAAAGTCTTAATGGTGCATTTTAAACTTTTAGCAAATACTCCTCCAGTTCCGTAATCCTTTCTGTTATGAGAAATCGGTCAATCACACTCTGCTTGGCTTGTGAGCCAAGTTGCTGGCGGAGAGTTGTATTTTGGATAATTTCAAGAGTCTTATCCGCAAATTCATTCACGTCTAGATGCTGAGCTAGTAGACCGGTTTTGCTATCAGTTACTATCTCAGGATTACTAGTAATATCAAAAGCCACAACAGGTTTACCTTTTGCCATAGCTTCTACTATTACAAATCCGAAACCTTCCCAACTGCTGGTTAATAGGAAGACATCTATGCTCCGCATAAATGCTTCCATGTCTGCCACAAAGCCAAGTAAGATGACTTCGTTTTGCAAGTTTTTAGCTGTGATGCTAGCTTGCAACTCATCGTATAATTCACCCGTACCAGCTATGTAGAGCTTAAATTTTATGTTTTGATTCTTGAGTTTTTCGGCAACTTCTATTAAGTGCTGGTGTCCTTTTTGTAGTGTTAGTCGGCCTGCGTTTCCCAGTATTACAGTGTCTTCTTGTGATGCCATCTCTGGGAGTTTGGCCTCACGATGTTCGAGTAGTTTCTCGTCTATTCCGTGGTATATTACTGTTATTTTTTCTTCAGGAATATAGGCGGATAGATTCTGAAGCATGGTACGCTTAGTCTCTTGTGAGTTGGCTATGAGGTGCGTGCATGCAGTACTCATACAGTAACGATTTATGATACTATTTTTGATAGGCGTTGCTAGCCCACGGAGGTATACTACTTTATCACATCCTGCCCAATGAGCAGATATACTTGCTGTTTTTAGATCTTGCGATGTGGTGAAAATGACGGTGTCAATTTCTTGTTTTAGGAAGTAGGATTTAATACTCAGAAGCTTGAAAATATTGAGAAAGGATGTACTTCCTACACTTACAGCAAAAGTTGAGAATCCTTCGTCTACTGCTCGTTTCCATAACTCACTATTCTGATGGGCAGCTATGGTCACTTCATAGCCTTTGGCTTGGAAAGCTTTGGCATTTTCGAGGTGTAGTTTCTCACCACCACCCCAGAAGTCTGAACTATTGAAGAAGCAGATTTTTTTCATTATTCAATAGACTTGAGAAGCTTTGTCAGTTCAAGTGTTCTTTGCCGATAAGAAATGAATGTACGAGAACTATAGCTCTGCATTATGAAAGATGTTTTGGACGTCTTCGTTTTCCTCCAGCTTTTCTATCAAGGCATTTATCTCTTCTTTTTGTTCTTCAGTGAGTTCCAAAGCATTGTGAGGTATCCGTTCAATGTCTACAGAGTCTATCTCTATGTTTAGGCTCTCTAGTCCTTTCTGCATATTGCCATAGTCCGTAAAGGCTGTGTATATAAGCGTCTCATCCTCCGCCTGCTCTATCTCGTCTAGTCCAAAGTCTATGAGCTCTAGCTCGGCGTCTTCTATGCCCATCTCACCCAGACTTACTTTGAAAATACACTTTCTATCAAAGTTAAATTCTTGTGATCCACTAGTCCCAAGTTCGCCACTATTTCTACTGAGCGTAGCACGCATATTTGCTACAGTTCTATTTATATTATCTGTAGCAGTCTCTATCATTAGGCTTAGACCGTAAGGCCCCTTTGCTTCATAGAGCACCTCCTCATAGTTGCTAGCGTCCTTGTCGCTTGCTTTTTTGATTGCGGCATCTACACGATCTTTGGGCATGTTCTCAGACTTGGCATTTTTCATAGCCATGCGGAGTCTGGAGTTGTTATCTGGGTCTGGTCCGCCTTCTTTAACGGCCATAGATATCTCCTTGCCTATACGCGTAAAGGTGACCGCCATTTTGCCCCAGCGTTTCATTTTTCTGGCTTTTCTAAATTCGAATGCTCTTCCCATTGGAGGCAAATTTAAGATTAAGTCTAAGAATAAGTTAAAAAGGTAAAGGCTGAATGTAGGTTCACGCCTCTGAGGATTGTGCTTAGTGGGTGAAGACAGAAGGGTGAAGTTTTAAAGTGGTAATCCTAGAGCAATGAAATATCGGTGATATCCAATTATTTTCTAGGTTCTTGCCTTTGGTGCGTGTGCCTAAAAGTAATGATTGAAAGCATATGAGTGAGAGTAATAGTCCCAGAGGGATGAAATATTGGTTTTCCTTTGGCATAAGGATAGTAGCGGTAGCTCCTCACGAGATAGATGTGAGGTAGGCTGCCTCTGGCAGAGCTGCCGGCAGAAAGCTCATGCAAGGGGTAAGCCTACACATATATAGAATGGGGACTAGAAGTGTATAGCCTGCTCGATGCCCCAAAGTAAGATTAAGTCTAAGTTTAAAGTTTAGGTTTAAAAAAGTAGGTTCACGCCTCTGAGGCGTGAGAGTAGGGTTAAATGAGGAATTACTAGAAGTAATCATTTGTGCATTTGTGGCGAAAGAAATCCAAAGATTCAGGGACAATAAATAATTAGCGAATTAGCTGCACTTTATAGACCAATGTCATCCAAAAAATTACCTTTCTTTGCAGACCTTAAAAAGCAAAAAATAGAATATGAATTTTGATATAATAGTAATAGGAAGTGGACCTGGTGGATATGTAGCAGCTATACGTGCTTCTCAGCTGGGACATAAAGTGGCTATAGTAGAAAAGTCTGAGCTAGGTGGCATATGCCTCAACTGGGGATGTATTCCTACTAAAGCTCTATTGAAGTCTGCTCAGGTTTTTGAGTATATAAACCACGCGAGTGATTATGGAATAACCGTAAGCGATGCTAAACACGATTTTGGTGCAGTAATAAAGCGTAGTCGTGGTATAGCGGAGGGAATGAGTAAAGGTATTCAATTCTTGATGAAGAAAAACAAGATTGAGATACTTACAGGTTTTGGTAAGCTGATAGCTAAAGGGCAAGTAAGCGTAGATAATGAAGGTAAAAAAGAAACGCATAGTGCGAAGCACATAATACTAGCTACGGGTACTCGTGCAAGACAGTTGCCAAACCTACCAATAGATGGTAAGAAAGTAGTGAGTTATCACGAAGCTATGGTTCTGCCTAAGCAACCAAAGAAAATGGTGATAGTAGGCAGTGGAGCTATAGGAATGGAGTTTGCATATTTTTATAATGCAATGGGTACTGATGTGACTGTGGTAGAATATATGCCTAACATAGTGCCTAATGAGGATATAGACGTAAGTAAGGAGCTGCAAAAAATCTATAAGAAAAAGGGAATGACTATTATGACCAGTAGCTCTGTAGAGGCTGTAGACATTAAAGGTACGGGCTGCAAGGTAAGTGTAAAAACTGCTAAAGGTATGGAAATACTGGAGTGTGATATCGTACTATCTGCGGTAGGTATAGAGACTAACCTAGAAAACATAGGACTAGAAAGTCTGGGTGTGAAAACAGAGAAAGGTAAGGTAGTAGTAGATGATTATTATCAAACGAATGTGCCAGGCGTATACGCTATAGGTGATATAGTACACGGACCGGCTCTAGCTCACGTAGCTAGTGCAGAAGGAATAATCTGTGTAGAGAAAATAAGCGGACAGCACGTGGAGCCACTGGACTATGGTAATATCCCAGGATGCACGTACACGTGGCCAGAGATAGCATCTGTAGGACATACAGAAGCTCAAGCTAAGGAAGCTGGATATGATGTGAAGGTGGGTAAATTCCCATTCTCTGCATCTGGTAAAGCGAGTGCTGCTGGAGCTAAAGAAGGTTTTGTGAAGGTAATCTTTGATGCGAAGTACGGTGAGTTCTTAGGAGCCCATATGATAGGTGCTAATGTGACAGAGATGATAGCTGGTGTAGTAACTGCTCGTAAGCTAGAGACGACAGGTCACGAAATGATAAAAACGGTACATCCACATCCTACTATGAGTGAGGCTATCATGGAAGCTTGTGCTGCTGCTTATGATGAGGTGATACATCTTTAATGGTGAATTGTTCATAATTGGAGAGAATTTTTGGATGGGTTATCTTACTTTCGAAATCTATATTACCAGAGAATGAAAAAATTGAGACGAATGTCAGCCAAGAACCTATTTTGCATCTGTACTCTTTTATTTTCGAATATGCTTTATGCTCAGCAAGATAGTAGCAGCTCAGATAAAACCTACGATATTGTCTGCCTCACTAAAGGAGGAACGATTAAAGGCCAAATACTCTCATTTAATGAAAAAGAAGGTAGTCTTGTATTCAAAGATCAAGAGAATAGAACGTATGCTCTTGGGCGAAATGAGTATGACTATTTCAAAGAAAATCTAGTCTATGACACTAAGAAGATTCAGAATATTAGAGCTCGAAAAGACGAAGGGTTTGAGGTTAATCTCGGGTTCAGTTGGGAGTCATTTAACGGACCAGACTATGGCTATAGTTACTCTACCGGAGAATATAGCCAATCATACTATTTAGTGCCGCTAAGCTTAAAAGTAGGAGCTGGAAAGTACTTTGCAAAGCAACACTTTCTAGGAGCTACAGCTGCTCTAGGTTTGGTCACTGATGCCAAACTATATGCGAATGGAGGTCTTAGGTATTCGTATATTTTTACTTCTGACAAGAGAAATGTGGTCTTATATATACCCGTAGAAACGAAGTTCTACCATATGAACAAAAGCCAAACTATTTATGGTAATGGTGGATTGGAGAATAGAACGTTTGATCTATTAGTACAATCTGTAGGCTTAAGTGCTGGGACTGGATTTTCGTTTACCAGAGCTAATAAGAAATCAATATCAATAGAGGGAAAGTTTACCAAGCACTTTCCATCAGAATTAAAACTTAGTAATATCCCCGATGATGTAACAGTAAGCTCAAGAGAAATGAAACTCGGCAGTGGTTCACTTGTTTTATCGTATAATTTTTAGAGGTTATTTTTCTTGGGTAATTTATTGACAGTTCAACTCCAAAAAATACCTCGTCCCTTTCAACTTTCCCGTCTTGCGTAAAGCACCACTTGCCAAGAGGCTTTGTAAATCTCTAGTAGCCGTAGCATCAGAGGTGTTGGCTATAGACTTATAATTAGCAGCACTCAAGCCTCCTTTGAAACCGTCTATCCCTTCTTCGAAAATGCATAGCAGTACTTTCTCTTGGCGAGTATTGAGATGTGCCCTATATCTATCAAAAAAGTGATACTTACTTATCACAAAATCTACCATCTGCACGCTGTACTTTTGAGATTGAATAACACTTTCAGCAAAGAAAGAAACCCATTTATCTACTGCTAAAGTGTGATTGGTATGCTGTAGTAAAGCGTAGTATTCCTTCTTGTTTTGCTCTATTGTTTTGGCTAGCGAATTGAGCATGGGCGAGGCCAGCCGCATAGAGATGGCTTTTTCTACGAGAGCTCTACCCATTCTGCCGTTGCCATCTTCATACGGATGAATCTGCTCAAATCTGAGGTGTACTAGTGCTGCAAATATGAGAATGGGTAGCTGCGTGGTAAAGGCATTCTCATTGAACCAATGGATAAAGTCATCCAAGAGAGTAGGTACTTTAGCAGATGGTGGAGCTTCGTAAAATACCGTGACATTAGACAGGTTTCCTGATACTATTTGCATAGGCTCAGTGTGATCTCTGTATGCACCCATTTTTACGTCTCTGCGTCCATTGAGTAGCATGGTATTCCAGAGGTGCAGTGTATCGTGAGTGATAGGTTTATCAAAAGTGGTGTACTGATGTACCATCATTTCAGATATTCCATATTCATTTGGTTTTACCTTTCTGCTATCGGTTTTTAGCCCCAGATGTTTGCGTATAGAGCTTTGCACGGAGTCTCGCTGCATCACTTCACCTTCTATTTGAGAGGTAGATATTGCTTCTTGGCTCAGAAATTCTATGACTAGCTGTTCACTATCCGTGTTTTTGAGGTGTCTTACAGATCCCTGTAGCACACCAGATTCTTTGTGCAGCTTGGCCTCTAGGCTAGCTGTGAGCTCTTCGTTGTACTTATACTGTGGCCATTTTTTATCTTGCCATACCCACTTCATGAGCCACAAATGTATCACTTACACCTCAAATAATTATCATTTATGAGCTATATAATTTTATTTATACCTCAAAATAGGTAGTTTTATGATTTATAAAAGTGAGGTGTATACATCAGAGGTGAGAAAAGTGAATGTATTATCTTCGCCACAATGCGACTCACACTCATACTTTTATTCCTTTCACAACTGGCCTTTGGCCAAAGTCAATATGTAAACCCGTTTATTGGAACTGGGGGACACGGACATACATTCCCTGGAGCTACAGTTCCTTTTGGAATGGTGCAGTTGAGTCCAGATACGCGAATTGACGGAAGCTGGGACGGATGTAGCGGGTATCATTATTCAGATTCTTTTATCTATGGTTTTTCGCATACACACTTGAGTGGCACTGGCGTGAGCGACTATGGAGACATATTATTTCTACCCTCCAGTAACCCTATTCCTTGGGATGCAGAGCAGTACAAAAGCAAGTTTAGTCACGCAGACGAAGAAGCTCAAGCAAATTACTATACAGTGAATCTTCCTGAAAATGGTGTAAAGGTGCGGCTTACTACTGCAGTGCGTACGGGGTTTCATGAATATACCTTTGAGGGTAAGAGTGGAAACGTACTCATAGACTTACAGCACCGCGATAAGTTACTGAGCCATAAACTAGAGTTAGTGGATAAGCGAACCATAAGAGGATATAGAATAAGTTCTGCTTGGGCAAAAGAGCAGCATTGCTATTTCTATACGCGACTGAGCCAGACTATTGATGGAATTACGTATAACGCAGACAGCTCACAGGCCGTATTGCATTTTGAGAATCTTAGTAGAAACCAACTGCAGATGGATGTAGGAATTTCGTTTACTTCTATGAATGGAGCGAAAGGGAATTTGGAATATGATTTGGCTTTTATGAAAGGTAAAACTTCGCTAGATGATTTTAAATCTCTAGGACAAAAAGCTTGGGACACCGAACTTACCAAAATAGAAGTATTCACCCAAGATGAAAATAAGAAATACATCTTCTACACGGCACTCTATCACTGTATGATTCACCCCAACATAGCAGAAGATGCAGACGGCAAGTTCAGAGGGCATGATATGAAGATCCATGACTCGCCCAATCATACACAGTACACGGTATTTTCACTTTGGGATACGTACAGGGCACTTCATCCATTGATGACTATCATAGATGAGCAGCGTACCACAGATTTTATCAATTCATTCTTAGAGATATATAAGCAGAGCGGGAGACTACCTGTATGGGAACTAGCGAGTAACGAGACCGATTGTATGATAGGGTATCACTCCGTGAGTGTAATAGCAGATGCGTATATGAAAGGCATCCGTGGGTTCGATACTACGCTGGCTCTAGACGCTATGGTGGCAAGTGCCAATACGGATTTATTTGGCTTGCCAAGTTATAGAAAGTACGGATTTGTACGAGCAGAAGATGAACCAGAAAGTGTAAGTAAAACGTTGGAATATGCATACGACGATTGGTGTATCGCCCAGATGGCAAATGAGATGGGAGAGGATAGTATTGCAGATGTATTTTACCGCAGAGCAGAATCTTGGCGAAATATCATCAATCCAGAAACAGGTTTTGCTACACCACGTATCAATGGAGACTGGCTACCCAATTTTGACCCCAAAGAAGTTAATTTACACTTCACAGAAGCCAATAGTTGGCAGTATAGTTTTGTGCAACACGCTCGTGGTGGGTACGATTATAGTAAGGATTTGGAAGAAAAATTAGATTCCTTCTTTGCCTCAAAAGAGCAAACAACTGGAAGAACACAGTCGGATATTACAGGTCTCATAGGTCAGTATGCCCATGGCAATGAACCTAGTCATCATATAGCATATTTGTATAACTATACCGTACACCCTGAAAAAGGGCAAAAGATTATCAAACAGATTTGCGATTCGTTTTATATCAATGCTCCAGATGGATTGATAGGGAATGAAGATTGTGGACAAATGAGTGCATGGTATGTTTTGAGTGCAAGTGGTTTTTATCCAGTTTCTCCAGGGAGGCCAGAGTATTATTCAGGACTTTGTTTATTCGACAGTGCTTTTTATAACCTTAAAAAGGATAAACACCTTGAAATACACAGCGACCAGAATGTGGGTGATCAATTATTTGAGGTTTATAGAATTTTGGATACTTTTAGTATCAATGGTAAATGGGTTATGGATGGGGACTTCTTCCAGAGCAGACCCTCACGTATTTTACATCAATACTTAGTCGATGGAGGAACTTTCATTTTTATAAATGAGAATAGATTGGGAGGAATGTTTGATGTCGAAAATGAAATTTTATTAGCCGAATTAACATATCCAGAAACACCATTAATTAAAGGAGAATCAATTTTTGAAAATGAAACTGTGATTACTCTAAAATCGATAGACTCAAACTATAAAATCAGATATAAGCTAAATGAAAATAATGAATGGCTCAGCTACAGTGATCCGTTTTTAATAAGGAAGACTACAGAGGTTTATGCACAAAGTATTTATCCAAAGGATACTTTTTACATCGACGATGCAGGGGAGTATATCGCTTTTGGTTTTAGCCCCACCATCTCTGCCACTTTCTACAAAAAACCAAACAACTGGACGTGTACATCCAGCATACCGCCCAACTCACAATATACTGGTGGAGGAAAAGATGCGTTGATAGATGGAATAAATGGAACTGTCAATTGGCAAGCAGGCAGATGGCAAGGGTATCAGAATGAAGTGGTTACGTTTGATTTAGATTTCAAAGAAAAGAGAAAGGTGAGCACTGTTAGTGCAAGTTTTGTGTCGGATGCTCGTTCATGGATATTGATGCCAAGTAAGGTAGAAGTGTATTCAGAAGGGAAGTTGATAGGAAGCCAGTCATATGTGGTGGATGCATTTACTGAAGGGAATTTCTTAGAAACAATAACTGTAGAACTAGACCCAAAAGTAAAGATGGATAAGCTGCAAGTGCGTATCTATTCCGCGGGTAGACTACCCAAAGGTCATCCTGGGTTTACCATGGATGGGGATTCCTTTTTCTTTGTGGATGAATTGAAAATAAAATAATAAAATGGCATGGATACACCATTGTAGGAACACGCCTCGAGGCGTGTTCCTACAATGAAAACGGATGGCGTGTTCCTACAATGAAAACGGATGGCGTGTTCCTACAATGAAAACGGATGGCGTGTTCCTACAATGAAAACGGATGGCGTGTTCCTACAATGAAAACGGATGGCGTGTTCCTACAATGAAAACGGATGGCGTGTTCCTACAATGAAAACGGATGGCGTGTTCCTACAATGAAAACGGATGGCGTGTTCCTACAATGAAAACGGATGGCGTGTTCCTACAATGAAAACGGATGGCGTGTTCCTACAATGAAAACG
>Ga0209491_10009422_pt1 | contig 11994 bp, 10 predicted proteins | sample BON02_FD_187213 | JGI IMG/M metagenome (GOLD analysis project Ga0209491, IMG submission 187213) | Freshwater microbial communities from Lake Bonney liftoff mats and glacier meltwater in Antarctica - BON-02 (SPAdes) (version 2) | ecosystem: Environmental > Aquatic > Freshwater > Ice > Glacier... | reverse complement strand
TTCAGAAATCTCAAATATCAAAATTAGAACGAAACACAAAAAATGTTACTATTGAGACAATTTTAAAAGTTTTTCGAGCTTTAAAAGCAAACGTGAAATTTAGCGTTGAAATGAACGATTTTGATTTAAACGTTGCATAAAGTAAAGTACTACAGGTAATCGAGTAGACGGGTGACGATTTAAAAATCGCCACTGCGCCTCTCACACCACCGTACGTAAGGGTCTCGTATACGGCGGTTCAACATTCATCACATCAACTGCTCTTTGCACCAATTGAAGCTATCTATTACTTTAAGCATAGGCTACAAAAATTTGCTCCTATGCGAATTTAATAGAGAATATTGTTCAGTCCTTCCCTACTTGTGAGACCATCTGAGGTTTTGCCTCCACTCGTTTCCTATAAGTACTATGACCTCTGCTGACTTCTCCATATAGCTACTCGTAGCTTTGGAAACATCCCCAGGTACTGGCATCTTCTTTCACTCAATCCCTGCCGTATCTACATATAAACCCTTTTGGTGTTCGTTGGGCGTTACAATGATGTGCTTGCTTACCCGAGTAAATATGCCTCTGTATACGGTTCCTGTTCGTCAGTACCGAGCTTTGTAGTCTCGCTTTCTTCAGATGTAACCTCACGGTTACCACCCTTGCGACTTATTAATGCTTCCAGACGTTACTCCAGCGCATAAGGGACTTAAACCCTCTAAATAAATTCCTTACTTTGCAGTAAGATAAAGATGCCCATACTGGGCACACACAGCACCTACCCAAAAGGCGGGGTTTCGCGTTCCGCAGACACATTTGTGCAAGCCGAAAGTTCAGTTCTCCGAATGAAGTTTATTGGTAAAATCCCGCCCTTCGGGTAGCTGCCAAACGTTAGCTGCAAGTGTAGCAAGACAGACAACAAAAACAGGGCAGCTGAAAACTGAATAGAGTAAGCATAAAATAAAATCGTAAAATATGTATCTTTTTTTTGACACCGAAACGACAGGATTACCAAGAAATTGGAAAGCCCCTGTGACAGACCTAAATAACTGGCCGAGACTTGTTCAACTTGCATTCTTGTATTTTGACAATAACGGTAATAAAATTTCAGGCGGAGATTTTATAATTAAACCAGAAGGATTTACTATCCCAACTGACGCTTCAAAAATTCACGGAATTTCAACTGAAAAAGCACTCAGAGAAGGACAATCTATTTCTACTGTATTGCAACAGTTTAATTCCCTAATTGGACAAGCAAGTTATCTCGTTGCTCATAATATGTCTTTTGATGAAAAAATTGTTGGTTCTGAATTTTTGAGAAATGGAATGCAAAATAGTATACCTTCAAAAAATAAAATCTGCACAATGGATAAGTCAACAAATTTCTGTGCAATAGACGGACCTTACGGATATAAGTGGCCTAAACTTTCTGAATTGCATTACAAACTTTTTAAGACAGGTTTTGATGAAGCTCACAATGCAGCGGTCGACATTACTGCGACTGCAAAATGCTTTTGGGAATTGAAAAGACTTGGCAAAATATAGACTGACGATAAGAACACCAGCAGCTAACAGCAACTAAAAAAATTGGTGGTTCAGTGCTCCGCCGACACATTTGTGGATAACGAAGTTTGAATCTACACATCAACATTTGTGGTGCAAATCGCCACCTTCGCCAAGCGCCAAACCGTATGGGCCAGTTTAAAAAACGACACAACGGAATGACACAGACGAATAAACCGACAGAAAAGTGAATGAAAAAATACACGGCTAATTACACATATACTAATCCAAATTTTGTAATTCAAAATTTGGTAAAAATCCTGATAAGTCAGCCTTACTGCCCATTCTATATACAATCAAGAATATTCTCCAAAGTGGTTGTCCAACGACACTTTCAAAAAACTTACAAACCACTTTAGGCGAAATTCATAAGCTTGACAATTTTAATGATAGATTTTTATTTGCAACAAATCAAACTCCGATTTGGCACAACACAATTAAAGGCGACAAAGACAGAAATTATTATCCTACCTAAGACTTTTTTGAAATAATAATCCCTAACGAATTTGGAGAATATTCTTTTGTTCAGTCTTTAATCATTCCAGAAATTGAGATTAACGATATAGTTGGAGAAGACAATGGAAATTTTATCAATCAACAAGTCGACTTTTATCTGCCGCAGGCAAAACTTGTAATTGAAATTGACGGACAACAACATAAGACAGATGAAGTTACAAGAGTTTCAGATGTGACAAGGGACAATTATCTTTTATCACAAGGCATAACCACCGTAAGAATTGATACAATAGAATTAGAAAATGGCAATTATAAAGAAAAAGTAAAACTGATATTAGAACACCTTTCAAGGTTTTATAAAGAATTAGATTTTTATAAATCAACAATAAAAAAAATTGAAGATAAGACATATACAGATGAAGATATTGTGCAAAAAATGCTACCAACCAGTATAATTCGATTTCAAATCTTACTTTTAGAACTGCTAGAAAATCAATATCTTAATTTTGCTGAAGATTGGAAATTTAATGTTATATTTCCTAATCAATTAGAATTAGAAATTTTTGAGAATACCACTTACCGAGAAGAATTTTATAGATTAGTACAAATTTGCGGAAAAAATTCTCTTGAACTTGCTATAACCGATTTACAAATTTGGATTGATAAACTTTGGCAATTGAAAAACAAAAATGAACTCAAAATGCCAAATGTCAAAATTGAAATTACTTGTGATAAGGCCAAATTTCAACCGACAAGCAAAGCCGTAAATATTGATTTTTCATTATTTAAGAGATATACTGATGAGGACAAACTAAATACTGATGTGATTTATTTACGAACAGATTATTTTGATTACAATTCTGAACGAAAATTAAAAGGATTAGACAAAAATTATTTTAGAGTTAGTATAGCTTAGCCTACAAACTAAAATATTACTACAAACAAAATAAGTTACATAGTAACAACACTTTTAATTGCAACAAATTTATATGATGGTCATCAAACAAAATATATAATGCAAAAGGAAACAACTCCAAATATGACCCAAAAAGAAGCTTTTCTGAAATATCTTCAGAGAATGGATATTGAAATGCTAGAAATAATTTTGGACGATTCCATTATTTATTTTGGTGCATCTAAAAAAGTATTTTTGGAAAAACTTTCCTACATCTTCACTCAAGTTAAATTAGGAGGAGGAACAGGCTACTTGAGAATTAAAAAGCATAAAAAACAGATTAACACATACTATTTGTTACTGAAAATATTCGATTATGCAAACAAATTTATCATTGAAGAAAAAGAAGGCAACATTATAAAAATATATGGCAATAAAATAAAAACAAGTGAAGACGACATTGAACATTTAAGTCCATTAGAAATATTTTTTGGTGACGATGAAAAAATAAATTTCAAACCTTCAAACCAATATGTAATAAATCTTTATAAGTGTACAAATGCCTATGAAGAAATAGTTAATGGTAAAATTAATATCCTAACAAGCAAAGATATTTCTGAATGGGTAAACAAGCACATGTTACTATACGAAGAAGTGGAGGAAGAGTATTTGTTTTTTAAATATAATGATTTTAGGAACCTCTTTTCTAAGTTTGAATATTATTTGGAAGAACTTCAAAATTATAGCGAAGTAAAAATGGCTTTACAATCTTATAGTGATTCTGATATATCTTCTTTACATCAATGGTTGACTGACTATAATAGCTTAGCTTGTTGCAAAGTGCTTGTATTAGCATCCGAATTCTCGGAAATAGATGTAGCAAACAAAACCTTAAAACATAATTATCGTTCAAATATATATTTTAAAGGAGACGACTTTTTAGCAATTATTACATTCCTTGAACTCTACTTTAAACATGACAACAATTACTCATATATGAAACCAAAATTTAATTTTATAAATACAGCGAGACAAAAATAAGATGGACAGACACAACAGCTCAAAAGGAAAACAACGAAAGCATAACAGCACCTACAAGAAATTGGCTATTCTGTGGTTAAATGAAGTTTTGTGCCCCTGTGAAGATAAATTTATTTAATTAAATTAAGGATATGGTTTCTAAAGGAAATATTAAAGAGCCATTTAAAGCGTAAGACTTTTTAATTTTAAGTAAAAGTTCGAGCTTTATTACAAAACGCCTTGGTGGTAATGGAAAATACACAGCGTATTTTATAAGAGTTGGACAATGAAGCTATAAACTGAATTGAGAAAACCAATTTAAATAGATTAGAAAACTTAAATTCTAAAAGACTTTTTACCAAATAATTGTAAAATATGAGATACCTAGTAACAATATCATTAATTCTACTTTGTTCCAGTTATTCTAATGCACAAACAATATTTTCTGTTAATTACGAAAACCTAGCTGATATAAAAGTTTTTATAGTAAAATATGAAAATCAAGCTGACTTAAAAGTGTTTAAAGTAAAATACCAAAACCAAGTGGGAGATAACAACGGAAAATGGTTCTTTACAACGTATGCAAATCAAGCAAAAAAGAAAATATACTTTGTCAAATATGAAAATCAGGCAGATTTGAAAATATACTTTGTTGATTACGAAAATCAAGCTGGTTGGAAAAATCTATCAAAAAAACAATTGATGTATTAAAACGAGCCCATAACCGCAGTTTGGCAATATGGCAGGTTTCAAATCCCGAACTTACCATACCAAAAACATTATATACAATCTGAACGCAACCAAAAAATCGACTATGAATCTTCTTTATAAAATAATAATATGAAAAAAATATTTTTATACCTATATTTAATTGGTGGTTTAATTTCCTGTATCAATAATGATGACAGCATTGAAATAAATGAACAGAATTTTTTAATTTTTGGACACTTCTATGGCAAGTGTATTGGAGAGGGTTGCGTGGAAACTTTTAAACTGACTGACAAAAAATTATTTGAAGATACCATTGACGATTATATTGGGCAAAATTTTGAGTTTATGGAATTGGAAAATGATAAGTTTGAAAAAGTTAAAAACTTAGTTGACTTTTTTCCGAATCAACTTCTTAATAAAAGTGAAACAGTCTTTGGATGTCCAGATTGTGCAGATGGAGGTGGATTATTTATTCAATACTCGGAAAGTGGAAATTTAAAAAGTTGGAGAATTGACCAAAGTAAAAATAATGTTCCAACTTATTTACACAATTTTATAGACAAAGTGAATGAAAAAATTGGACTGATAAATAATTAAAAACTGCTTAGAATAACTAAGTATATGTTAGGCCGATGGGCTAACACTATATAATTTGTTAACTGATCCGGATTTTGTAGATAAGGGGGAATTCGAGTGAAACCTTTGGGTAAAATATGCAATTGGAAACGCGGTATGAATTCTTCTGCAGAAAGTGACCTGTCCTGAATAAAGCCTACGTATATGTCCACTCCTTATCTAATTTCCTAAAGGATTGCGTTCAGTGCTTCCTCGCAAAGTGCTTGGAGGAGTGCAACGGCTAGTTTACTTTCATACTTTTTAGTACGAAAATATTAGCCTAGACCTCTCTGGCAATTTACACCTCATAAAAACTGCTTATTTTTAAAAATACCAAGGCCCTATCCCGAAGAAAAATTAAAGATTCTAAAAATACTTGCCCCAGCTAAACGAAAATTCAGAAAGTAATCGCATTTTTGCCCACTAATTATTTATTGTTTGGGCTTTAGATGTTTATTATACTCTTAAAGGCATTTACAAGAAAAATTATCGCGCCAATGATTTTTAAAAAAATAAGTATTATAATTGGTTTAATTACAATTTTAATTTTAATGCTTAAGCCTAATCATAGTTTTGCTCAAGTAACAGAACCTACTGTGAAAATGGAATTTGGGAAAGGCATTCAATTTACCTCTACCGATTCCCTATTTTCGCTAGCCATAAGCGGACGAGTACAAAGCTTGTTTGAGACCAGAAGCAATTTAACCAGCGGAACCACAGGCGCAGACTTTTTACTGCGCAGAGCACGTTTAAACTTTCAAGGCACGGCTTTAAATCCAAATTTTACCTATCGAATTCAAATAGGTTTTGCTCAAGGCGATATTACCTCAGCGAATAGTATGGTACAAAATAATTTGGTTTTAAGAGATGCCATGCTTTTTTACAGGGCGAGCAAATGGTTGCGAATAGGTTTTGGGCAGACCAAATTACCTGGCAATCGCCAAAGACAGGTTTCTTCGGCAAATCTTCAATTGGTAGAACGTTCTATTGCCAATAATAATTTTACCTTAGACAGGGATAAAGGGGTTTGGGCTTACACTAATTTTAATATTAACAACTCCGTGCTAAGAACTACTGTTGCCATATCAAGCGGAGAAGGTAGAATTGTTTCCGCTAGAAACGGAAGACTTTCTTACGCAGCCAGAACAGAATTTTTGCCTTTTGGTGCTTTTTTAAACAATGGAGATTTTATTGGTGGTGATCAAGAAAGAGAAGTCAAACCAAAACTTTCTATTGCGGGTGTGTATAGTTTTAATAATGAGGCAACCAGAACTATGGGGCAGCTTGGTGAATTTTTATTCAATTCGGAAACTGCTGATATTCAATATTACGGAGGCGATTTAATGTTTAAATATAAAGGGTTTTCTTTTGAATCAGAATTATACACAAGAAATTCTGATAAAGGCATCATCACCAATATCATGGATACTACGCAACAAAATCATATAATTTCTGGTACTGCTTTAATGCTTCAGTCAGGCTATTTTATAACTAAGACCAATGAAATCGCTATAAGATATGCCCAAATTACGCCCGACAGTAAAGTTGCCGCTCTTATGAATAAGCAAAAAGAATATGTATTTGGATTTTCGCATTATTTTAAAAAACATAGCCTAAAATTGCAATCAGATGTAACCTATTTAGAAAATGGTGCTCAAAATAGACTTATCTATAGACTTTCAGGTGTGGTTACTTTTTAAATTCTTAAACCACCAGAAGTTAGCAAACCATAAGGTTTAAACACTCAAATGCCTTTGAAAAAAAAGCTTTCTAGAGATGTTTGTTTATTGGTTTCTCTATTTAAGTTGGACTTAAGCTGCCAAGCAATCGCTAAAATTTTGATAGATACGGGGTAAAATAGTCCAAACATGAATAAAAAACAGCATAATAAAAAGCAAGCCAATGAGTAAGGCGTGTTTAATATAAATGTAAGCTTCCCTTAAAACCGACCATTTCTCCAATGCAGTTTTGTAAGATTATTCAAGATAAAAAATTAGATGTTGAGAAAATGAACTACTTCGATACAGCTCCATGGCGTGATAAGCATCAAAACCGCTGACTTAGAAGACCCAAACCCGTTTTCCAATAGGCTAAAATTAGACCTATTTATCTTGCTTCTTGACTCTTTTTAAATAGTGATGGTTTTAACGGTTCGACCTAAAAAATCAGCTTTGCGATATTACCTAAACATGAGCTAAAACAAACTCATAAATCGATACTTTAAATCAATTACCCTAACTTTGCCAATAAATTATAAACCATCTGAACGAAAAATTCAAACAATTAGAATTATTTCTAAAAAGCACCAATTTTGACCGTGGAATTCGGCTTGGAGTAGGGATTGTTATACCCTTTGGTGTGCTGTATTTTCTGGGATATTTTGAATATGCTCCCGCCGTTGTTCTCGGAACTTTTTTAAATGCTCCCGGCGATATTAAAGGCAGCATAAAACATAAGGTGATTGCTATTTTAATCAGTATTGGGTTGATGATGTTCATTACAACCATCATTTTATTCTCCAAACCTTTTCTACCACTTTTGCTGTTATCGCTTATCCTTATTACGTTTTTTGTCTCGCTGATTTCAGTCTATGGTTTTAGAGCATCTTTGGTCTCTTTTTCTGGATTGTTAGCGATGGTAGTGGCATTTGCCATTAATAAAGAAACGCCTCAAGAGATTTTTCTTCAGGTTGCTTTAATGGGCGTTGGTGGTCTTTGGTATTTGGTGGTTTCTTATATTTTTCAAAAACTTGCCCCGAAAAAAGATCAGAATCAACTATTGTCTGAAACGCTTTTGCTTATTGGCAAGTATCTAAAATTACGAGCTAAATTATTGACTAAGAAAACAGAGCGAGACGAACTTCTTAAGGAAGCTTTTGTACTTCAACATCAAATTAACGAGAAGCATGAAACGCTCCGAGAGGCGCTACTCACCAGACGGAAACGTTCTGGCCATTCGCGTTATGAAGAAAAGCAGCTACTTATTTTTATCTCATCTATAAATATCTTCGAATTAATTGAAGCAAAACATTTAGATTATAAGATGATTGATAGCATTTTTGGCAAGCGAACGCAATTTCTTGAAGCGGCTAAAAAATTAAACAAAATGATGGGTAACCACCTCATCCGTTTGTCTGAATTATTGATTCAAAATGATAAAATCCCCAATAAAGACAGGCTATTATACGCCTTATCAAAAGCCAGCGAGTCTATCACTAATTATATAAATACCGTAAAATTACCCGAAGCGCGTGAAGGTGCTTTGGTATTAAAAAATTTATACGATTATCAAGAACAACTACTTCAAGAAATTAGGGCCATCAGGCGCGTCATGGCGAATGTAAACGATGGCGCTAAAGTATCCTTAAAAAAGCAAGATTCAAGTGCCTTTTTAACAATCCAAGAATATAGTCTCAATGTTCTATTTCAAAATTTTAGTTTAAACTCTACCATGTTTAGGCACTCGTTACGCTTTACCATCGCCATTGTATTTGGCTACCTCTTAGGTCTTCTGTTTGAGATTCAAAACACATATTGGATTTTGTTGACCATTATTGTGATTATGCGACCTAGCTATGGTTTAACTAAAAAGCGCTCTAAAGACCGCATCATTGGCACGTTGATTGGCGCTGCAATTGCCGTTGGTATTGTGTTGCTTACTCAAAATGTAGTGGTTTATGCGGTATTGGCTCTTGTTTCGTTAATATTAGCAATTTCATTAATTCAGGAGAATTATAAATCTGCTGCGGCACTGGTTACGATAAGTATTGTTTTTGTATATTCTTTAATCAATCCAAATGCTTTTGAGGTGATTCAGTATCGGGTAATCGACACCATTATCGGAGCTACTATTGCTGTTGTGGCTAATTATACACTGCTGCCAAGTTGGGAAGTAAATAATTTAAAACAGGTGATTTTGAATGCCTTGAAGATGAATAAAAAATATCTTTTAGCCACACAAGCCTTGTATCAAGATACTTCACAACACAAACTTTCATATAATCTGGCTAGAAAAGGGGCATTTCTTGCTATCGGGAATTTAAACGCTGCCTTTCAAAGGTTGACCCAAGACCCAAAATCTAAACAAAAAGAATTTCAACTGATTTATGAAATTGTTACCCTTAGTCAAACCATGATTTCAGCCATTGCGTCTATCGGTAATTTTGTTGTGAATCATAAGACCACGCCTGCCTCAACAGAATTTAATGGACTCATCTTAAAAATTTCTGATACCCTAGAGAGCGCAGTTTATAGTTTAGATGAAACGGAAACTAATGAAATAGTAAATAGAGAAACGGTTGAAGATGCCCACGAGAAGTTATTGGATAAATACCAACAATTATCAAATTTACGAGATGAAAACATCAAACAAGGAAACACCGAAATAGATACCGAAACGCTTCATGGCCTTCAGGAAGCCTATTTAATTGCCAATCACATGAGCTGGTTAAAATCTCTTTCAGAAAATCTACTCAAGGCCACGGAGCGCTATCGTTTTGCTATCGCCGATGAATAATAACAATAAATTGATTTTGGTATTTGTATATTTTCTTATCATATTCCTAAGATAAAATATAACACTTCAAATTAAAAAATATAGAATAATACATGACTGATTTAGAAATTGCGCAAAAAGTTAAAGCCAAACATATTCGTGAGATTGCGAAAAAATTAAACATCAAGGAAGCGCTTTTAGAATATTATGGTAATCAAAAGGCCAAACTACCTTTGAATTTAATAAATGAAGAAAATAGTGGTAAGAGTAACCTTATCCTAGTTACCGCCATAACCCCAACGCCTCCCGGAGAAGGAAAAACAACCACCTCTATTGGCTTAAGTGATGGATTGAATTATATTGGCAAAAAATCTGTGGTCGTGTTAAGAGAACCTAGTTTAGGACCTATTTTTGGAATAAAAGGCGGCGCTGCTGGCGGTGGAAGGAGTCAAGTAATCCCCATGGTAGATATTAACTTACACTTTACGGGTGATTTTCATGCCATTACCATGGCCAATAATTTGCTGGCAGCACTTATTGACAATAACATTCAGAGCAAAGACAAAAACTTAGGAATAGACCCGCGTACCGTAATCTGGAAACGCTGCATGGATATGAACGATCGTGCGCTCCGCAACATTGTTATAGGCTTGGGCGGTAAAGCAGGTGGAGTTCCTCGCGAAACGGGATTTAATATTACGGCTGCTTCCGAAATTATGGCCATTTTATGTTTATGCGAAAACTTAGAAAACCTGCAAAAGATGTGCGGCAATATTTATATTGGAGATACTTTTGAAGGTAAAGCTGTTTATGCTAAAGACCTGAATGCGGCCGGTGCCATGACTCTTTTATTAAAAGATGCCATTAAGCCAAATCTGGTGCAAACGCTAGAAGGAAATCCAGCTATAATTCACGGTGGGCCGTTTGCAAATATCGCTCAGGGAACCAATTCTATCATCGCTACAAAAATGGGTTTAAGTCTGGCCGACTATGTGGTAACTGAAGCTGGATTTGCAGCTGATTTAGGTGCTGAAAAGTTCTTAAACATAAAATGTAGAAAAGCAAAACTAAGTCCAAAGGCTGTCGTAATCGTTGCGACTATTCGAGCGCTAAAGTACCATGGCGGAAAGTCGCTTGATAGCCTAACAGAAGAAGATATAAATGCCCTAGAAAAAGGAATGCCTAACCTAGAAAAGCACATTGAAAGTATTCAAAGTTTTGGATTGCCTATTGTAGTTTCGATCAATGCGTTCAAAAGCGATACCGAAGCTGAAAAAGATTTTATATATGCACATTGTAAAAAACTTGGAGTTTCAGTAGCTTTAAGTTACGGTTGGGCAGAAGGTGGAAAAGGTTGTATTGAACTGGCTGAGAAAGTAGTAGTCGCTGCCAAAACTTGTAAAACAGCGTTTAAACCTACTTACATTTTGGAAGACTCAACATTGACCAAAATAGAAAAAATTTGTAGCATTATATATGGTGCAAATAAGGTGTTGCTTAGTGATATAGCAAATAAACAACTGAAGCGGTTTGAAGATTTAGGTTATGGAAACTTACCTATTTGTATGGCAAAAACCCAAAAAAGTTTAAGTGATAATGAAAAGCTAATTGGTCGTCCAGAAAATTTTGATATACATATTCGTGAGATTGAGATTGCCGCTGGAGCAGGCTTTATTATTCCAATTGCTGGAAATATGCTTCGAATGCCCGGTCTGCCAGTGAACCCTTCGTCCGATAATATCAAAATAGATAGCGATGGAATCATCTCTGGATTGCTATAATAAAAAATGAAAATATAATCTTATTTATGACTTATAATTTTGACCTTAGGGCTCTAAACCGATAATATATTTTAACTCACCTTAAGCCGAAGAAAAAATAGTAATTATGACCGCTAGTAATAAAAGTTGTTACCGTAGAAAACAAAAGCAAAACTGTTGGGCAGGTCTTTAGATTAAATAAAAACATTATGTTTAAACATCAAGGCAAAAGCAGAACTTTAAAACACAATATGCGTATTGCAACGGTTCTTTCTTTTTCGGCTGGTATTGTAAATGTTGCCGGTTTTTTGGCTTTTAATCAATTGACTACAAACGTTACAGGACATTTCGCATTATTTATTAATGAAGTCGCAAATTTTGAATTTTGAAAAGGAACCATTTAACAGGTCTTTTTACAGATTTAGGTATTGGTATTTCTCAATTATTCTTTCCAAAAGTGCATACATAAATAGCGCTTCTAAAGGCAAATATTAA
>Ga0209491_10009418_pt1 | contig 11997 bp, 20 predicted proteins | sample BON02_FD_187213 | JGI IMG/M metagenome (GOLD analysis project Ga0209491, IMG submission 187213) | Freshwater microbial communities from Lake Bonney liftoff mats and glacier meltwater in Antarctica - BON-02 (SPAdes) (version 2) | ecosystem: Environmental > Aquatic > Freshwater > Ice > Glacier... | reverse complement strand
CTTTTATGTGTCGACCAACGTAGCCAAATCTTATTACTGCTGAAAGAATTTTGTGCTTTTGACCGCATGCGACACGACCAGCCGGGAGGCAGTCCAAACAGGCGTGGGGGAGGAGGTTGGACATGGTGGCATGCTTTTAATGCGATACCGACCGAGAAAGTCAGTATGGATACCACCACCACATAGCTTGGTTGCCGATCTCTCGATGATATTTGGTCTGTGGTGTTTGGGCGGGCCAGCATGCCCCATGCTCCTGGGTCCGCAAGTTCAAAAGCGAGGAAGACGCAGGGCACGACGAGGGAGGAGGGGCCTCGACCACCTACTGTTGGTGGCGAAACATGAATAAAAGTAGTACGAGCGTGGAGAGTTATTGCTGGGCTATTATTTGGCTTGGACATTTGGGGGGTTGGCCAGGTCAGTGGCGGATCCAAGAGACAGTTGCCGTCTGCGTCCACATCCTATGGCACCAGTCCATGATCCCGGCGCAATTGGTCGAAGAAAGCATCAATATCGCTCTGCTCCTCGTCCAGCTCCTCCTCCTGGAGCCTCACGGTGAATATTATGGTGACCGAATCCTGCTGCAGGCCCAGATCAGCCAGCGGAGCTACAAGTGACGAGTAGCCCTTCTTCCAGGGAGCCGTCAATATCGCCTTGGATGGTGAAGCCCATGGGTAACAGGCGCTTTTGCTGCTCAAGCCATGGGTCCATCGCGACTGAGATGCCCGTGGAGGCAGTCTCAGTCGCACCCCTGACCCCAAACGCGCCAGCAGGGCCCATCGCGCCCGTCTCGCCGGCGGAGCAAGCGGCGCCAGTCCTGCCCACAGCGTCCATCACAGCAGGAGCGCTCCCAAGGTCCGTCGCGCCCGTGACGCCCGTGGAGGCAGTCTTAGGCGTGCCCGCGGCACCCAAGGTGCCAGCAGGGCCCGTCGCGCCCGTCTTGTCGGCAGAGTAGGTAGCACCAGTCGTGACCACAGCATCCATCACAGCAGGAGCGCTCCCAAGGTCCACCGCGCCCGTGACGCCCGTGGAGGCAGTGCAGCTAGTGGCGCCCGTGACCCCAAACGCGCCAGCAGGGTCCATCGCGCCCGTCTCGCCGATGGAGCAAGCGGCGCCAGCCGCGCCCACAGCATCCATCACAGCAGGAGCGCTCCCAAGGTCCGTCGCGCCCGTGACGCCCGTGGAGGCAGTCTCAGTCGCGTCAGAGGGAGAAGCCGAGGGAGAGGTCGACGAAGCTCTCGAATGAACAGCAGAAGGGCTGCTCGAGGGAGACGACGACGGGCTTATGGACGGAGAAGTGGAAGCAGATGACATCTTTATGAGCTTGCTGCTGCCAGGCGAGGCCGCGGGAGAAGCCAAGGGCGGGACCGATGAAGTGCTCGAAAGAACAGCAGAGGGGCTACTCGAGGGAAACGACGACGGGCTCGCGACAGGAGAAACAAAGAGGAACTCCGTGGGCCTGCTGCTGCTAGGCAAGGGCAAGGGCGTGGCCGTGGGCGAGACAGACGGAATGGTCGATGGAGAAGAGGGTGGGCTGCTCGAGGGAGACGACGATGGGTGCACAGAGGAAGAAGCAGAGGGCAGCAGCTGCGTGGGGTGGCAGCTGCTGCTGCTGCTAGGCGAGGCCGAAGGCAAGGTCGAAGGGCTGCTCGAAGGAGGAGCGACCACCGTACCGACAACGGCCGCGAAAGTCGTTGTGGCGGGCGTGGGGGTGGTAGGGGCAGTCAGAGTGGTCATGGGTTGGCTTGTAGAGGGGGAAGCATTCCTCCAAACGAAGGCAGCCACGACGAGGAGGACGGTCGCAAAGAGCGTGCCCGCCAACCATGCTTGCATGCGGCGCGTAGGATGGCTAAGATGCGCATTCGGGTCGGCCTCGGTACTTTGGATGGGGCTTGCTGCGCCTGTACCAGCACCCGTGACCGTGCGACCGCTGCCCTCCTTCGATTAAGTGGACATGGCCCTGACTTGTGGTGTTGGTGTGGTGGTGTCTGTGCATGTGTGTGTGTGTGTATGCACAATTTGGAGGAGGGGTGTGAGGAAAACGGTGCCCAAAGTGAAAAGTAGGAACGACTCTAGCTGCGGCGAAATTTGGAATGCCTTCGCCAAAAGTGGCGGCCGCAAAACGTGCGCGGGCTTACACCCTCCGGTGCCATAGGAGGGGAGAGAAAGGAGGTCGGTACATGGGTGGGCCTCCCCTAGTGGTCAGATTAAAGGCCTCAATGCCCTCAAAAGTGATTTTGGGGCCAAAGAAGCAACGCCCCGCGTCTCAAAATGTGGAGCGCGTCAAGGTCGACCAATTAAACGGTCGGTTTGAAAATGTGGAGGCAGGAGGTTACTTTTGGGGAGGGGACAGGGCAGGGCAGGAAGGTAGTCATTGTCTCGTGATGCAACAGCAATCACGTCAAGGACGATGACAACGTCGAAGATGAAGAGGGAGACGTGTCGTGGTAGTGGTTCCCGACGATCATGAGGAGGGATTAGTCGCCGACGACGGCTTGGCCCTTCATGATGGGACACACACGAGCCTATGCAAAGACCACGCTCCGCCCTAGTCCCAAGCATATAGTAGTGCTTAAATAGTGTGTGTGGGGGTAAACGACGTGTTTATCCTCCTATGGTTTGAGGCTAAGCATGCCAAAGGGGGTGGTTCCTTCTTTTTCGTAGTCGCCCTTTCGTGTGACGGTCCTCCTACTCGACCCCTCTCAAACAAAATACAGCAACAATGACAACAACAACAAAACAAAAACAAGATGTGAAACATAAGCAATAATCGCCATACAAGCTTTTTCTAGTTTTGTCTTATTCCATTGTCTTATGCATACAAACACGCGAGAATGAAAACAAACACTACACCCAGAATCAAAAGAGCAAAGTCCCCTTACAAGTCCCTCCATTCCCTCATTTGATACTCCGACAACACCAACAGTTAGGCTATTCGCCGCATTTTGGCCTCTTCTGTGACGTCGAGACTACCATTTGACTGCCAACGGTTCCAATCGGCAAGCCCTCCAGCTTTCTCAGGATGCCACCGCCCACCGGCAGCGTCTCCGCTTTCGCATCGCCCGCAGCCCCCGTCTCGCTCAAGCTGAGCACCAGCAGTCCCTGGGAGACATACAGCACGAACCGCTTGAACTCCGAGGGCGGGTCCAGCCACGTCTCCAGCTTGCCCCTATCGTCGTGCCGTTGTTCATCAGCCAGGCCTTGTACGGGCGCTCGCTTTCCGCGTCCGTGGACTGGCTGAACTTGTCCGTTAGGGCCCGCATCTGGGCCATCACCGAGTGCAGCTGCGGTAGGGCCTTGCGGCAGAGGCCCAGCGAGCTGATGCCCAGCCCTTGCGCGATCGATGTCCGATGCCGCATGGTGAAGCCCGTCACAGCATCCCGGTGGTTCTGGAGGATCCTGTAGAACTGATGCTTGGCCGCCAGGTCGCCTGCCCACCGATCCCCCACCTCCAGCATGAGGCGAAGCGTCCACTCCAAGTACCACTCGCTCACGCTCAACATCACGTCGATGGCCACCGCCTTGACCTTGCCGCTCGCCTTCCCCGCCCCCTCCTCCTCCTCCTCCTTGGCCATGTACAGCACGGCCGCCGGCATCGAGGTCGTCGGGATCGTCTTGTAGAACTCCTTCTTCACGCGCCGCAGGGCCACCGTCAGCGTCTTGTTGGGCTCGCCCTCCGGCGCCCACGCAACGCCCCCCGGTGGTCCTCCATCACCGCCTGCGCGTGCGTCAGGAGCATGAGTTGGTGCGGGCTAATCTGCAGCGGTGGCAGCTTCTTCCGGTAGGCCACATCGACGAAATATATAGAAACCCGCTCCCGCTCGTCCCCCTTCAGCTATCCCTCCGCCGCCGAGATCCGCCCTCGCCGCCGCCGGCCCCTCGCTCTCGACATCCATCCCCACCGCCATCATCCCTGCCTCCACTTGCTCCATTGCCCTGTGCTGGGGGAAAGGGGGGTTGAGCTCTATCTGTTCTGATGCAAAAGGGAAAACATCCACACACATCACAAACAACCAAGAGGCATTGGGTTGTCCAAGCGGCGGTGGACGGGTGCGCCATGCGGGATGCGTGTCAAGGCCACGTGCCCCACGTGGCCGTGCGCGCCGTCAGCGGCGGAGGCAGCGGCGGTGGGTGGCGGGCTAGTCATTTTGTCTCAGTGTGTCATGTGTGTGGAATGGGGGAGAGGGAGGGTGGGGTAGGGGGTGAAGAGGCGGAAGGAAGAGATGGCGGAAAGCGTGCGACAACGGGCTTTAGGGACTACGAGCAGCCGCGCCAGACGCAAACCCACATTATTATTGCCGCTGCTCAGGTGCTGTACGTGGTAGACTGAGCCTTTTTGTGATGTGGAGCATAGGAGGGTGAAGCGCGGTGAAGACGTTGCCCTACCGTGGGCGATGATGGCGTAGATTGCAAGCCCGGCTCTGTGTCCTTGCTATGTCCTTCAGCCTGCCGCGGCCGCGGGCCCCAGCTTCTGTTGCTGCAGCACCTTGTGGTAGTGGTGGTGGGGATGCTGTGGTGTGGTTTGAGGGTCAGTGGCTGCTTTTGCTTTTGGTCACGAGGTCAGCCATGCATGCATCATGTTCAATCATCAACACACGACGGCGTATCCACCCTCATGCAGCCATGTCCCCCTCCCCACAACCCTACGCCCTCTCACCTTGCACCCCTCACCCCCCCAAACAGGACGGCCGACGCGACGCCAATGCTGGGTTGGTGTACGGGGGCTAGAGCATGAGGGCAGCCTTGGTACGCATTGCGGCCACCACCCCTCGACGAGCAGCCTCGACTCGCGGCAGTCCAGTTTGCCTGAGCGGCAGCAGCATCAGCAGGGACACCGATATCACCCTCCCCAAACCACCACCAGGGCTATACCAAGCCAAGACCTACGTCACCATGCCCCTCCATATCAACGCGGCCGGCACGGCCAACGGCAGCAGCAGCAGCAGCAGCAGCAGCAGCAGCAGCAGCAGCAGCTGCAGCAGCAGCAGCGGCAGCCTCGCATCTCCTTCCTCGCTCATGACCCCCTCCCACCGTGGCATTGCTACTTCCGCTGCCCCCGCCGGGGAAGCCGTGTTGCTCAAGGACGAGTACGGCAACATGGATGCGTCGGGACAGACGTATGTGGTCCCGCATTTCACGACGGAGAGCGGGTACGTTGGTGTTTTGGCGAGGGGGAGGAGGATGAGGGGGAGGAGGAGCTGGGGGGGAGGAAGCTGTGAGATGCGTAAGAAAAAGTGCCGGCACACATGTAGAGAGAATATAAACAGGATGGAAATGCTTCGTATTTGTATGATATAAATCGGGCATGCATCCGGCTTGCTGCTGCGCATTTATGTAAAGCCACGCATCTCACGTTCCTCACATCTCTCTCCTTCCTCCTTCCTCCCTCCCCCCTTTTTGCCCTACAGCGTGGCCATGCGTGACGTGGATGTCCGGTACAACACTTTTGGGCGTCTGAACGAAGCGAAAGACAACGTTTTAGTAGTCTGCCATGCTCTGACGGGTAATGCCAGGTTGGACACGTGGTGGTCTTCGATTCTTGGCCCCGGAAAAGCGTTTGATACCGACAAATACCTCGTCGTCTGCGCCAATATTCTAGGTAAGGAGGGAAGCAGGGTGGTAGAGATTGACAAGCGGAAAATTTAGACTAGACATTTGGCCCTTAGCTTGAAAACGACAGTATTTTCACCCACTCCTCCCCCCCTCCCTCCCTCCCGCCCTTCTCCCCAGGCTCCTGCTACGGCACTACTGGTCCTATGTCTCCCGATCCCTCCACAGGGCAGCCGTACGGCGTTCGTTTTCCTCAGGTCACGATTCGTGATACCGTCAGTCTGCATCTACGCATGTTGAAAGAAGCACTTGGGGCGCGGTCGGTTGCTTGTGTGGTGGGTGGATCCTTAGGAGGGATGCAAGCGTTGGAATGGCCTTTCCTCGGGAGCAGCAGCAATAGCAGCAGCAGCGAGAATCAAGATGATAATTTTGTTCGTTCTGCCGTGGTTATTGCGTGTGGCGCCCGTCACACAGCCTGGCAAATCGGCATCAGTGAAACGCAACGCCAAGCCATCTACGCAGACCCCCACTGGCGTGGAGGTGAGATTGATCATTCCTCCCCTCCTGCTAAGGGGCTAGCTGTTGCTCGACAGATTGCCATGTTCTCCTATCGGACCCCCCATGGTTTTGATAACAAATTTGGGCGGACTCAAGCAGAGGATGGTCGGTTTGAAGTCCGAAGGTATCTAGAGTACCAAGGACAGAAATTTTTGTCGCGTTTTGATGCCTTGACCTATGTGAGGTTAACGGAAAAAATGGATACACATGATGTAGGGAGGGGGAGAGGAGGGGTGGAGGTTGCGTTGAAGGGGTTGAAGGTCCCTGTGTTGGTGCTTGGGATTGATAGTGATCTGTTGTATCCTTTGCATGAGCAGGAGGAGATGGCGACGTTGATTCCCAAGGGGGAGTTAAGGGTGGTCAGGAGTAGGGAGGGGCATGATGGGTTTTTGCTGGAGCAAGAGCAGGTGGGGGGCGCGATTCAGCAGTTTTTGGAAGAACATCGGTTGTGAGGGAGGGAGGGAGGGCTAGGAGGAGCGATGCTGGGGGAGCTTGAGGGTGGTGAGGATAGGTTTTGGTTGGAGCAATAGCAGGTGGGGGGCGGCGATTCGGGAGTTTTCGAAGGAGCATCGACTGTAGTGGAGGAGGGAGGGAGGGAGGGAGGGAGGGATAGTAGTATTTGAAAAGAGTGAAATCGTGGCAGGTGCAAGAAAGTGATTGAGAGCAAGAGAAAAAGAAAAACTACAGAGCAAAAAACGATAAAGAAACGAAAGGAACGAAGAAATTTAGAAAGAAGAAGAGAACATAACTATTTTTACAACAAACCCAAGAGAGACGTCAGCCTGCTGCTGCTACTGCTGTTGCTTCTATTTTCAAATATCCACATTTCTTTATTTGCACCTCTTCCCCTCCCTCCCTCCTTCCCTCCCTCCCTCCCTCTCACCCTCCCTCCCATCATCAATCAAGCAATACTCGGCCGTACATGCTTCTCCAAAAAGGCCTGCAGTATAATCGTCGCCGCCACCGCATCCTCCACTTCCTGCCGTCTCACCTCGCCCTTCCTCCTCTTCCTAACCCCTCCCTCCCCCCCTCCCTCAAACCCTCCCTCCACCTCCCCTCTCAACGCCTCCCTCGCTGCCTGCGTCGTCATCCTTTCATCCCACACCGCAAAGGGAACAAGGACTTCGTTCTCACTTTCTCTATACACGCACGACATGAATTGCACCACCTCTTGACATCTCACTCCTTCCTTCCCCTCCCACAGGGTGAGTGGATACCCCACCACCAACCCCGCAACATTATGCCTCCTTATTAACTTATTCAGTTCCTTGCCAAAAAAGGCCGGAAAACTCTCCTGCTCCTGCTGTTGCTGCTGTTGCTGCTGCTGCTGTAGTCGGCGGAGAGGAGAGCGATCGATCCTCGTTAAAGGCCGTGCAATTGTTAATGTTGCATCTGTGATAGACACGCCTATCTTCCTCCCACCTACATCCAGACCTAGAAGACAGGCAGTGCTACTTGAGCTAGTAGTAGCAAGGTGAGGAGATTGAGGACATTGAGCAGCAGGAGGAGGAGGAAGGGTGGAGGAGCGGACATGTTGTAGGTATTGAGCTAAGACCTCGGGACGAAGGAGCTTGATGAGGCGCGTGGGAGGGAGGGGTGGGATGGCCATCTTGTTTACTATTCCTGCTGCTGCTGCTGCTGCTGCTGCTGCTGCTGCTGCTGCTGCTACTGCTGCCGCTGCTGCTGCTACTGCTGCCGCTGCTGCTGCTACTGCTGCCGCTGCTACTGCTGTTGAGGCTGGCTTCTGGGTTGGTTCGTTCTGCTTGGTGATGTGGCGGGCATGGCTCTGTGGTGGGGGTGGGGTGGGAGGATGTGGGGGTTCGAGAATGAGTAAAGCCAGGAAAGTAGAAGAAAGGAAATGAGTGGGCAGTCGGGTTAATTGCGCGCCACGCCCAGCAAAGGAGAAGCGGAGGCTGGAAAGACGGAGAGAAAGAAGGTCGTCCTCGTTTTCTTTCCCCTCTCCATGGATATGTGTGTATATAGGTCCAAAGTCTGTACATGCGATTATTTCTATCAATTTGCCATCGCGTGCGCTGGGCAGCAGGCACCGAGGACCAAAAAGGTAACGTCCTCCCTACACGCAAGCGATCCAAAGCCTAAGTAATCACTCTTCTACCCTTTCTTCTGCTGCCGAATCGAATCCAAATAACTATGCAAGCCCAAATTTTGCCGGGCAATCTGCTCCTCCATCGCGACCGCCTCTGGGGTCACACGCATCGCCTTCTTAACGCGTGCAGCCTCCACCCCGTCTCCTCCCGCGCCTGCTGCTCTTGCACTCCCAAAAACCATCGTCTTGTTCCCCTCGTCGTTGCTGTCGCTGTATTGAATCTCGGCCTTGGCGCGGCCGGTGGCCCAGCCCATGATAAAATAGCCTGCCACGACAGGCACGGAGAAATACACCACTTGCGCCACGGCCTTGCCTTGAGGCGAAAGCGGGATGCGGAACGCGTGCACTTTCTTAACGAAGCGCTTGTGCCGTTCTTGCCAGTCTCGTAAGGTGGCTATCAGGGATGACATGGTGTTGGTGGGTGTAAGGGGGTAGAGGGGTGGGGCTTGTGTGCGTGGAGCTGGAGGGGAAAGAGAGGTCGATGATGTGTGGACGAGGTTTCGCGCTGTTTGCTTGCCCTGGCCAAAGACGACAAGGAGGAAGAGGAAGCCCTGCTGCTGCTCTTGCTGTAGCTGTGTGCGTATGTGTGTGTGTGCTTGTGTGTCAGGTTTAAACTGATCAAAACGAGGGGTGTGAGGCACCAGGAATCGTCATCGGCGAGCAGCAATGGCGGCCCGCGTTCTTGCACGCAAAATTGCGGACACTGCTGCATACACACGCCCTACGCACTCTCTTCACTCGCCCCACCCCCTCTTCCTTCCCCTCCTCCTCCTCCTCGACAGGGAAGCCGCGGGTCGCGCCGTCCTAGCCCACGCCCGCCGTCTCGCAAGGCTCAAGCGGTCCGTCTTCTGTTCTAGCCTTCCTTCCTCCCTCCTGCGACCACATCCCGAAGCACACGCACAAGGCAATGTCAAGCTCCATGATCAACCGCTTCGTGGGCGCCATCGACCAAGGCACGTCCAGCACCAAGTTCGTGGTCTACAACCACTATGGCCACGCGGTCGGGCTGCACCAACTAGAGCACACGCAGATCTACCCCCAGCCTGGGTGGGTCGAGCATGACCCAATGGAAATTTGGGACAATACCGTCACATGCATCCGTGAAGCGATGAGCGCCGCGGAAGTAGACAAGGAGCAGCTGGAGGCTGTGGGAATTACGAATCAGCGGGAATCGACCTTGGTGTGGAATAAGACGACGGGCATGCCGTATTACAATGTGATTGTGTGGAATGACGCGCGGACGCGAGACATCTGCGAGGACCTCAAGAAGGCGAGCCGGAAGGGGATGGACCGGTTTCGGGACAAGGCGGGGCTGCCGATTGCGACGTACTTTTCGGCGACGAAGATTATGTGGTTGTTGGAAAATGTGCCGGGCTTGAGGGAGGACGCGGAGAAGGGGGAGGCGATTTTTGGGACGTTGGACTCGTGGTTGATTTATAAGTTGACCAATGGAGAGGTACGTGCTTGTGGAGGTTGATGAGGGAGAAAAATATTCTTTGAAAAAGTGTATCTATGTGATGAATTTTGATTATCTTGTTTATTCGAAGTGCTGCGTTTGTAAAATTGTGCATCCTGCGCCCTTCCTCTTCCTCCCTCCCTCCTTCCCTCCCTTCCTTCAGACGCACATCACCGACGTGACCAACGCTTCCCGCACCCTCCTCATGAACATCTCCACCCTCACCTGGGACGACTCCATCCTCAAGCTCCTCCGCATCCCCAAGGGTAGGTTGAAAAGTCTCGCTCGCTCGCTCGCTCGCTCCCTCCCTCCTTCCCTTCCTTCCTTCGGTATCAACAGAATCGCCTTGTTTTCTCCACTATCAAAATAGCCTTCAAATAAAATTGCTTCTGGCAAGATTCAATAGAAAAGAATCACTCTAAATCAATATGAATCAACCATCTCATCCTCCTTCTCTCCCTCCCTCCCTCCCTCCCCTCCAAGGCATGCTCCCCCTCATCAAATCCTCCTCCGAAATCTACGCCGTCGGCTCCCCCTCCATCACCAGCAGCAGCAGCAGCAGCACCTCCTCTTCCGAGTCAAATCCCTTGGGTGGCGTCCGCTTAGCCGGCATCATGGGCGATCAACAATCGGCGCTGTTCGGCCAAACCTGTTTTGAAGCAGGGCAAGCCAAAGCGACGTATGGTACTGGCGCGTTTCTGTTGATGAATACTGGGAATATCATCGTGCCTAGCTCAAGGGGGTTGTTGACCACGGTGGCGTTCAAGCTCGGGAATGCCTCGCCTGTTTATGCGCTGGAAGGGTCTGTTGCTTATTGTGGGTCGTTGATTCAATGGCTTCGAGATAACCTCTCCCTTCTGTCTTCGACTGCAGAAAGTGAGGCCTTGGCCAGTAAAGTGAATGATAATGGAGGGGTGTTTTTCGTACCGGCTTTCAGTGGACTATTCGCCCCTTATTGGCGAGATGATGCCCGGGGGGTCATTGTAGGAATGACGGCTTTCAATGACAAGCATCACTTGGTCCGCGCGGCGCTTGAATCGGCCGCCTTTCAAATTCTGGAGGTCCTCGAGGCAATGGAAAAAGATAGTGGGGTGAGCTTACAAATGCTCAAGGTCGATGGTGGGATGACGGAAAACAATTTATTGATGCAATTTCAGGCGGATTTGCTGGATGTCTCTGTGTTGACCCCTCAGACGAAGGAGACCACTGCGTTGGGGGCCGCGTTTGCTGCTGGGCTGGCGGTTGGGTTTTGGAAGAATTTTGAGGAATTGAGGTGTATTTGGAGTGTGGGGAAGAAGTGGGACCCGTACATGCCGACGAAAACCAGGGAGAATTTGATTCATGGGTGGAAGAAGGCGGTGCAACGGTCGTTGGGGTGGGTGGATAAGAAGACGGATATGGAGGGGGGGTTGGGGGGGGTGCCGTTGAAGTTGATGAGGTATGCGAGTTTTAGCACGAGCGGGCCGACGGGGATGGTGGGGGGGGAGAATGAAGGGATGGGACGATATATGGCGAGGAGGGCGTGGAAGGCTTTGTTGGTGGGGACCCTGGGGACTTTAGCTATTGGTTTGGTGATTGGGAGTCGGATGCAGGGGGGGGGAGGAGGGAGAGGGAGGTGAGAGTTGTGGGAGCAGGGGGGTGGGTGGGAGAGATGTGCATATATATGATTCTAGATAGAAAAGTTATGATGATTAACGTGGGATTTTTGACAAAACTTGTTTTTGGAGGGACAAAAGAAGAAGAAGCGAACACGAAAGAGTGACATGTGAGAGGAGATGGGCCACAAGTGAATAGTGCAGCTGGTTTCCATTATTCAAGGGAAATGATTCTGTTTTTTTGGGGTTTACGTTTGATGCTACCGCTACTCTCACCTTCTTCTCTCGTAGCGTTTTTCTGACTGCTTTCTCGTCAATAAGTCCTTTTTCAAAGCTCGTCGGTCTGTCTTATTGCCGCTTGCCCTGCCGATGCCGTGCCTGCCCCGCAGCCGCATTTAATTTGAGAAGCTGGACGAATGTCTATTGCGCTTGACGCTGCCTTGACGACTGCTTTCTCGTCGTCGTTCGGTATGTAGCATCGCTTTCTGTGTGTCTTGTGCGAAGAGGAAGACAGGGGAGCCACAGGGGGATGATTCCTGGAATCAAGGAGAGCTTTGAAGCAGGGCCAGCGACAGACAAGGGACCCAAGGCAAGACGAGAAGCTTCTCACGCACGTGTGCAGTGGCTGGTGCATGCACACACACACACACACACACACACACACACACACACACACACACACACACACACACACACACACACACACACACACACACACACACACACACACACAC
>Ga0209491_10009417_pt1 | contig 11997 bp, 9 predicted proteins | sample BON02_FD_187213 | JGI IMG/M metagenome (GOLD analysis project Ga0209491, IMG submission 187213) | Freshwater microbial communities from Lake Bonney liftoff mats and glacier meltwater in Antarctica - BON-02 (SPAdes) (version 2) | ecosystem: Environmental > Aquatic > Freshwater > Ice > Glacier... | reverse complement strand
GGAACGAACCGGTATGCCGCGCGGCGCCGCCTCGCTGCTGCTGCTGATGGCGCTGCTGCTCTGCGCGCTGCTGTTCATCCTGCTGCTCTACCCGCTGATCATCTCCCAGGTCGGGCTGTTCCTGTCGCGCCTGCCCAGCTACGCCCGGCTGATAAGCGACTTCGCCGACGACCTGCTGGCGCAGCTTCAGCAGCGGCTTGGCCCGGAGGTCGTGGACGCGCGGCTGCGCCAACTGGTCGTCAGCCAGGCCGGATCGGTGCTGGGCTTCCTCGGCACGGCCGTTTCCACCCTGATTGGCGGCGGCTTCGCGCTGTTCAATGTGCTGACCGTGCTGGTGGTCACCCCGGTCGTGGCTTTCTACCTGCTGCGCGACTGGCCCGCGGGGATGCGCCGGATCGATGGCTGGCTGCCGCGCCGCTATGCCGGCGTGCTGCGCGCCCAGGCCGCCGAGGTGGACCGCATCCTCTCCGCCTGGCTGCGCGGCCAGGCGCTGTGCAGCATGGCGCTGATCGTCTTCTACTCCAGCATGCTGTCGCTGGTGGGCCTGGATCTCGCGTTCATCGTCGGCCTCATCGCCGGGCTGCTCTCGTTCATCCCCTATGTCGGCACCATCACCGGCCTGCTCATCGGGTTCGGCCTGGCGCTGGCACAGTTCCCCACCTGGTCCGGCGTGACGATGGTGGTGGGCGTTTTCATGGTCGGCAACCTGCTGGAGAACTACATCATCTACCCCCGCTTCCTCGGCGACCGGGTGGAACTGCATGCCGTGTGGGTGATCTTTGCCCTGTTCGCCGGTGGTGCTGCCTTCGGCTTCCTCGGCGTGTTGCTGGCCGTGCCGGTGGCCGCCACCATCGGTGTGCTGAGCCGCTTCTGGCTGCGCCGCTACCTGCAAAGCCCCCTCTACCTCGATCCGCCCCGTAACGGTGCCCCGCCCGCCGGGACCGCACACCATGACGCCACCCGCCACGACGGAACGGCCCCGTGAGTGTGATGGACCGCCAGATCCCGCTGCCTTTCGCCCCGGTGGCCATCCGCTTCGCCACCGCGGTGCTGGAGGCGCCGTCCAACGCCGCCGCCCGCGCCTGGCTCGCCCGCACCGCCCAGTGGCCGCAACTGCGCCTCGCCCTGTGGGGACCCACCGCCAGCGGCAAGTCCCGCCTGCTGCGCGACTGGGCCGAACGCCGGGGCGGCACCATCGTGGCGGGCCGGGACCTGCATTTCCACCCCCCGACCGGGCCGCTGGCCATCGACGACGCCCACGAGGCTGCGCCCCTCGCCCTGCTGCACACGCTCAACGCCGCCCAGGAGGCCGGCCACCCCGTGCTGCTGGCTTCCGCCCTGCCGCCGGCGCGCTGGCAGGTGGCGTTGCCGGACCTGGCCAGCCGCCTGCGCGCCCTGGTGGCGGTGGCCATCGATGCGCCCGAAGATACCCTTCTGTGCACGCTCCTCGCCCGCCTGCTGGCCGAACGGCAGTTGCGCGTGCCCGAACCCACCCTGGCCTGGCTGCTGGCCCGCCTGCCGCGCACCCATGCCGCCATCGCCGATGCCGTCGCGCGCCTGGACGCCGCCGCGCAGGCCAGCGGCATGTCGATCAGCCCGCTGCTCGCCCGCCAGGTGCTGCCCAACCTGCGCGACGACCTGCCCGACGACCTGCCCGACGACCTGCCGCAGGATCCATCGATCGAAGCGCCAGCCGCGCCGCCCGCCCACGGTTGCTCGCATGAAGATTCAGCGATGGTTTCGGCCGCGGCCTCGTCGCTGGCCGTGGGGCTCCTGTAGAATGCCGCGCAGCACCGCGCCGAACCATTCGGGAGCCCGCACGATGAATGCCGCCGACCTGGCCACGCCCGCGCCCGCCGCCGAGCCTGCCGGAGCGGGCACCGCCACCACCGACGCCACGCCGCCAATCGCCGCCCGCCCCGAACGCTTCATCAACCGCGAGCTTTCCTGGCTCGATTTCAACCATCGCGTGCTGGAGGAGGCCGAGAACCCGCGCCACCCGCTGCTGGAGCGGCTGCGCTTCGTCTCCATCAGCGCCGGCAACCTCGACGAGTTCTACTCGGTGCGCGTCGCCGGCCTGATCGGCCAGGCCAAGGCCGGCGTCACCAGCCCGTCGCCCGACGGCCGCACCCCCGCCCAGCAATTGGTCGAGGTGGAAGCCCGCGCCGAGCGGCTGATGGCCGAGCAACTGGAGGTCTGGCACCAGTTGCGCACCCACCTGGCCGAGGCCGGGCTGGTGCTGGTCGACCCCGCCCAACTCGGCGACGGCGACCGGATGTGGCTCGATGCGTGGTTCATGGAGCGGGTCTTCCCCGTCCTCACCCCCCTGGCCATCGACCCGGCGCACCCGTTCCCGTTCATCCCCAACATGGGCCTGGTGATGGTGCTGCGCCTGCTGCGCGAGGAGGACGCCATCGGCATGCGCGCCCTGGTGCCGCTGCCTTCGCTGATCGAACGCTTCATCCGACTGCCCGACGAGGCCCCGTGCGCTGTGCCCCCCTCCGCTGTCGCAAGCGCGGGCGCAAGCGCGGGCGCAGGCACGGGCCGCATCCGCTTCATCATGCTGGAACAGCTGGTCAGCCTGTTCCTCGACCGCATCTTCCCCGGCTTCAAGGTGCAGGCCGACGGCATGTTCCGCCTGATCCGCGACACCGACGTGGAGTTCGAGGAGGAAGCGGAAGACCTCGTCCGGTCCTACGAAACCGCGCTGAAGCGCCGCCGCCGCGGCGTGTCCATTCACCTCTCGGTCAATGCCGGCATGCCGGCCGACCTGCGCGGCCTGGTGATCGACGAACTGGACGCCGCCGCCCAGGAGGTGCACGTCCATGGCGGCATCCTCGGCCTGGTCGACCTCAAGCAGCTGATCGTGGACGACCGGCCGGACCTGCTGTTCCCGCCCTACACCCCCCGCTTCCCCGAGCGCATCCGCGATTTCGGCGGTGACTGCTTCGCGGCCATCCGCGCCAAGGACATCATCGTCCACCACCCTTTCGAGAGCTTCGACGTGGTGGTGCAGTTCCTTCGCCAGGCCGCCCAGGACCCGGCGGTGGTGGCGGTGAAGCAAACCCTCTACCGCACCAGCCGCGACAGCCCGATCGTCAAGGCGCTGATCGAGGCCGCCGAGGCAGGCAAATCGGTCACCGCCATGGTGGAACTGCGCGCCCGCTTCGACGAGGAGGCCAATATCCGCCTCGCCCGCGTCATGGAGGCGGCCGGCGTGCAGGTGGTGTACGGCTTCACCGAACTGAAGACCCACGCCAAGCTGTCGCTGGTGGTGCGCCGCGAGGGCCACGCCATGCGCAGCTACGCCCATTTCGGCACCGGCAACTACCACCCGATCACCGCGCGCATCTACACCGACCTGTCGTTCTTCACCTGCGAGGCCGGCTTCACCCGCGATGCCGCGCGCCTGTTCAACTACATGACCGGCTATGCCAAGCCGGAGCGCATGGACGCGCTGTCGTTCAGCCCGCTCACCACCCGCGCCACCATCTGCGAATTGATCGACCGCGAGATCCTGTTCGCCCGCGAGGGCCGGCCCGCCGCGATCTGGCTCAAGATGAACTCGCTGGTCGACGACCGGCTGATCGACAAGCTCTACGAGGCCTCGTGCGCGGGCGTGAAGATCGCCGCCGTGGTGCGCGGCATCTGCTGCCTGCGCCCCGGCGTACCCGGGCTGTCGGAGAACATCCGCATCCGTTCCATCGTCGGCCGCTTCCTGGAGCACAGCCGGATATGCGCGTTCGGCAACGGCCAGGCCCTCCCCAGCCGCCACGCCCGCGTGTATATCAGCTCGGCAGATTGGATGGCTCGCAACATGGACTGGCGCGTGGAGAGTTTCGTGCCCATCCTCAACCCAACGGTCCATGCCCAGGTGCTGGACCAGATCATGGCGGTGAACCTGCGTGACACCATGCAGTCCTGGGAACTCGACGCCGAAGGTGTCTGGCGTCGCGTGCCGCCGGGCACCGGGCGCAAGCGCGTCTCGGCGCACGACTACTTCATGACCAACCCCTCGCTGTCCGGCCGCGGCTCGGCCCTGCATGGCCCGGCGGTGGCCCCGCCGGTGTCATCCGGCCGCCGCGCCGATCGCCTGTCGCAGGACTGAGGCGTGGCGTTTTTCTTTGCCGATATCCCACCGGCTGGCCCCACCCCCGACCCGGTCCGCCGGGCCGTGGTCGACCTCGGCTCCAACTCGGTGCGCCTGGTGGTGTTCGAGGGCAACGGGCGCAATCCCGTACCTATCTTCAACGAGAAGGCGGTGCTGCGCCTCGGCCGCGGCATGCAGTCCTCCGGCCGGCTGAACGACGAGGGCATGGCCCAGGCGCTGATGGTGATGAACCGCTACGCCGCGATCGCCCATGCCATGCGAGCCGATCCGTTCGAGGTGCTGGCCACCGCCGCGGTGCGCGACGCGGTGAACGGGCCGGAGTTCGTCGCCCTGCTGCAGGCCCGCCTGCCCGGCGTGCCGATCACCATCCTGTCCGGCGAGCAGGAGGCGGCGCTGTCGGCGGCCGGGCTGCTGTGCGGCATCCCCGATGCCGACGGCCTGCTGGCCGATATCGGCGGCGGCTCGCTGGAACTGGTGCGCCTGGTCAATGGCCACCACACCCATGCCCGCACCCTGCGCCTCGGCGTGCTGCGCCTGGCCGAGCGGGCCGGCGGCGATACCGCCCGCGCGCGTGCCATCGCCGAGGCCGACCTGGCCGGCGAGGCCTGGCTGGGCGAATGCGCCGGGCGCGACCTCTATGCCGTCGGCGGTGCCTGGCGGGCGCTGGCGCGCATCCACCTGGCCCAGACCAACTATCCCCTCGCCCTGCTGCACCACTACACGATCAGCCGGGAGGAGGCGCGCGACCTCACCGGCCTGGTTGCCGCCGCCCCGCGCCGCCAGCTTGAAAAACTGCCCGGCATGCCGCGCCGCCGCGTCGACGACCTGCCCTTCGCCGCAGTGGTGTTGCGTCGCCTGCTGCGCGTCACCGGGGCGCGCCGCGTGGTGTTCAGTGCCAACGGCCTGCGCGAGGGCTGGTACATGCAGCACGTGCCCCAGGCGCAGCGCGACATCGACCCGCTGCTGGCCGCCGGGCACGACTATGCCCGCCGCTTCGCCCGCGACCTCACCCTGCCGCCGGCGCTGATGGCATGGACCGAGCCGCTGTTCCCCGGCGAAACGCGCGAGGCCCGCCGCCACCGCGAAACCGCCTGCTGGATGAGCGACATCGGCAGCCGCGACCATCCGGAATACCGCGCCGAACAGGCCTTCCTGCGCATCCTGCGCCAGCCCGGCATCGGGCTGGACCACCACGCCCGCGCCTTCCTGGGCCTGACGCTGGCGCTGCGCTACGAGGCGGAGCCGGACGCCGCCTTCCTGCGGCCCACCGCCGCACTGCTGACGCCCGAGGCGATCCGCCGCGCCACCATCCTCGGCGTGGCCCTGCGCCTGGCCTATACGCTGTCGGCCGGCACCACCCAGCTTCTGTCGGGAACCCGCCTGGTGCCGGGCCACCGCCTGACCCTGCAGCTTTCCGAGGGCAGCGGCGTGTTCGCCGGCGAAAGCGTCACCCGCCGGCTGGACATGCTCGCCCAGGCCCTCGGCCTGGATGCCACCACGGCGCTCCAGGCCGCCTGACGAAGCTGCCGGCCACTCCCGGCGGGCCTACGCCTTCTTCTCCCAGCCCCGCGCGCCCTGCTGCCAGTAGGTGAGGGTATGCCCGGCCGTCTTGGCCGACCGCCAGCGTGCCCGCGCCTCAATCACCTGTGCCTCGTCATTGCCGTCGAACAGGTCGAACACGCGGGTGAACTCAGCGAGGCGCGCGCTTTCCGCCCCATCCACCAGGAACAGGAACCGCGCGCCGTTCGGTGCCTCGTCCTCGGTGGTCAGCCAGATCGGCTGCATCTCGGCCTGCCCGGTCGCCGGCGTGGCATGCGGCAGCCAGACCGGATCGGCGCATAGCCACAGCGCGGTGTCCAGCGCCGCCATCCGCTCCGGGCTGCCGCAGCGCACCACGGCACGCTCACCCGCCTCCAGGGTGCGGCCGAGCAGCCGGGGCAGGGCGTCCGACAGCCCCGACCTGGTCAGGTGGTAGAAGCCAATCTCGGCCATGATCAGGCGGTTTCGAAGTGTTCTGCCACCAACCGGTCAAGCAGGCGCACGCCGAATCCGGTCGGCCCGGCGGCATGCGCAGGCTCGGCCGTCGCCCGCGCGGCGACCCCGGCGATGTCCAGGTGAACCCAGGGGGTGGTGCCGGCGAACTCGCGCAGGAACGCGGCGGCGTGGCAGGCATCGGGCTGCATCCGCTCCGGCAGGCAGTGCTTCAGGTCGGCGATGGCGGAATCGAGGTCACGGCGGTGGCCTTCGCCGATCGGCATGCGCCACACCAACTCGCCGCAGAAGCGCCCTGCCGCCGCGACCCGGGCGGCCAGGGCGGCATCGTTGTCGAACAGCCCGGCCATATGGTGGCCCAGCGCGGTCACGATGCTGCCGGTCAGCGTCGCCAGGTCGATCATCGCCCGCGGCTTGTGCTGCCGCGCCGTCCAGGCCAGCGCGTCGGCCAGCACCAGGCGGCCCTCGGCGTCGGTGTCGATCACCTCGATGGTGCGGCCGGAAAAGCTGCGCAACACGTCGCCCGGCCGGTAGCTGGCCGCCCCGGTGGCGTTCTCGGCGATCGCCAGCACCGCGATGGCCGGGGCAGGGGAGTTGCGCAGCGCCAGCGCCATGATCGCCCCGGCGCAGGCGGCGGCACCGGCCATGTCGCCGCGCATCGCCTCCATCCCGGCGGCCGGCTTGATCGAGATGCCGCCCGTGTCGAAGGTGATGCCCTTGCCCACGAACGCCACCGGCGGGGCACGCAGCCGCCCCTTCCAGCGCAACACCGCCAGGGCGGGTGGATGCACCGAGCCGCCGCCGACCGCCAGCAGCGCGCCCAGTCCCTGGCGTTTCAACTCGGGCCGGCCCAGCACGCCGATCGCCACGCCGTGCCGTGCCAGCGGGGCAAGGCGCTCGATGAATTCCTGCGGAGTCAGGATGTTGCCGGGCTCAGCCACCAGGTCGCGGGCGAACAGCGCGCCGCGAACCCCGGCCGAGGTGGTGCGCCAGGCGGCTTCCACCGCGTCTGGCGTGTCGGTCAGCAGGTCGATGGCGGCAAGCTTCGGTGCATCAGGCTCCGGCCGCGTCTTCAGCCGGTCGAAGCGCCACGCCCGCAGGCAAGCCCCGGCCGCGAACGCCGCTGCATCGGCCGGGCTCAGCGCGTGCGCGTCCAGCGCGACATGCGCCACCCCCAGCAGCGCCGCGGCGGCCCGCGCACCCGCCTCGGTCAGGTTGGGTCGGTCGCCGGTGCCGACCAGAAGCAGCCGGCCCTGTGCGGTTGATATGTCGCATAACGTTCCCGCCGCCCCGGTGAACCCGTCCACCGCCGCCGCCGCGCGCGCCTGTTCAGGAATGGGCGCACCGACGGCCACCGGCACCGCGATGGCGGTGGCCGCGGGGGCGGTGCGTCCGATCCTGACTTCCAGCATGGCCGGCCTGCCGTCCGCCGGGCTCAGCCTTCGTAGTTCTCCGCCACCATGCGGTCGAGCAGGCGCACGCCGAACGCCGTGGCACCCTTGGGGATGGTCGGCGCGTCCTTGCTGCTCCACACCATGCCGGCCACGTCCAGATGCGCCCAGGGCTTGCCGTTGACGAAGCGCTGGATGAACTGCGCGGCGGTGATCGCCCCGCCCGGCCGGCCGCCGACGTTCTTCATGTCGGCGATGTCGCTCTTGATCTGCTTGTCGTAGGCCTCGGCCAGCGGCATGCGCCAAACCTTCTCGCCGCTGGCCGTGCCGGCATCGTAAAGCTGCTGGGACAGTGCGTCGTCGTTGCTGAAAAATCCCGCATATTCATGGCCCAACGCGATGATCATCGCACCCGTCAGGGTCGCCAGGTCAACCATGAAGCGCGGATCGAACTTCTGTTGGCAATACCATAGCACGTCGGCCAGCACGAGGCGGCCCTCGGCGTCGGTGTTGATCACCTCCACCGTCTGGCCGGAGTAGGTCTTGACCACGTCGCCCGGCCGCTGCGCGGTGCCCGAGGGCATGTTCTCCACCAGCCCGACGAGGCCGACGACATCCACCTTGGCGCGGCGCCCGGCGAGTGCCGCCATCAGCCCGATTACCGTGCCGGCGCCGCCCATGTCCCACTTCATGTCCTCCATGCCGCCGGCCGGCTTGATGGAGATGCCGCCGGTGTCGAAGGTCACGCCCTTGCCGATGAAGGCCAGCGGCTTGGCCGGCTTGGCGCGGCCCTTCGCGCCACCCGCGCCGTTCCAGTGCATCACCACCATGCGCGGCTCGCAGGCGCTGCCCATCGCGACACCCATCAGCGCGCCGAAGCCGAGCTTGGTCATCTCCTTCGGCCCGAACACTTCGACCTTCAGGCCGAGCGACTCCAACTTGCGGCAGCGCTCGGCCATTTCGGCCGGCGTCAGCACATTGGCCGGCTCGCTGACCAGGTCGCGCGACAGGAACACGCCCTCGGCCACCGCCTTCAGGCTGGTCCAGGCATCGCGCGCCTTCGGCACCTCGCCGGTCAGCACGGTGGCCTTGGCGAATTTCGGCTTGTCCTCCGGCTTCTCGGTGGTGCGGTAGCGGTCGAAGCGGTAGCCGCGCAGCACCGCCCCCATGGCCACGTTCGCCGCCTGCGCGCCCGACAGGCCCGCGGTGGAGATGGCGCCTGCCGCCTCGCGCGCCAGCGCCACGGCCACATGCCCGCCGGCATCCTCCAGATGGCGCGCCTCGATCCCGTCCAGGTTGCCCAGGCCCACCGCGACCACCCGGCTGAGGCCGGCGCCGGGCGCCAGCACCGTGACGGTCTGGCCGCGCTTGCCCTTGAACTCGGCCGCGGCAAGGGCACGCGACACCGCGCCCCCGGTCGCCTCGTCGGCCGCGGCGAGCAGGGCGGCGGTGGGCGAGTCGGCGGCTGCTCCCTCCTCCAGGAGCAGCGCGAGCGCGCCGGACTTCGGCAGGGCCGTCTTGGCAAAGGCGATGTCGAGCATGCGGGGCGCTCCGTAGGGAAATGGGATGGCGGCGGACTGTAGCAGCCATCCGCCGATTGGCCAGACCGTTCCGGCCCCCACTTCCCGCCACCCCATTGGCTTGTGCCCTGGCGGCTTTGCGCCGCCGGCGCCGGCCTGTCTGGCGGCTTTGCGCCGCCGGCGTCGGCCTGTAAGGATGGCGCATGAACGACAGGGCCCTACTCGACCTCGCCTTCGACCTCGCCCACCGGGCCGGCGAGGTGATCATGCAGGTGCGTGCGCGCGGCTTCGAGACGCTGACGAAATCGGACGACTCGCCCGTGACCGAGGCCGACCACGCCGCCGAGGCGGTGATCGTCGCCGGCTTGCGCCAGGCCTGCCCCGAGATTCCGGTGGTCGCCGAGGAGGAGATCGCCGGCGGCCACGTGCCGCGTGACGCCGACACATTGTGGGTGGTTGACCCGCTGGACGGGACCCGCGAGTTTGCCCGCCGCCGCGACGACTTCGCCGTGTGCATCGGCCTGGTGCGTCGCGGCGCGCCGGTGCTCGGCGTGGTGGGCCAGCCGGTGACCGGGGCGCTGTACGGCGGCATCGTCGGCGTGGGGGCCTGGAAACGGCAGGGCGGCGTACAGCTGCCGATCCATGCCCGCCGCCCGCCGCCCACCGGGCTGAGCGTGGTCGCCTCGCGCCACTATGCCGATGATCCGCGCCTCAAGCCGTTCCTGGCTGGGCGCAAGGTGGCTGAAGTGTTGCACATGGGCTCGGCGCTGAAATTCTGCCGCGTCGCCGAGGGCGTGGCCGACCTGTATCCGCGCTTCGGCCCGACGATGGAATGGGACACGGCCGCGGCGCAGGCGCTGGTGGAGGCGGCGGGCGGCCGCGTGCTCGTGCTGGAGGGTGGCGATGTGCTGCGCTACGGCAAGCCGGGTTGGCTCAACCCGCCCTTCGTCTGCACGGGGGTGGCGTGAGGCAAACGCGCCTGCTGCAGGCCGATCCCGCCGGCATCGCCGAGGCCGCCCGCCTGCTGCTGGAAGGCGAACTGGTCGCCTTCGGCACCGAGACGGTCTATGGCCTCGGCGCCGATGCCACCAACGACCGCGCAGTCGCTGCGATCTTCCAGGCCAAGGGAAGGCCGCACTTCAATCCATTGATCTGTCACTATCCCGACGCCGATGCCGTGTTCGCCCATGTCGAGGCCGACGACCGTGCGCGCGCCCTGGCCGCGGCTTTCTGGCCCGGCCCGCTCACCCTCGTGCTGCCGCGCCGGGCCGACTGCCCGGTGGCGCTGCTGGCCGGCGCCGGGTTGGAGACGCTGGCCGTGCGGGTGCCGGATCGGGCCGCGGCGCTGGCCCTGCTGCGCGCGGTGGGCCGCCCGGTCGCCGCCCCCTCGGCCAACCGCTCCGGCCAGGTGAGCCCCACCACGGCGGCGCATGTGCTCGACGGGCTGGGCGGGCGGATCGCCGCGGTGCTCGACTGCGGAGTGTGCGAGGTGGGGCTGGAATCCAGCGTGCTCGACCTTGCCGGCGGCACCCCGGTGCTGCTGCGCCCAGGCGGGCTGACCCGCGAGCGCATCGAGGCGGTGGTGGGCCGCGTCGGCGCGGGCATCACCCCGGCGCAGGTGGAGGCGGCGCGCGGCCTGCGCTCGCCCGGCCTGCTGGTGTCCCACTATGCCCCGAGCCTGCCGGTCCGCCTGGAGGCGCATCAGGTGGCGGATGACGAGGCGCTGCTGGCGTTCGGCCTGCCCTTGTCCGGTGCTGCCGTGACGTTTCAGTTGAGCGCGGGCGGCGACCTCGGCGAGGCGGCGGCGCGCCTGTTCGCCGGGCTGCGCTGGCTGGATGCCGAGGGCGGGCGCCTCGGCATGCGCGGGATCGCGGTGATGCCGGTGCCGGATCAGGACCTGGGGGTGGCGATCAACGACCGCCTGCAGCGTGCCGCGGCCCCGCGTTCCGCATCGATCCCGCCTGCCGCAGCGATCCCGCCTGCCGCAGCGACTGGCCCCGGCGCCACATCAGCATAAGCCAGGCAGTGCCGAGGGCGAGGATGGCGAGGTTCACCGCGCGCGTTCCGGCCGGGCCCGTGACCGTGCCCTGGGGGAAGCCGTAGGATCGGTATTCGACGTGGCCTGGCCCGGCCGCGCCGGTTTGGTCGGAATTCGACTGAATGTTGCTGAGTTGGGCGTGCAGCGTGCCGCATCCTTCGCAGACCGTGGTGCCGGGGGCTGCGGCCAGCCAGCCGGTCAGCATGTCCGCTGTCAGCGGTGCCGCCGCATGCATGCTGTGTGGCAGTATCAGCGCGAGTTCGCCGCCAGATGCCGCGGCCGCGCGGTCGAACCTGGGCGAAGCATGCAGGGAAGCATGCGCCATCGCGCCAGGCGAGGCGGCTGCCAGTATCGCGGGCAGGGCAGCGATCCGAACGATCCATGCCAGCTGTCGCATGATTCTCCTCCTGGGACAGGGGTCTGCTGACGTAAGTTTACAAAGTAAAGCAATCATCGTGCCAATGAACTGAATCAAGGGTTTGGCTCTGGCCCTGTCGCAAAACTGTAAAATCTCTTTACACATTTTGGCCCGCAGGGCGGCCCCGCCGCAGGGATGGGCTGGGCGGCATTGTTTGCCCTGGCACCCGGCGATAGGCTGACCGTGGAGGTCACCCGCATGCCCGATACCCCGGTTTCCGACGACACGTTGATCGACCGCCTCGTCGCCCGCCTGGACGACATCGTGGGCGCGCGCGGCATGCTGACCGACCCGGCCGATACCGCAGCCTATGCCGAGGACTGGCGCCGGCTCTACCGCGGCCACACCCGCGCCGTGGTGCGCCCGGGCAGCACCGCCGAGCTTGCCGCGGTGGTGGCGGCGTGTGCCGAGGCCGGGGTTCCGGTGGTGCCGCAGGGCGGCAACACCTCGATGGTCGGCGGCGCGGTGCCGGCCGAGGATGGTAGCGAGATTGTTCTCAGCCTCGCCCGGATGAACCGCATCCGCGA
>Ga0209491_10009416_pt1 | contig 11998 bp, 9 predicted proteins | sample BON02_FD_187213 | JGI IMG/M metagenome (GOLD analysis project Ga0209491, IMG submission 187213) | Freshwater microbial communities from Lake Bonney liftoff mats and glacier meltwater in Antarctica - BON-02 (SPAdes) (version 2) | ecosystem: Environmental > Aquatic > Freshwater > Ice > Glacier... | reverse complement strand
GTAGCTACTTTCAAAGAACGTAGAAAGTTAATTTTGGGTTTATTAAAAGATATCCCAGGATTTATTTGCAATGAGCCAGAAGGAGCATTTTACGTATTCCCTGATGTTACCGCCTATTTTGGAAAAACCTTAAACGGAACAAAAATTAACAATTCTTCTGATCTCTCTATGTATTTATTAGAAGTTGCCTATGTGGCTACCGTGGCAGGAGATTCCTTCGGAAATAATAATTGTATCCGAATTTCTTATGCGGCTAGTGAAGCTGAAATTACTGAGGCGTTGGCCAGGATTAAAAAAGCCTTAGAGTAATAGGCAGTAGGCTAAATTAAAAAATAGGGTTAATCAAAGGAATTATTAGCCAATATTTCATCAACAAAGGCGTAAATTCCTAAATTCACATAAATCAATATTTAAACATAATCAAATGTTGATAAAACCTAAATCTGGAAAAATTTAGAAATTAAAACTTTGCGCTAAGCCACATGCATAAAGCGCCAAGCGCTATATCTTCTTCCAGAAATAAGGCGTAAAAAGTATTAAGACAGTAAAAAGCTCTAACCTGCCTAAGAGCATCAAAAAGCCGCACCACCATTTTGCGAGGGCTGGTAAACTATTAAAATTACTTACAGGGTTGAGCGTTCCTAAAGCTGGGCCGACATTTCCTAAAGAGGAAGCTGCTCCACCGATGGCGGACTCAAAATCTAGGCCTAAAGCGCCCAGTACCAAAGAACCGATAATAAAAGTGAGCATATAGAGCACAAAAAATGCGATGATGTTATATACAATATGCTCCCTAACGGTCTTATTATTATATCGGACTGGAATTACGGCATTGATATGCAGAGTTCTTTTAAATTCTAGCAATCCGTTTTTGATGATTAGTAAATGGCGCATCACTTTAATACCTCCTGCTGTTGACCCTGCACAACCTCCCAAAAACATTAAACCGAAAAAGAAAATAGTTAAGAAAGGTGTCCAGTTCGTGAAATCTGCACTGACAAAACCTGTAGTGGTAATCACGCTTAAAACTTGAAAAAGTGAATGTCTAAAGGCACTTTCTGCTTCGCCAAACACCATCGGATAATACTCTGAGGTGGCGACATTAGATTTATAATAAACAACCAAAGCAGCAATAATCGTAAAACAAATAATAGAAATAATGTAAAACTTGAATTCTTCATCAAGCAGCACTTTTTGTACTTTACCTTTAAAAGCGTAGTAGCTCAATACAAAATTACTCCCCGCCAAAAACATAAAAAATATAATGATATACTGAATTAAAGGTTGATCGTTCCAATAGGCGACGCTCAAATTTTTGGTAGAAAACCCTCCTGTTGATAAAGTTGCCAAAGAATGATTTATGGCATCAAAAAAAGACATTCCTGCCAACTTTAATAAAATAGTTTCCGCAACCGTATATCCAAAATAAATCAACCAAAGTCGTTTTGCTGTATCTGTAATTCGGGGATGTAATTTATCGCCAGTGGGGCCTGGAGCCTCTGCTGCAAAGAGTTGCATGCCACCAATACCCAATAAGGGCAAAATAGCTATAGCCAATACAATAATCCCCATACCTCCAATCCAATGGGTTAGGCTTCGCCAAAATAAAATACCTTCGGGTAATACTTCAATGTCATCTAAAATAGAAGCTCCTGTGGTGGTATAACCCGATATCGTTTCAAAAAAAGCATTCGTAAAATCGGGGATAGCTCCTGAAAACATATAGGGCAAAACTCCAGATAAAGACATGATTAACCAGCCAAAAGTTACGATAATATAACCTTCTTTTCTACTCACTTCTTTCTCATGACCTTTGGTTAAGTACATAGATGAGGTGCCTACAATCATGGTAACAATCGCCGCTAAGGCAATGTTTATGGTTACGCCATCATCATAAATTGCACTAAAAACCGCAGCAAGAATCATAAAACCCCCATTACAAAGTAATAGCAATCCCATTAAGTGAAAAATTATCTTGTAATTAAGACCCATTAAAGAAACATTTTTTCGATTTTGGGTATTGCGCTAGGCAAGCAACAAACGACTACCCTATCACCCTGCTTTATTTTAAAATCTCCTAAGGCAATGATCCCTACTCCATCTTGAATTACACCGCCAATAGTGGCATCTTTCGGAAAATCTAACTCTTTAATGAATTTCCCATTTACGGACGAACCTGGCTTGACTATAAATTCTAAAATCTCAGCATTTAAATTGTTTAAACGTGTTAACGCTACCACTTCGCCTCTTCGGATATAGCGGAAAATATTATTCGCTGCTAATAACTTTTTATTAATTAAGGTGTCGATGCCTATGGAATGCGATAATTGAAAATAATCCATATTTTCAACCAAAGCTATAGTCTTTTTTATGTTTTTTGATTTTGCAACCAAACAAGACATGATGTTCGTTTCAGAATTTCCTGTTACGGCAATGAAGGCATCCATAGAAACTAGACTTTCTTCTTCTAACAATTCCACATTTCGACCATCACCATTAATAATTAACGCATTAGGCAGTTCATCGGCAAGATCAAAAGCTTTCTCCTTATTAATTTCGATAAGCTTTACATTAAACTTGTTTTTACAAAGATCGCGAGCTGTTTTATAGCCCACTTTACTGCCACCAAGAATCATCACATTCTTGATGTCTCTTTTTACCATTCCCGTTAGTTTATACAACTCGGTTACACCTTCTTTTGCTGTAATAAAATATACCTGATCTTCTTCCATGAAAACGGTATCACCTCTTGGAATTATGGTGAATTGGGTACCTGTGCGCTGCAAGGCAATGGGCATAAAATTGAGTTCAGGAAATATTTGTGCAGCTTCTTTTACTGTTTTTCCCACAAAAGGTGCCGATTTTGGCAAGGAAACGCCGCACATGATTAATGCGCCATTTTCGAACTCATAAGTATCATTAAAAGCAGATTGATTGAGCAATAACTGAATTTCTTCCGCAGCCAATTCTTCAGGAGAAATCAATTCGTCGATTCCTAACTTTTTGAAATCTATGAGGTCTTTATTTTTTTTGAATTCTGTATTTGATATTCTCGCAATTGTTTTTTTACAACCCAATTGTTTAGCTAAAATACATAAGGTGAGATTGGTCGTTTCGGAGGAAGTTACACCAATTACCAAGTCCGATTTCTCAACTTGTGCTTCTTGCAATAATGAAATTGAGGTAGCGTCGCCTTTTAGAACTCGAATATCTAAATGCGAATCTGCATAAGCAAGACTCTCTTTAACACTGTCTATTAAGGTAATGTCTTGGGATTCATACGAAAGTAACTTCGCCAAATGAAATCCCACTTCACCAGCACCAGCTATTATAATTTTCATCTGTTACAAAAGTTAATTTCCATGCACATATACCCCATTCGCAAGCAATTCGGGTTTTTAAACATGAGAATATTCTTGAAAGGCATTTTTTTAAAGCCCATTTTATTTTGAAAAGTTTGCACTATTTTTACCCAGCAAAATTACATAATTTTATTTTCTTGTTCTTAAATAAGCACTATTAAAAACAATAGAACGTTTAGTTTATTGTACAATATAGGGACAATAAGCAAATCCGAAATCGTATCTTTGCCGAAAATTGCAGATATGAGTAAAAAAGTTACTCCTTATAAAAATTCTGATTTAGGAAAAAAAGAACAAGTAACAAAAATGTTCGATAACATTTCCACCAATTATGACGGTTTAAACCGCGTAATTTCATTTGGTATTGATATTAAATGGAGAAAAAGAGTGGTCGAAATTTTGAAAAAGAAGAATCCGAGTTCTATATTAGACATTGCTACAGGAACTGGCGATTTAGCGATTAATTTAGTAGAAACCGGTGCTTCAAAAATTATTGGTTTAGATATTTCTGCTGGTATGTTAGCGGTTGGTCAAAAAAAAGTTGATGAAAAAAAATTAGGAAGTACTATTGATATGATTGTTGGCGACAGTGAAAACTTGCCATTTGAGGAAAATAGTTTTGATGCTGTTACCGTAGCTTTTGGTGTTCGAAATTTTGAAAACCTAGAAATTGGCTTATCCGAAATTTATAGAGTGTTGAAAAAAGGAGGGAATTTGGTCATTTTAGAAACTTCTGTCCCCACTAAAACACCTTTTAAACAAGGCTATAATTTTTATACAAAGCTTATTTTACCCAAGATTGGTCGATTATTTTCTAAAGATGATGATGCTTATGCCTATTTATCAGAATCCGCTGCATTTTTCCCCTATGGAAAGGCCTTCAACAATATTTTAGGAAAAAGTGGGTTTATAGATATAGAGAACAAACCACAAACACTTGGGGTAGCTTCTATATATGTAGCTACAAAATAAGGTATGAAGAATAATATTTTACTGTTTATAGGTCTCTTTATAGGCCTATCTACATCTGCTCAATTTAATGAAAGACCAGTCCTCAACCTTGAAAATGAAGACAAAGCCTTACTTAATTGGGGTTATTTTTTAGGATTTAATCAATACGATTTTAAGTTTGATTATAGAAATATTCCTGAAGACGGAGATGTATTAGTATCTACTAAAACAGGATTTAATGTAGGCTTAATAGGAGAATTACGTATTAATCAATTTTTGGATATGCGTTTTGAACCAGGCTTATTTTACGCACAAAGAACTATAGGTTTCAGAGGTTTTTCGGATGAAAATAATGCTATCAGAGATGTAAAATCTACCTATATTAATTTTCCTTTACTTTTAAAAGCGAGCACAAAAAGATTGGGTAACTGGAAACCTTATGTTATTGGTGGCGCTTCTTTTTCTATGAATTTAGGAAGTAATGAAACAAGTTTAGATGATAATTCTTCAGGTACTTTTAGAATGACAAAAAACAACTATAATTGGGAATTAGGCTTCGGAATTGATTTTTATTTAGAATATTTTAAATTCTCTCCGTCTATAAGAGGTATTTTCGCTATTAACGACGAATTAGTTCCTGATAATGATCCGAATAGTCCTTGGACAGCAAATTTAGCCGGAATGAGAACACGTGGTTTTTTTGTGAATTTTACGTTTGAGTAAATTAGTGGGTTAGTTTAACTTATTCTTATTGAAATACCTAACCCAATAAATCTTCAAATTTTTTTCTTAAACTCATTTTCATAAGCTCATAAACTCCCTTTTCCTAAACTCATAAACCTATAAACTCATAGACTTTCTTACAAATCTCTTTTCATCGTCTAATTTCGTGCAATAAAATGGCGGTAGCTGTAGCTACATTTAAACTTTCTGTGGATATTTCTCCAAATTGATGGATGGTAATTTTCTCTGTAATCAATTGTGAAATAGCATCAGAAATACCGTTGGCTTCATTCCCTAACAATAAAATTCCTTTTTTTGGAAAATTTATTTTGTTCACCGAAACGCCATCCATAAAAGCACCATAAATAGGAATTTCAACACTTTTTAAAAAATCGCTTATATTTAAGTAGGTAATTTGCACTCGCGCAATAGAACCCATGGTTGCTTGTAAAACTTTAGGATTATAGCAATCCACAGTAGTAGGTGAACATACTATGTTTTTTATACCAAACCAATCACAAAGTCTAATAATAGTACCTAAATTGCCTGGATCATTTATGGTGTCGAGGGCTACAACCCAATCATCGAAAATAATTTTATTAGGTCTTGGTATGCTAAAAATCCCTAGATAGCCGTTGGGTGTAGTTAAATTACTTATTCTTTTTAAATCATCAGCCTTTACCAACTCAGCAATGTTTTTTAAACTTTCAACAAAATTTAAATCTGTACTGTATATTTTATGTACTTCAAAATCAGAATTCAACAGTTCTTGCAGCATTTTTTTGCCTTCTGCGACAAATAATTGATGCTCATTTCTGTATTTTTTTTGATGCAGACTTTTTATAAATTTTATTTGGCTTTTACCAACCATACAAATAATGTATTTTTGATTTTTAGAGAATCACTAAGTTTGAAAAAAAACACCGTAAAAATAGTCTTATTATTCTTAGTTTTAATCATCAGCTCTTGTAATACGCTTAAAAGAGTTGAGGGTGATGAGCTTTTATTAGTTAAAAATACAATTATTGCTGATGGCGAAAAAGTTACGAATGAGAATGTCAATAGCCTGTTAACGCAAAAACCTAATAGCTCGCTATTAGGATATCCTTTGGGATTGAACCTATACAACCTTGCTAAAAAGGATCCAGATTCATCCTACCAAGCGTGGCTCTATAAAAAACCAAATAGAAAAGAAAGGCTAAGGAAATTAATTTCTCAAAAACAGTTAGACAGCCTTGGAGAATCATTTTTTGTTAAAGGATATGGTAATTGGTTAAAGAAAATAGGCGAAGCTCCAGTGATTACTGATACTTTAAAAGCCAGTAAATCTATCACTAGAGTAAAAGCTTTTTATGGCAATAGAGGTTATTTTAATGCAACAGGGAATTATAATATAGATAGTACAAAAAACAAACAACGTGCTCATATTACTTATGACATAAATCTGGGAAAACCTTTTGTGATTGATTCCGCCTACACCAATATTGCGTCAAATGCCATAGACTCTATTTATAAAAAAAATAAGAACCAATCCTTTATAAATAAGAATACGCAATTCGAAATTAATAATTTCACCAGCGAAAGAGAGCGTTTAACTAATTTGTTTAGAAATAACGGAATCTATAATTTTCAAGAAAGTTCTATTTTTTATAATATTATTTCAGATACCACCACTCTGGCAAATGATCAGAAATTAGATATAGAATTGAATATTGATAATTTAAAAATAAGAGGAGATACCACCAAAACTGAATATAAAATATTCAAATTCAAAAAAGTAAATATTTATGCAGACCACCTTTTTGCTACTAATAATAGCGAGTTAGACTCCGTTGACTACGATGGCTTTACTATTTATTATAAGGATAAATTAAACTACAAACCAAAAGCACTTACCGATGCTATTTTTTTGCAGAAAGACAGTATTTACAGAGAAATTAACAGACTCAGAACCTACCGGCAAATCAGTAACTTAAATAATTTTAAATATCCAAATATTGAAATTATTGCAGATAGTCTTCAGAATACCTTAGAATCTAACATTTATTTGGCGGCAAGGGAAAAATACTCCTTTGGTTTTGAAACCGATATTACCCATTCAAACATACAATTTGCTGGTATTTCTTTTACACCTAGTTTAAGTGTTAGAAATGTTTTTGGAGGTGCAGAAAACCTTAGCATTTCAGGAAGGGCGAGCTTAGGTTCATCCGTAGATCCTAATATAGAAGACGACCGCTTTTTTAATGTTCAGGAATATGGTGGGGATATTAATTTAGATATTCCTAGAATATGGTTTCCGTTTATAGATGCCAAAAAAATTATCCCCAATTACATGCTGCCACAAACGAGATTATCGCTAGGAACAAGTTTTCAGCAGAATATTGGTTTAGACAAACAAACCTTTAATAGTATATTAGGTTATAATTGGACTCCAAAGACCGAAACAAAACATAGCATTGAATTACTTAATGTACAATATGTAAAGAATGTAAATATTGACCGCTTTTTTAATGTGTATAGAAATAGCTATAATCGGTTGAACGATATTGCAACTCAAGATGTTTTTTTAAATAATCCTAATTTGGCGGAATTTTTCGAAGACCCAGATACCAATGGAAATCTTCGTTTAAGCATCCCAGAGGGAACAACTGGTTTTACCGATGCTGTTATTAATAATGCAGTTACGTCAACACCTGCCGATTTTAATGAAATAAGGAGTATCGATGAAAGACGCGATAGATTAAGTCAGAACAACTTAATTTTTGCATCAAACTATTCTTTTGCAAAAAATAGCAAAACTAGTTTAACAGACAATAGCTTTCATCAATTTAAAATTAAAGTAGAAAGTGCGGGCAATTTACTTTCTCTTATATCAAACGTAATACCTCTTGAAACTAATAGCGATGGCGTTCAATTTATATTTGGCGTTCCATATTCACAATACATAAAAACCGACTTAGATTATATAAAACACTGGGAAGTTGCCGCCTCAAAAGTAGTGGCTTTTAGAAGTTTCTTTGGTATTGCCCTTCCTTATGACAATGCAGATAACATTCCATTTGTACGCAGCTATTTTGCTGGAGGTTCTTATGACAATAGAGCTTGGAATCCTTATTCTCTTGGTCCAGGACGCACGAATAATATTAACGATTTTAATGAAGCCAACTTAAAAATAGCCCTAAACCTAGAATACAGATTTCCTTTGGCAGGTAATTTTAAAGGAGCTTTATTTGCCGATGCTGGTAATATTTGGAATGTTTTTGATAACGTAAACGATCCAGATGCTACTTTTAATGGCCTATCATCATTACAAGATATTGCTTTAGGAACAGGCTTTGGTCTTCGTTATGATTTTACGTATTTTGTTTTTAGAGTTGATTTAGGTTTTAAAACCTACAACCCAGCAGAAGAAATGGCTAAAAGATGGTTTAGAGATTATAATTTTGCCAATTCAGTATTGCAAATTGGGATCAATTATCCTTTCTAAAACGAAGTCCAAGGTTCAAAGTCCAAAGTCGAATGCCAAATGTCGAAATATGAAAATTATCGAAAGTAAACTTGAAACAACAGAAACCTGAAACTATTTTTTACAACAACGACCGTCTACCAGCAACAATCTGGAACTTTTGGACTTTCGACATTTGACATTCACCCAAAGAATGTTTGCTATTAAAAACAACATAGTCTCTTAATAATTTTATTACTTTTGTTGTTTACTATAAAATAGTACTAACACAAGAAAATTATATTATGGCTCATAACATAAAACCAGGAGTAGCTACTGGCGATCAGGTTCAAGAAATATTTAATTACGCAAAACAAAAAGGTTTTGCCTTACCAGCAGTCAACGTTATAGGTTCTGACACTATAAATGGTGTTTTAGAAACTGCGGCAATTTTAAACTCACCAGTTATCATTCAATTTTCAAATGGAGGTGCTCAATTTAACGCTGGAAAAGGATTATCTAACGAAGGACAAAAAGCAGCTATTCACGGTGCTATTGCAGGAGCTAAACATATTCACCAATTAGCAGAAGCCTACGGTGCTACTGTTATATTACATACAGATCATTGCGCCAAAAAATTATTACCTTGGATTGATGGTTTATTAGATGCTAGTGAAGAACACTACGCTGCAACAGGCAAATCATTGTTCAGCTCTCACATGATTGATTTATCGGAAGAACCTTTGGAAGAAAATATTAAAATCTGTAAAGAATATTTAGCCCGAATGGCAAAAATGGATATGACTTTAGAAATAGAGTTAGGCATTACAGGTGGAGAAGAAGATGGGGTGGACAACTCAGATATTGACGACTCTAAATTGTACACCCAACCAGAAGAAGTAGCCTACGCTTACGAAGAACTTTCAAAAGTAAGTCATAGATTTACTATTGCTGCTGCCTTTGGCAATGTGCACGGAGTTTATAAGCCCGGAAACGTAAAGTTGACTCCAAAAATATTAAAAAACTCGCAGGAATATATTTCTACCAAATTTGGCGTAGAGCACAATCATATTAATTTTGTTTTTCATGGAGGATCAGGTTCTACTGTTGAGGAAATTCGTGAAGGGATTAGCTACGGCGTTATAAAAATGAATATTGATACTGATTTGCAATATGCTTTCTTAGAAGGTATTCGCGATTATATTCAAGATAAAAAAGACTACCTACAATCGCAAATTGGCAATCCAAATGGCGCTGATGAACCTAATAAAAAATATTATGATCCAAGAGTTTGGTTGCGTGAAGGTGAAAAAACTTTTGTAGCACGCTTAAAGCAAGCTTTTGAAGATTTAAATAACGTAAACACATTATAATTTAAACCGTTTATTATCCTAATTGGTTTCAAGTGAAACTTTTTTATTCACCTAATAACAAAGGGTAAATAAACGTTAAATGTCTATTTGAGCCTGTCAAATAGCTGCTAAAAGCATTTCGTCAAGCGCAATGCGACAATGTAAATAGAATTTATCATCAGCACTAATTACACTCAAGGATTTACAAAAAAAAATCTGTTTTTAACTAAATATTCAATGTATGTCGTCTTGGTTTAAAAGAAAAGAAAAAGGAATACAAACTTCAACGGAACAAAAAAAAGATACGCCAAAGGGGCTTTGGTATAAATCGCCAACAGGTAAAATTGTTGAATCAGACGATTTAGCAAAAAACTTTTATGTGAGTCCGGAAGATGATTATCATGTACGTGTTGGCAGCAAAGAGTACTTTGAAATTTTATTTGATGGTAATAGCTTTAAAGAGCTCGATGCAAAATTAACATCAAAAGATCCATTAAAATTCGAAGATACCAAAAAGTACGCAGACCGTTTAAAAGCGGCTAAAGAAAAAACAGGCTTGAATGATGCTGTGCGAACGGCCGTTGGCAAATCTTTCGGAAAAGATATTGTCATTTCATGCATGGATTTCGCATTTATAGGCGGCTCTATGGGTAGCGTTGTGGGTGAAAAAATTGCCAGAGGTATTGATTATGCCATCAAAAAGAAAATGCCTTTTGTGATGATTTCAAAATCTGGTGGCGCCCGGATGATGGAAGCTGCATTATCTTTAATGCAATTGGCCAAAACATCAGCAAAATTAGCACAATTAGCAGAAGCAGGTTTACCCTATATTTCTGTTTGCACAGATCCGACTACTGGCGGCACAACTGCATCATATGCAATGCTAGGCGATATTAATATTTCTGAACCAGGTGCGCTTATTGGTTTTGCAGGGCCAAGAGTTGTAAAAGAAGCAACAGGTAAAGAATTGCCAGAAGGTTTCCAGACAGCAGAATTTGTTTTAGAACATGGTTTTTTAGACGCCATAGTGCATAGAAGAGACTTAAAGAAAAAAATAAATTTATACATAGATTTAATTCAGAATAATCCTATTAGGTCATAATCAAAATATTCGTATATTTGCACGCTGATTTCCTGCCCTTGGCATGTGTCGAAGGGAAAAAATCACATACATAAAAATCATTTAAAATAATATTGGAATGTATTTAACACAAGAAGTAAAAGCTGAAATTTTTAAAAAACACGGTGGCGAAGCAAAAAACACTGGATCTGCTGAAGGGCAAATTGCTTTGTTTACACACCGCATCAATCACTTAACTGGACATTTAAGAAGCAACCGTAAAGATTATAACACGGAACGTTCTTTAGTAAAACTGGTAGGTAAAAGAAGAAGTCTTTTAGATTATTTGATTAAGAAAGATATCACTAGATATCGTGCTATCATCAAAGAATTAGGTATTAGAAAATAATATTTAAAGGGGAAGCTAAGCTTCCCCTTTTTTACTTTAATTTCTTTATAATCCATACGTTTATTAGTATTTGTTTAAAAAGTCCTCGAAAAAATTTTGAGGCAAATAAAAAGCTTGCATTTAGTTTTTCATTGGTCGCACAACTTCTACAGCACAACAACTGTCCCGTCTTGATAAGACAAAAGATCAAAGTTTAACTAACTTGTAATGAAGCAAGTTATAAATCAATTTTATGATTCCAAAAGTTTTTAAAGAGGTCATAGACCTTGGTGATGGAAGACAAATTTCTATCGAAACCGGAAAATTAGCAAAACAAGCTCATGGATCCGTTGTAGTGCAGTCAGGAAAATGTATGTTATTATGTACGGTAGTTTCCGATTACAGACAAAGTGATGTAGATTTTTTACCTTTAACGGTAGATTATCGCGAAAAATTTGCGGCCTCTGGGCGTTACCCAGGTGGTTTCTTTAAAAGAGAAGCAAGACCCAGCGATGGCGAAGTGTTAACCATGCGTTTGGTGGATCGTGTTTTACGTCCGCTTTTCCCAAAAGATTACCACGCTGAAACCCAAGTGATGATTCAATTAATGTCTCATGACGAAAATGTAATGCCAGATGCTATGGCTGGTTTAGCCGCATCGGCTGCCATTCAATTAAGTGATATTCCTTTCGAAACTCCAATTTCCGAAGCTAGAGT
>Ga0209491_10009412_pt1 | contig 11999 bp, 11 predicted proteins | sample BON02_FD_187213 | JGI IMG/M metagenome (GOLD analysis project Ga0209491, IMG submission 187213) | Freshwater microbial communities from Lake Bonney liftoff mats and glacier meltwater in Antarctica - BON-02 (SPAdes) (version 2) | ecosystem: Environmental > Aquatic > Freshwater > Ice > Glacier... | reverse complement strand
CAGTTTATAAATGGTATGAATTAGAACCTGAAATTTTTAAAGAAAAACCAATCGATTTTGAAAATAAATTAATAAATTTACAAAAATAACACAAGGAATTAAACAACAACCTTGTGAAACTTAACACTTAACCTCTTTAAATATTGTTCGTATTGGAACTTCCGGATCTTTACAATTAGACATTCCAGTAGATAGTTTTGTACTATCTGAATATGGTTTTGGATTAGACAATATGCTTCGCTCTTATTTAATCGATACTGTAACAGAAAAAGATATTGAAGATGCATTTATAGAACACACTAGTTGGGATTTAAAAAAAGGACGTCCTTATGTTATAAAAGGAAGTGAAAAACTAACTGCAAAAATATTTAGCAATAAAATGTATAAAGGCTTCACAGGTACTGCCGGAGGTTTTTATGGTCCTCAAGGACGCGTTTTACGTCTAAAAATTCAAGACAATGATTTGAATTCTAAAATGGATAGTTTTAATTTCAAAGGAACGAGAATGACTAATCTTGAAATGGAAACAGCTGCAATTTACGGCTTGGGAAAATTATTAGGACATGAGTGTTTGTCGTTAAATGCAATTATTGCAAATAGAATTTCGGGCGATTTTAGCAACAACCCTTCCGAAGTTGTTGAAAACTTAATAGAATATACATTAGATAAAATGATAAAATAAGCATACCCAAAATAACTTAATAAAAATATAGCAAAAAATTCGTATTGGAATAATCCTGAAGTATTTATAAGTAAAACATTTACTATTTCTGAAGGTTATAACATTATTATTTCTAATTTTAAAATAAAATAAATGAACCTAATTCTTAAAACAAAACGATTAACCTTACGTGCTTTAACTTTTTCTGACGCAGATGCAATGTTCAAAATGGATAACAACCCAAATGTGCATAACTATTTAGGTAAAAAACCAATACAAACAATGGAAGAATGTTCAGATTCTATTGGAGAAATTAGAAATCAGTATATCAAAAACAAAATTGGTCGTTTTGCAGTTGTATTGACGGAAACAAATGAAGTTATAGGTTGGGCTGGATTAAAGTTTGTTACCGAGCCCGAAAATGAATTGGTAAACTTTTACGACATTGGGTACCGTTTACAAGAAGAATACTGGGGAAATGGATATGCACAAGAAGCAGCAAAAGCTTGGCTAGATTATGGTTTTTTTAAATTAAAAAAAGGAACAATTTACGCATCTGCGCATGTAGAGAATAGAAGTTCTAGAAAAATATTGGAAAAAATAGGAATGCAATTAAAAACAGAATATATGTGGGAAGATACTCCATGTGTTTGGTTTGAATTGAACAAATACGATTACAATAAATAAAAACGAAAATTTATAAATAATTTTTCAAAAATAATGAAAACAATTAAAATAGCTGGCGTTCCAGAACATTTTAACTTGCCTTGGCAAATGTGCATTGAAAATGGGGAATTTGAAGAAGTTGGCATCAATTTACAATGGACAGATGTACCAGAAGGAACAGGTAAAATGTGTCAAATGCTTCGTAATAACGAAACAGACATTGCCGTTATTTTAACAGAAGGAATTATAAAAGATATTATTGCTGGTAACGACAGTAAAATTATACAAGTATTTGTTAAAAGCCCTCTTATTTGGGGAATTCACGTGGCAGCTAATTCAAATTTTCAATCTATAGAGAATTTAAAAGATAAAAAAGCTGCCATTAGCCGTTTTGGATCAGGTTCCCATTTAATGAGTTATGTAAATGCGCAAAATAACAATTGGAATACAGCTCATTTAGAATTTGAAATTGTAAATACTATTGACGGTGCAGTACAAGCATTAACTACTGAAAAGGCAGATTATTTTATGTGGGAACGATTCATGACAAAGCCTTTAGTGGATAACGGCACATTTAGAAGAATTGCAGACTGCCCTACTCCTTGGCCTTGTTTTGTTATTGCTGTTCGAAAGGAAGTATTGGAAAACCATGCACATATTATTACCCAAATTTTAGAAATTATTAATGCTACAACACAAGAATTTAAAATGATTCCAAGCATTGATAGAACACTCGCTTCTAAATACAATCAAAAATTAGAAGATATACAAGAATGGCTTTCTTTAACCAATTGGTCGCAAAAACAATTAGATAAAAAAACATTTGAAAAAATTCAAGACCAATTATATACGTTAAATATTATTGAAAAAACAGTGCATTTTGAGGCGATAGTTAAATAATTACCTAATTTTATCGTTTTAAACTTTAATGGCAATACATCTTCCTATTTCTTTTACAAAACTTAAAGAAAAGCTTTCTTTACCAAAGCCTTGGGATTCTATTGTCATTTTCTTATTGAACATTTTAATTGCAATTCCTGCTTTTTTAATTACACATCAAAACTTAGTAGAACTACATTGGATTTATAATATAGATAGAATTATTCTTTTTATACTTATTCTGGTTATCATTCAACTCTTATTAAGAACCTTAAAAACAATTATTGTGATTTGTGTTTTTATCTATTTTATAGCACTAATTTATGGAACTATATTTGGAGAATATGGTTTTCAACGCGTTTTTGAAGACTATCGTTCTATGGTATTTGCAATGAATGAAACGCCACATCCAGAAGATTTAATCATTTCTAAATTACTTCCTTTTCCTAATAAAAGAAAAGTTATAGATGCCGTGAATTTTTCGAATCCAAAAGTGCGTAATTTTGCATTATACGCAACCACAAAACACTTTAAAGAGGTTGAAGGATATGTGCAAAACAGAAAAATGATTCAATATTTTGCAGTATTTAAAGAAATTAAAAACCGTTGGAACTACGTAAATGACCCAAAAGGGAGAGAATATATTGCCTATGCTTCTGAAACGTTACAACATTTTTCTGGCGATTGTGATGACCACGCAATCTTAATGGCTGCTTCAATTAAAGCAATTGGCGGAACCCCAAGAATTATTCATACTGGCGGACACATGTATCCCGAAATTTTAATTGGTAGTAAAAATGAACTAGAAACTGCTGTTTATTTAATTAAAGAGGTTTTATTTGTAGAAGAAAGCAAAAACAAAGAAATTCATTACCATATAGACGAACGAGGAAAAATTTGGTTAAACTTAGATTATACGGCAACTTATCCTGGCGGACCTTTTATGAGTGAAGAAATTTTGGGAGAGCTAACCTTTAATTAAAACCATTCTATTGGCTTTTTATTTATTTTTCTTAAAAATGTATTTGTTTTACTAAAATGATGATTTCCAAACCATTTTTTGTGCGAATGTGCAAAAGACGGATGACCGCTTTCTAAAACAAAATGTTTATTAGCATCAATCAATTTTATTTTTTTATGTGCAAATGCTCCCCAAAGTAAAAAAACAACATCCTGCTTTTCTTCTGAAATTTTTTGAATTACTGCATCTGTAAAATTTTGCCATTTTAAGTGTTTATGGCTATTTGCAGTATCTTTTCGCACGGTAAGTGTAGCATTTAACATTAAAACGCCTTGTTTTGCCCAATGTTCTAAGTTTCCCGATGTAGGTAACATAATGCGTTCTAAATCTGAATTAATTTCTGCATAAATATTTCGCAACGAAAGCGGAATCTTCACACCATCATTAACTGAAAAACACAAACCGTTTGCTTCACCTATTCCATGATATGGATCTTGACCAATAATAACTACTTTAACCTCTTTAAAAGAACAGCAATTAAAAGCATTAAAAATTAAGCTACTTGGCGGAAAGCATTCAAAATTGGCATATTCATTCGCTAAAGCAACTTCCAAATCTTTAAAATAAAGTTTTTCAAATTCTGAATTAAGAATATTTTTCCAATCGGAAGTAATTGTGGTAAACATTGGTTAAAATTTCCTCAAAAATATAAAATTCTATAGGAATAAGAACAGTAAGGTTCGTAACTTTGAATTATATTTATTTAGCTAATGATTTCAGTAACCGATAAAACCCTTCAGGATTTAGAATTCCATACTATTTTAGAAACTATTTCGAATAGATGTAATACCGAAATGGGGAAAGAGAAAGCCCTTAAAATAATTCCTTTTTCAAATAAAGAAGACTTAATAGCTAACTTATTACAAACATCCGAATATGTGGCTTCTTTTGACAATAATAACGCCATTCCAAATCATGGCTTTGAAACCATAGCTATTGAATTAAAATTTCTAGGAATTGAAGATAGCTATTTAGAAGTAGGTGGATTTAAAAAAATTGCCCATGTAGCAGAAACAGCTATAATTTTGTTGCAATTTTTAAAAAAATTCCATGATTATTATCCAGAATTACACAAAAAAGCAGGTCAAATAGAAATTAGTAAAGAAATTAGTAAAGCAATTGAAAATGTTTTTGATAAATATGGCGAGATAAAAAATAATGCGTCTCCTGATTTGGTCGAAATTAGACGTAACATGCAAGTGGTTCGTGGTAAGATAAATCAAAGTTTTGGTAGTGCTTTATCGCAGTATAATAGTTCTGGTTATTTAGATGATATTCGTGAATCGGTAGTAGATAACCGTAGAGTTCTTGCAGTTCTTGCAATGTATCGTAAAAAAGTAAAAGGAAGTGTAATGGGTACTTCAAAAACAGGAAGTATTGCTTATATTCAACCTGAGGCTACTTTACGGTATTCTAGAGAATTGAGCGAATTAGAATACGAAGAAAAAGAAGAAATAATGCGTATTTTAAAACTTTTAACCGCAATTATACGCCCTTTTAAACCTAATTTAGAAGCGTATCAGGGTTTTTTAAGTGATATGGATGTTATTGCTGCAAAAGCAAAATATGCAAACCAAATTAAAGGAATACTACCTACAATTAATGACAATAAAAGGCTGTTTTTTAAAGAAGCGTTTCACCCTATTTTATTAGTTAATAATAAGGCCAAACAACTTCCGGTGTATCCTCAAACTATTGAACTCGAACAAGATAATCGAATTATTGTAATTTCTGGGCCAAATGCTGGTGGAAAAACTATCTCCTTAAAAACAGTTGGTTTGCTACAATTAATGTTGCAATCTGGAATTTTAATTCCAGTACATGAGCGAAGTGAAACTTTTTTATTTGATAGAATTTTAACAGATATTGGAGACAATCAATCTATCGAAAATCAATTGAGTACTTATAGTTACCGATTGAAAAACATGAATTACTTTCTAAAAAAATGTAACGCAAAAACATTGTTTTTAATTGACGAATTTGGAACGGGCTCTGATCCAGAACTTGGTGGAGCTTTAGCCGAAATATTTTTAGAAGAGTTTTATGCTCGAGAAGCATTCGGAATTATTACGACACATTATACCAATTTAAAAATTTTGGCAAACGAATTACCATTTGCTACAAATGCAAACATGCTTTTTGATACTAATTCCTTAGAACCCATCTATAAACTCCATTTAGGACAAGCAGGAAGTTCTTTTACTTTTGAAGTAGCACAAAAAAACGGCATTCCTTTTGGGTTAATTAATCGTGCGAAAAAGAAAATAGAACGCAGTAAAGTTCGTTTTGATAAAACCATTGCTAATCTGCAAAAAGAACGTTCACAACTCGAAAAAACTTCTGCAAATTTAAAAGAAGAAGAAAGCAAAGCGCGAGAAGAAAGTAAAAAAATGGAAACCATTAATGCAAAAATTAAAGACAAATTAGAGCGTTATCAAGAATTGTATGATGCAAACCAACGTATTATTGCAATTGGTCAAAAAATAGACACCCTTTCTGAAAGTTATTTCAACAATAAAAATAAGAAGGTATTAATGGGAGAATTTTTAAAAATTATTGAAATTGAAAATTCAAAACGTAAAAAAATATCTGTTAAAGAGTCTAAAAAAATAAAAGTAGAAGAGAAAAAAGTGATTGAAGAAGTGGAAGTACAAGTAGAAACAATTCGAAAAGAAAAGAAAGAAAAGAAATTTAAAGCCAAAGAAATAGAAGAGAATAAACCTAAAGTTATTTTGAAAGTTGGCGATAGAGTGCGAATGAATGACGGTAAAGCTGTGGGTACAATTGATAAAATTGAGAAAACAAAAGCAATTGTAAATTATGGTGTTTTTACTTCAAAAATTAGCTTAACACAACTTGAATTTGTACAACCTAAATAAAATTTATAAAATATGGAAATATCAGAATTACCAAAAAACAAAAAAATAATATTATTTGATGGTATTTGCAATTTGTGTGAGTCTTCTATAATTTTTATTATTGAAAAAGATAGAAAAGATATTTTCAGATTTGTTTCCTTGCAATCTGATTTGGGGTTAAAAATTATAAAATATTTAGGCATTGATACTAATATGGTGGACTCTATAATTCTATATGAACCAGGAAAAGCATATTATTACAAAGCAGAAGCAGCATTAAAAATTGCGGGCAACCTTGACGGATTGTATAGCTTCCTTTCTTTATTTTCTTTTCTACCACTTAATATTACCAATAGCATTTACGATTATATTGCAAAGAATAGATATAAATGGTATGGCAAAAAAGAATCATGCATGCTACCAACACCTGAACTAAAAGCTAAATTTTTAGAATAAAAAAACGACCAATAAATTGGTCGTTTTTTTGTTAAAATATTTATTTTTAATTTTTTATGAACTTCTTAACTGTAGAACCTTCTTCAGAGTCAATTGTAACTATATAAATTCCTGCATTTAAATTAGAAACGTTAATTTGAGAAGTTTGTTTATTTAATTCTAAAATTTGTTTTACTATTCTTCCGTTGATGTCTGCAATAGTGATAGACTTAATTTCTAATAAATTAGAATTAACATTTAAAACATCTAAAACCGGGTTCGGGTACATAGTAAATGAATTGGATTGAAAGCTATCTGCTGATAAAACCGTTGTTATCTCAAAATCATCAATTGCTAATCTATTTTGATCTGCTGTTGAAAAACAATGAAAACCAAGATAATGATCTCCTGAAGCTGTTGGTGTAAAAGTCAAATCTGCTTGGGTCCAAACTTGAAATAGAACACTATTATATGTTTGTAAAACATTACTTTGTGCAGCCACTGTTTTATCTAAACCCATTGTTACTCTAAAATTTTCTGGATATGCAATTCCATCCGCTATTCTATATTTAAACTTAATAGCATAAGCTGTACCTGCAGTTAATGCCAAACGTCTTGAAAATAACCATGCGTTTGCTGCATTAGCTGAGTTAAAATTATAGCCTGCATAAGCTGTACCCTCAGCAGCTGTAGGAATTGGACCTCCTTGCGAATAAAAAAACCAATTACTTCCTGAACCAGCGTTTAATATAGACCAATCTTGGATTGTTTCAAAACCATAAGAATATGGAGGTACTGCAGCTGAAAAGAGTGTAGTAAAATTAAATGGTCCTGCCCATAAGCTTTCGTCTAGAGATGTACAAGATTTTTTAATATAAAAGCTATAATTAGTTCCCGAGTTTATACCTGTAATTACATATGGCGTTGAAATTGAGTTATAAATAGTTCCCGTACCAATTGTAAAACCGGCAACACCATATTGAATTGAATAATTAGTACCTGCACCTGTAAAAGAAACTTGAGCACTATTCTCTGTAATTAGTGATGTTTCAACTCCATTTGGCGAAGCACAAACTACATTTTTTCCTAAAAAAGTTTGAGGTCTCCAGTTAGAATTAATTAAAGCTGTTGGAGCACTTGCTAAACTTTGAGCACTTTTTAAGCCAGCTGATAGAGTTGTGGAACAACGAGCATTGTTGGCAGTAGTTGCTATGGCTCCTGAAGCATTCTCATATTCAAATGCAATATAAACTCCACCACCTGAATAAGTAAAAGGGGAACCCCCAGAGAACATGTGGATAAGTTGACCCGTTGCGGCAGGAATAGTCAGTGTAGTATTACTCACAGTAGTCATTCCAGTAATAGCTGTTGCCCAAGTATTAGATTTTAGATTGGTAATGTCTGTAGTATTTTGCATGTATACAGTATAATTGCCGGTAGTAGCAATATTTTGCGCTGTAGAATAACTAAATCCAATGGCATTAATCACATCACTATTTACTAATCCAGATGCTGCGAGTTCAGCAGGAGTGATCAAGTACACTGTTCTAGAGTAACGCTGTGCACCTTGAGGAGCTCTAGAATTTCCAGAAGCTGTGTTGTTACTTAAAAGAGCATTGTAAAATTGTGTCTCTTGTGCGTGTGAAATAAAACTAACAAACGTTAGTAATAATAGTAATTTTTTTTTCATGATTTTTAGATTTATGATTTAACTAAAATTAAATTAAAAAACAATTTGAAAATCATGCAACTATAGAATTACATTAATTATAATAAATGAGTAAATAAGATTCATAAAAACATATAATTAGTAGTTAAAAATTAATTTTACTAATTATATTATTGAAAAAAGAGTTAAAATTATAAATATATAAAAAAATATTTAAAGTTTTTTCTTACTTTAATTTTAAATAACTAGTGAGAATTATTACTAATTATGCAAAATTCAAAATAAATAAATTGATAACATCCTGTTTTTTAATGATAAATGTCATTTTTAAAGTGCTTTAAAGACCTTAATTTTGTTGAAAATAAAGTTAGTAACTATGAAAAAATTATTTATATCCTTAGTAAACTGGAATAACGGTGCCTTTATAATGATTGTAATATTTTCATTAGTAATTTTAGGTCTTGTAGGAATTGTATTTTTTCTAATGAATACAGATAAAAAGAAAAAAGAAAACGACCAATAAATTGGCCGTTTCTAATATTATCTAATTAAAATTATTATTTCTTTACAAACTTCTTAACTGTAGAACCTTCTTCAGAATTAATTGTAACCATATAAATTCCAGCATTTAAATCCGATACATTAACCTGAACATTTGTTTGATTGAATGCTACATTTTTTATTGTTCTTCCATTAATATCTGAAACTACAACCGATTGAATCGTTGCTAATTTAGAATTAACATTTAAGAAATCAGTTGCTGGATTAGGAAAAACTGAAAAATTTGAATTTTCAAAATCTGCAGAAGATAAATTAGTTGTTAAATCAATTGAATCTACAAATAAAAATGTTTGAACCGTAGCTTGTGGAGTATTATTATGAATTCCAAAATAATAAATACCACTTGATGGAGCAGTATAACTAGCTGTATGGGTAGTGTAAGATAAATCACTATTGTTAAAAAAAGACTGAACCACTGTTGTTTGGCCAGTAGCAATTTGAGACGCACCAACTGTCAAGTTAAAATTTATTTGCTCTGACGTGGTAGTAGAAAAAAGCCTTGTCTTAAATTCTACTGTAACTTGTTCTCCTGCAGTTAAACTAAGAGCTCTAAAATAGGCTCTGGCATTTGAAGCTGCTATCGTACTATTAAAAGTGTACATTGCGTTTCCAGCACCTCCGTCAGCATAATTAGCTGGTGAAGATGAAGCTGAAGATTGGAATAATGTAAAATTAATAAATCCATCTGTATAATTATTAGCAACATCTTCAAAATCATTGCTATATGGTAAATCAACCGGTAAATATCCATAAAAAGGACCTGACCAACTACTCTGTGTAGCACCACAATTAGATCTAACGAAAAATCTAAAATTAGAAGAGATAGGTAAATTCGATAAATTAACTGTTGAATATGCTAATGCGCCCGGAGGAACACTAACTATTGTTCCAGCACCTTCTGTATCCGTAAAATTGGTACTCCAATCCACTTCATAATTTGTTGGATTCACCGCTGTTTGGTCCCAATATAAATCTGAAGAAGATGTTGATGAATATTCCGGCAAATAAACAACTGTTGGCCTAGCACAGTCAACAGCAGTAAAACTAAAAGTAAAGTCTAATGGTAAAGTTGTATATCTACTGTCCCATTGAATATAATAAGTAATACCCGAAGTTACAGGTTCATTTAAAACTTCAGATAAGTAATTGGTATCTATATCATCATTGCCATTTACACAAGTTAACGCTCCTGTACAAGAACCTGTTGCAATGCTTAATCTTGTATCATCACTTTTGGTTACACCATCATTTGAAAGTAAATTAGAAGAAATAGAAATCTCTCCATTGCTTGGAGCTACAAAACTATACCAATTTCCTTTTATATTTGCAAATGTACCAAAACATGAAGCTTTGTAAGTTCCGTTAATTGTACTTGTAGTGAAAGTTCCATTAGCAGAGATATTGATTGCGGTTGCACAAGTGCCTTGTGAAAAAACAGAAATTGACACAAATAATAAACTAATTAATAGTAATTTTTTTTTCATAATATTTTTTTTTATAGTTGGATACAACAAATATAAAAAAAATAAGAGAAAATTTCCAATTTAAAAACTTATTATTCAATTAGATAGCAAAAATATGAGAATTAAAAAAAATACCATACTAAACTTTTTTATAATAAATATTGTTTTTGGACTGCTTTAAAGACATCATTTAATTGCAATAAACTGCAAAAAATGATTTGAAATTTTAGTAAAGTTACAGATTATTCCCTTTATAAGGATTGTAATATTTTCATTAGTAATTTTAGGTCTTATGAGAATATGAGTTTTTGTATAAATATTCATAACAAAAAAACGACCAATAAATTGGTCGTTTTTTTGTTATCTAATTAATATTATTATTTCTTTACAAACTTCTTAACTGTAGAACCTTCTTCAGAATTAATTGTAACCATATAAATTCCAGCATTTAAATCCGATACATTAACCTGAACATTTGTTTGATTAAATGCTACATTTTTAACAGTTCTTCCATTAATATCTGAAACTACTACCGATTGAATCGTTGCCAATTTAGAATTAACATTTAAGAAGTCTTTAGCTGGATTAGGATAAATTGAAAAATTTGTATTTTCAAAATCTGCAGAAGATAAAGGTGCAGTTTGTACTAGAATAATTTTATCTAAAAGCAAACCACCTAAATGACCTCCTGCTGTTTGACTATTTGCCTCAATAGCAGTAACGGAATGGTTAAAAGCAATATAGAATTTATTTCCTAAATTAGTAGGTAAAGGAATATTGTACTCAATTGTTTGTTTACCATAGTCTGCAGCAACAAAAGTTTTACCACCTAAATTTGTAGAGCCAACGAAATTATCCAAAGCATCAAATTCAACTAAATCAACAACTAACACATCATTTGTAATTGGTCTACTTGGACTTATATCGAATTTAACTTTATAAGTATTACCCGCAGAAAAATTACCTGTAGCTGGTATGCCTATAAATCCTCCAACTGAATCCTTTGGTGAAATACCAGTTGGACCCATACCATTAAGACGACTATAAGCAGTCGAAAAAATAAGTTTTTCACCAACAGGAAAACCTGCTGCTCCTGCAAGGTTACCAGAAGTAGCTGTATAACCTAAACCATATATAAAGTGAGAATTATTTGTATAACCCCATAATGGTCCATCGTAAAAAGTGAAATTAGCAAGTGCTGCAGTAAAGGTTGCTTGACTATTAACTGTATAGTTAAAATCTTGTAAAACTATGTCAGTTTGTGCATTTGAAAAATTAGCTGCCGCTAATAAAAGACCTAAAAGTAATGTTTTTTTCATGGAGTGTTTGTATTTTATTTCTACAAATTTATAAAAAAATTAAAATAGATACTAGGCTAAAATACCACTTTTTTTGATTCCAGAATTTTGTATTAATGTTAAAAAATAAAATATGTGGATTGCCATAAATCGTATTCTAAAAGAAATTATTTCACAAACACGGCAATAAAATACATTTTTTTTGATTTCAGAAAAAAATTTACCTACAAATTAACCTTTTCAATATTTACAATAATTTTTATGTGGTTATTATTTTACTGTTAAATAAAATATATTCAACTCTATATCAAATAATTAAAAAAAAACACTTAATTATTAACCACAATCTTTTTTGTAATATTTGTCCCGTCCTAAATAATCGATACAGATTATTTGGTAAAAATAATTAATTAAACACTTGCAAAAACGTTTTTGCAAGTGTTTTTTCTTTTATAGGTTCTCATTTTAATTTCATCTTGTTGATGCAT
>Ga0209491_10009408_pt1 | contig 12005 bp, 18 predicted proteins | sample BON02_FD_187213 | JGI IMG/M metagenome (GOLD analysis project Ga0209491, IMG submission 187213) | Freshwater microbial communities from Lake Bonney liftoff mats and glacier meltwater in Antarctica - BON-02 (SPAdes) (version 2) | ecosystem: Environmental > Aquatic > Freshwater > Ice > Glacier... | reverse complement strand
TCGAAGAGCTCTGAAAAAGAACAACAGCAGGAGCAGCGACGTTTCTGGTCAAGGTGAAAGCGCATCGTGGAGAACCTGCAAATGAAGAAGCCGACATCCAAGAGACAAGGCTATTTCAGGCAAAGATGTTCCCACGGAATGGCATGACAGGACAAATCGAGCAGTTTTCACATGGCAAGAGCCTCGCCGACAAGGAGGTATAGTGAGCTATGAAGATCGAAAATCGACGTGGAACAGCGGGGTGCGGAAGGCGATTAGACGAGGATCAGCAGAAAAAGAGGTGCGCAAGCACCGGGATCGTGTGACAGGAGCTTGGAAATAGATCAGCAAACAAAGACGACGAGTCGACGATTTGATTTGATTGTCTTTTATTACTGGAAACTGTAGTTTAGAACCCTTGCTTGAGGGTCTATTTGCTCAAATCCCTATTGATTTGAGTTCACAGGGTTTCGGCCGGAATCGAACCGGGGACCTGCGGACAATCCAAATTTCTTAAGCCCCGCGCTCTTCTCCACTGAGCTATGGTGACGGATGCATCACCGAAGTTCCTTCAGGACCCTAAAAGTAGGCAATGATCCGAACATGGTAACGGCTCTAAAGCATGGTACATGGATGGATGAGGAGGCTTTCAAAAAGACTTGTATCAGGGAGAAGAAGAAAAGGGCAGGCATCCACCAGCCTTTCTACGGTACATGGGTAGCAGACTTCATACTGAGACAGGATGCAGGAAGGTTTATGCTGGGGAAGTATCCGAGTGACAAAAAAATCTCATGGCAGCGAAGGAGACGATTGGGGATAGCGGTGGCTGGAAATACGCCTACAGCCAGTTTTCTGACCAAAATAGGAAAGATGCAATCAGCAGGGTGTCGGCTGTACAGAATAGCGCGAGAGGCCCGAGGTGAAAGCACTGACGGTCTGGCTGAAACACACGGTCGCATCAACAATGCAGGCTGCGAAGGAATGGCAACAACAGTTATGGCTGCCCACCACTCCATCTGGAGGAACCTGTATGACAGCATGCACGCTGCACAAAAGTTCAAGAGCAAGCTCAGGTTTGTCACGCTTGACAAAGAAAGTAACATGAGCACGCTGTGGCGACGAGAAGAGTTTCTAAGAATTTGCAGAAAGGAAAATCTGGCGGAGAAAGCATAGGATATAGAGGTGACAATACCTGTCAAAAAAAGTCAAGAGGCACGGTACAACCTCGATCCAGAGTCTTTCTTCGTAAATCGTTTCTGGGGCAGGCGACCAGATGGGGTCTCAATCAATGAGGCTCTGCAGATCGGATATATTTTAGAATTTAAATCGTCGACAGATAGGGACGAGGGGTTCCTAGAGGTGAAAGAAGCAGAATCAAATGAGCAGCACAAAAGCATCATCGGTGCGCTCAAAGTTGCTTTTCCAGAGTGGGAATTTGAGCATTTTAAATTTGTGGTGGATAATCGCCGATCGGTGTTTGAAAGTGACTTCTACACCAAGCTCAAAAAGCTTGATATACAAGAAGGAAAAAAAGACAAGCTCTTCGCCGATCATGTGACACGGGTATGCGAAGCGCACATTCGGGTGATTGTGTCCTTCCTCCAGCAGGTGCAGGGAGGTACGAGGCCGACCAAAGAGGAATCGAGGGAGAACATTGGGCACAACGTGCACGTGTGAGGAGATAGAGAGAGGAACACACGCTTGTAGAGCGTCAAAGCTGGGGCCGTCGAACGATGGTGGACTCAGGATGGTAAACTGGGAATCACGATCCAAGAATCCCTCGCAGAGTCCAGAAGACGGACACATTTATTGTATTTTACTTATTCGTATTGCATTCTGTCACGTGTCTGAAAACTTGCCGCTTCACTGCTTGTTTTACGTCACTATGAACATCTCTTTCTGTTTTCTATGTTAATACTGCACGCGCCGTCGTCACGGTTTTGCTTATATTTGCTAAATATTTATCACTTTACATACACATTTTCACATGCACATACAGAGGCACACACACACAAACACGCATGTACAATCAGCACACAAGAGGAATGGCAACAACCAGGCACAGGAGCCTGGTTGAGAGGGGCGGAAGAAATGCTTTGTTAAAGATCTTTCTTTCTTTCTTTCTTGGGTTTCGAAGACCCAACCTAATCACTGGACTAAGCGGATGGCGAACATCCAATTAGCCACTTAGGACCCAAGAACCTGTCCCGGACCGGAGGACTGGAGCATTACCTAGTGTATGGCAGACCCAATCAGATCCCCGACTAGTGGGTAAAACAGATCACAATGTTGGTGGGCTGGCATGTATCCTCGGGCTAACCAATTTCCACAATCAAGCTCCCTAACTACCAAGAAATGTAGCGCCCAGGCATCAATGGTGCCCCCCCACTAGGGTAGGAAAGGCACCAAATAAACCTAGTGTCCTCCCAAGTAGTGCTCGTCAATATTGTGACCTTGAGATACTCTTCGGGCAATGCGCCTTTGTCCAAGCCATAATAAGAACCATCTTGGCAGCAGATCATAGACCAGGGCACTAGAAAAGTACAGAGACCTAGACCATGCGCATGCAATGGGTAGGGATCATACCAGAGTCGGGGGGCCTTGCAAACAAAAACAAGAAATGTCAGGAAAAAACCCGATATTCACGAATCTAAAGAAAAAGATTCGAGCACATAAAGCTTCCAGCAAAGCTACTAGACTATTTCTTACGAATTGATAAAAGCAACATCAATCAAACCTTTTTTCTCCAAGAGTCATAATAAAGCAATCATCATCATAAAAGACATCCGTCATTTGAAAAACATCACGCTGATGGCAATGCCAGCGAAAGTTGCAGGGCTCACGGGTATCACTGAAATTCAAGATCACAAGCCGACTTGTACCTGAAAGTCAAGGATGTGAGGGGCAACTAACGAATATCGTACTTAAGGGAGTCTATTACAATCTGAGCATCACATACAGCTGATCAGCGTGGCTGAGTTTGCAAACATCGGCTATAAATCTAGATTTGGACAGCACAAAAGCTCGATCCAGGGGACAGCGGGGATTGTGCAACTTGCGCACACATCGAATGTGTATGCACGTGACGTCGCAGAGCTGGGGCAAACAATTTCCATGGCAGCAGTCAGCAAAATGACAGCAATGGAGCAGACGCACCTTAACTTCAGCCACTGCATTAGAGATATTCAACTCATGCAGATGTCCAAGGCATGAGTGTCATGCGTGCCAAAAGGGCCAAAATAAAGTGGTCATTCGTGCGTCATATGTCAGCATGAAAAAATCGTCCGAAACAATGTAGCGCCAGCGGCAACAGACAGTGATCTGCATTGTATCAGCTGGAAATGAAGGACACAAGCAAGATTCCCACTGTCACGGGCAAGCTGTACTGCACAATGATAGTGGAGCGCAAGACATGCTTTGCACACATTGTGCTGCACGACAGCAAGGAAAAAGGACAATCATTCGAATATTCACGTGGGTACTTCCATTTCTGACTTGAAAAGCCAATCATTATCAAATTAAACTGTGCATTGGAATGTCACACCCCAAAGCCGGAAGCGTTTCTCAAAAGTAAAGGAGATGCCACACAGCAATGAAAACAATCAGGCAGCTAGCAGCATGGTTGAAAAGTTTGGCAGCACACTGGTCGCACACGAGCCTCGGAAGCGGTTCACCATATTTTCGGAGCACCTGCAGAATGCCTGATGTGTCGTTTTCCAGTCCATTTGGATGCAGCATGGTGGTATTTCTGTGCAAGGACCTAGTGGAGCCCGGAAAACTGGCGCCGTGAGGAGAGAACGGCGTCTGTGTCGGCATCGGAACGCATTCTGGCCGCACAGCATTTATATGCTGCTCAGCTCGATCCAATTTGTTACACAGCAGCATGGACTGCAAACTTGACACCACTCTTTTTCCATTCCGAATGGGAGATCAGAGGCAGCAAGGATTTTATAATCAAAACCCGTTCACAGGGGTACTCAGCATGTTTTAAGATATGCCAAATGCAACGATTCAAGACATCATAGATTGCATCAACAGCGAGAGCATCCCATGCAACACGACATGGGGAATCGAGCAGGTCATGGAAACGACTGCAGAAATGCAGACAGTTGACTCAGTGATGATCCAAACAATGCATGACAACGAACAGGCGGCATACGGCTTGCAACCGAGCACTGGGATGCAGCATCAGTCACGCGCGGGGACACAACTGCAAGAATCAGCATACACAACCACTCCCATGCATAATGCCACCACCTGCAATTTGCACAGCACGATAAATGTGCATGACAATCTGGGACCATATGGCACGCTACCTGAAACATGGCAGGATGCTGGCAGCAAGCAATTGTCAAAAATGACAAATGCAAAGCTTGCTGAGTATCTGATAGGCATATCATCTGTTATCCCGATGCCGCAAAGCTACTGGCCAGAGGATGGATGCCAGTGGTCAGTGACAGTGATGGAGCACCAACCAAGCAAAAGGCACCACGGGGGCCATGCATTTAGCGTGGTGCTGGCGGAATCGACACCAGCGTACACGGGAGCAGCAGCAACAGAATGTCCATATGTATCAAAGTAAATCAGAAATGGCATCGAGCAACACTATTTTAAGAACAAGACTCTGCAGCAGATGATCGATCCCAAATGGCAGGATGCACGCATGGTGCAAGCAACTCTGGCATTCAAGGACCAGCTTACACAAACAGTCAGTAAAACGACGGATAAAATATTTCGAAAATCAACGGAATCACCATTGGGCAATCTCAAACGAAAAGAATCAACAGCTACTGGCCAGTGTGCAACCATTGCCACAGCAATGGCAGTGATGATGTGTGAACTGGATGGAATTGAATGGGCGGGGACAGCAATTGTCACGCCTTGACACTACAATTCAGTATGGGGCCGCCCGGATGAGGCACTTTGGGGTTGAGACAATGGACAAATAAGTCATCAAATGCTTCAACATGGCGGCACCTTGCAAATCGTAGACGCTGCAGACATGACTCACGGCAATGTGATGGGCACATGTTTTCCATTCAAGGTCAAGAGCGACTGCGACGGCAACTTGCGAGAGTGTCGGGCTCGAGCCAACGTCAATGGCCAGGTAAAGCGCTCAAATGAGTCAAGCTGCTGTATCGTCTCAAACAGAACACATCGGGATGGCATGAAATGATCTTTGCATCCGAGACGAGGCAAAACTGACACAGGTGGTCAGAGCGTGGGACTGCCAATTTCGAGGTCGTCGGTTCGATTCCGGCCAAAACTCAAAAAACCGAGAAATCAAATATACATGGATTTGAGCTGCATAGGACAGGGCCTCAAGCAAGGGTACTAAATTACTGTTTCAAGTTATAAAAGCAATCATCAATCAATCGGGTCGGTTGGTAGACCACAGATTCGACGACTTGGACAGCGATGGAGTGACTGTTAAAAAGTAGGAAAAGGACAAGAACGGCTGCGTACCACCTCAAAGATCCTGCTGACGATTCGTGTGGACGACACCATCGTACAGACAAATGACGATGACATGCATTAACGATTTTTGCAGGAGCTTGGCTCAGAATTCGAGCTCAGCGCCAGCTGAGCTGAAAAAACTCAGCAAGGATCGTTTGCGGAAATTGTCTTTGTTTTGCTTCCTGTTTCTCCCAGCTACGCTGAAAGAGACCTAATTCCATTGTTGTTTAGTTGATACAAAATTTATCGTTAATCTCTTTTGGCAAGCACTTGTAAAAGTGATACTGCGGACTTTAAAAAGAGATGAATTGAACTAGACCCAGACGTGCGTGAACGGAGGGGTGCATGTGGCTTTTTAGATTTGTATATGTAATGTTGATTTGGATCTGCGTAGGAATTCGTACGCAAGCAAATCTGTCTAAATCATAGTACAAAAATCTATTCATTCATTTGATGAATTGAAACACTCAAGTGCAAACCTTTTAAGAGTTGACATCGATTTTCCCAGGCCAAATCAGAAAGTAAAGTCATTGCACATAAGAAGCCAACAAAAAAAGGAGGGGCAATTGTTGAATTAGGCAAACGGGATTAGACTTGCCCACACAATTTAAATAATATGTAAATAGAAGATTCATTATTTTCGGCATTAACTGTATTTTTCCGTGCTCAACAAAAAGATGTGATTTGAAGTTTAAATTGATTGGCGTTTCAGTGTGAAAACAGTACGGCCCATCAAGTACAAGTGTTCCCACAGCGCAGGTGGTAGAAACGTGGACATGTGGCCTGATGGACTTTGGTTCGGCTCCCGGTTATGCACCATTTTCTTGGAGACTTTTTTTTTTGGCCTCCATACCAGGTGAGTACACAGTGTCTCAGTAGTAGTAAGTGACTGACAAGGGGTGGGAGGCGCCCTAGATGTGTGCATTTCTGTGCAATGCACTCACAGTGCTTGCCAAAAACAGTGTTGCCATATGCGGAAAAGGAGATAGGGGCTGGATCGGATTCCTTTGTCCGTGGCTGAGGAGTCATATCTCAGGCTGTGGGCTACGGCAGCCACTGTTTGATGTGCTGCGTTGAGTTTCCGGCATATGTGTTTCATGGCTGCTTCCATAGTGAGGTAGGGATCAAGTGTTAGACCCAAGTATTTGAATGTGGGGGGTTCTTTGAGTGGTAGGGTTCGAGGGGTTAGTGAGAGGGAGAAACGAGTGGTGATGTGAAAATTGGAGGGAGATCTGGTGGCTCATTGGGGGGGGGGTTCATAGAACATCATGACCTTTGTTTTTTCGTGGTTGATGCGCATACGACTTCGCTCTGCCCAGTCCTGGAGGCGTCGATCATAGATTGGAGTTGCGCGGGGGATCTAGCTATGAGTACCATGTCATCGACATAGAGGAAGGCTCCAATCCAGTTGAGGTCGTCAATGGAGGTGATTTGAGGGAATTCAAGCAGTGGAAATTTGACTGCCAGTTCGAGGATAAGTTCCGCGACACAGATGCCAAAGAGGGTAGGGCTGAGTCGGCTGCCTTCAGGGAGGCCGCGGAGAATTTCCACTTCATCATTTTGGTCAATAAGGGCATGAAGAACCCGTACACGTACGCTGCGGGAGTTTTCTTTCAGTAGGTGCCAAATTTTTCCATTGATTTTGTAGTTTTTTAGTGTCAGACCCAAACGTTCTCTGTGGACGGATGGGTAGGCAGTAGCAAAGTCAATGAAGCAGCAGTAGCTGACGAACCCGTAATGAAATTGTTCTTGTATGGTAGCAATAAGCGCATAGATGGCGTCATGGGTTTGTCGGGTGATTTGTGACCCCTGCTGAGAGGGGGTAAGGGTGTCGTTGAGTTCTGTGAATTTAGAGAGACGTGCTTCTATAAGACCTTCAAAGAGCTTTGTAAGTGTGTTGAGTAGGTAGATACCTCGGTAGGACACCGGTGAGTGTCTGTCCTTTCAGCCTCCTCTGTAAATGGTTTGCATAAGGGCCGACGCCCTGGCTCCAGGATAAGATTCCACCTCCCATATGATGAGCATGTAGAGATAGATCATGTCAATGGCTTGTTCTCCACTGGCTTGCAGGATTCTATTTGTGATGACATCTGGGCCTGCAGCCTTGTCTGAGTGCAGGCGTTTTATCATTTCTTGGACTTGATCTCTAGTGGGGGTTTTGTTGAGTTCGGGATCTGGGATATGCGAGTCGGAGGGGTGTGGCGAGTTGAGGGTCTGTGTGACCTGATCTGCTTCGGATTCTTCCCAAGGCGAGCGAGGGAGAATTTGGAGATAGTGTCCAAGCTGGTATATATGTTGATGCCAGCTTTTGATTCCAATATGGGGGTCACGTTGTATGTCGCCCTCTGTCCACATTCGTTTGTCAGCGGAAATATTGGTGCGCATTTGTGAGGGTAGTTGGGGAGAGGCGGAGGAGTCATCGCCTTGGTAGTCTCGGAGGAGTTTCCAAGCAGTGTTAATAGTAGTAGTGAAGGGGGTAAGTTGGAGTTCATGTGCGTGGGCAAGGAGATTTGCGCTGTTTCAAGTTTGTTTTTTGTGCACTTGTTTCAGGGTTTTCCTCATTTGGTTTAGTTGTAGTTTTAAGGTGGCAAGGAGTGGGTTGTAACTGTTTTCTTTTGTTTTGGCAGCGATGGTGTCCATTAGGGCTTGGATGTCAGTGCGTAGGGTTTTTGCGTTGGGGGTAGGATTTGTGTGTTTATGTCCCGGGGGGTGTGTTGAGGTGTCAGGGGGGGGTTGGCGTGAGTTTGTGTGTTCAGGTTGGAAGTTGGGGGAAGAGAGGACACTAGAGGCTGATTCGTGCGATTCTGATCCTGCCATTTTTTCCTTTTTGGCTCGTGCTTGGGGGGGAGATTTTTGGTGTTTTCGAGAATATCTTTCAGGGTGGGAAGGATTGAGGCAGCGTTGAGGTCAAGGTCTTCCTTGAGTGATTTTTGTATGTTACCATATTTTAGTTTCCAGGAGTGGTACACCTGTCAGGCTGGTCGTTGTTCGTCTGGTTGATGACTACTACCAAGTGGGGGGTGAGAGGGAAGGAGAAAGAAGATTGAGATCAGGTCGTGATCTGTGCGGAGAGGATATCTTTGGTCTGGTTTGTCGGCATTGGTTGGGTGGATGGGGGGTACGGAGTGCCAGGAGTTGAAGTGAGTAGTGCATTGGGTGATGTCCGGGGTTATGAGTTTGGAAACTATGAAAAGGTCTACTATTGTGTTATGTGTAGTAGTTGGGAGGTGTGGGGAGAAGGGGTGGTGTTTTTTCTGATTTTCATACGTGGAGTCTTGGCGGGACGGGAAGAAGCGGTCGTTTGAAATGATGAGGGTGTGGTGGTTGAGGAAATCTAGGAGCATTTTGCCCCTTGCACGGGCATTGGTGGTAGTTGATGTCGAGTTAGGGACACGGCCTTGGGGTTGGTGTTGAGGGCGAGGGTCACCAATTCGAAAGGGGATATGTGGAAATCCTGAGTGGTAGGTGAGGTGCTCTTCTTGCTGTGTGCCCACCCAGCTGTTGAAATCTTCGGTGAGTATATGGTAGTGCTGACAATGAAGATTTTGTGAGGAGTGCGGGGAAGGAGTATGGAAATTATCATTGAGGGTAGTGTATAGATCCCTTAATTTCAGAGGTGGGTACTTTGCCGTCTGGACTGAGATAAACCCCAGTCATGTGAATGATGGGGACAAAATCGCCTACACTGAGGGTCCATGTTGCTGTCTGGTATAGATCAGTTTGGTGGTGTATTTTTTCCGAGATGGCCAAGGTGTTCTTCCTGATTGCTAGGAGGATTTCCTCGCGGGTTCCTAGTGTGGGGTGTCCATCTTTGTCCTTTTTGTATGGTGCCTGGATTGTATGAAATACCCAGGCGGATTTTGAGACGTGGGAGGGCGTGTGTCCGAAGGGGAGATGGTGCTCTGTGATGACTATGGCGTGGGGGTCCTTGGTGGCAGGGTGGTTCGAGATTGCTTTCCATTTTTGTTGTGTGAGGCCACGTATGTTGAAGGTGTAACAGTTGAAAGGTTTGGTGTACTGAGAAGCGGGTGCTTCTTTGTTTAATTTGGGAGGGTTTTCCTTGTCTCTTTTCGTCTGTGGAGTTGAGTTGTGGACCGCTTTCTTTTTTTATTTTGACCGTTGGAAGTTGTTTCCTCGCAGTCTGGGGAGAAGGGCGGGTCTAAGGGGAGGTAAGGAGGGGGAGGGGTGGGAGGTGTGCCTGTGGGTTGGTCGGGCAAGTGATAGGGGTGGTTGTAGGTGAGATGACTGACGTCAGTCGAAGGGGGTGTACAGTACTGGCGAGAGGGTATCTTTGGGGTAAAAGGTGGTTGTATAGTGCGGTCAGACTCGGAGGGTGTGATGGTGATAGATGTCTGGAGGTGGAAGGCATACAGAGTGTGGCGGAGATGTTAGGTGGTTTGGATGTTGTTTGAGTGGGACTGTATAGCAGACACAAGGTTGAGAAGGAAGAATATGAGGAGTAGAACCCAAAGGGTGTGAATGATGGTGTGGAGTTGTTTTTGAGGGTAAGACGGGTGGGTTTTGTGTGTTGTGTGTTTGTTGGGTGGGGGTTGCGGAGAAATGGAGAGAGGTTGTGTGGGTGTAGGAAATCTCAGGGGTATAGGGGAGAGTAGTGGTGGGGTAGTGGGAATTTTGCTCGGGGGGGAGAGGAGTAACAGAGTCGTGTGGTGAAGGTCACTTAAGTTGAGTCTGTGTTGGGCGCAAATTAGGGGAGTGGGATGAGACAGGAAATGGAAATCTTGCGGTTGGGCTCTTCTATTACAGTTTGAAAAAGATTTGGAGTGTGTGAAACAGAACTCCTGTGAGGCGGGGGATATTGCGCTTAAAGTTGCACGGTGTCCACCATGGGGTAGGATTACAAAAGAGAGAAGAAGAGATGGGTCAGGGATTGTTTGTTGGGAAAGGCAGCCCAAACATGATTCGAGACTAAGGACTGCAGGAGCAGTGACTTCCTGAGGAAAGTGGGTCTGGGCCCTGAGACCCTTAAAAGGAGAAAACTTAAGGAGACTGTGTGGGACAGGAACTTTAAGCTTAAGGGGTGGACATAGGAGGGACTTGGTTATGAGAAGTTCCGTGTCTTGATGTCTTGGTGTGCTCTGGTAAGGTTTGCTTAGTATTCTGTTCGTGTGGAGAGGTATGGAACAGATGTGTGGGAGGTGGGAGATGAAATCGTGTGAGGAAGAGTGGGGGCGTGTAGGAGGGTCAGACAGAGGATGCAGTGATGGGAGGGTTGTGCAGGTGGAGGGAGTTTCAGGAGGTCCCTTGGTGGGGTGTGGAGGATGGGGGGTTGGTGTGTGTAGAGAAGGATGGCGAGAGCAAGGGAGGGAGGGGAGGAGGGAGAGAGTAACAAATGCGTTGGGAGAGGGGAGGGGGGACTCACTGTCCGTCTTCTTGATCTTCAGGATGGGGTAGCGCCAAGTGAAGGAGAGCAAAAGTTTCGTGTGGGAGTGGAGAACTCTCTGGCCGTTGTTGTCGAGCATGGGGACGTTCTTGTGGGGGTCGTCAAATTTCTTGCTCTCTTGCCACTCATGGATGGCCGTGTAGGCTGCCGTCGCGTTGTCTAGGGTGTCGTAGAGGCAGGTGAAGGAGGAGATGCACAAGTCAAATGTTGGGTGATCTTGCTCATGGTTGAAAAAGATTTTGTTGAAGATTTTGAAGAAGAGGAAGCCCTTCTGGCGCATGTAAATGCAAATCAAGGTTGGGAGATCGACATAGATACCCTGGTTGATAGGGTTGCGGGTGTGGCCACCAGGAGCTACGAAGAGCGGCTGCCCCGTGACCGCCCACAGATCGCGGGAGAGTTGTTCACTGTACACTCGAATGCAGTAATCGTGAAAGCACTTTTGTTCGACATTCAGGAGGCTTGTGTCTACCATGAGGATGATGGAAATCACTTTTTGGGGAGGGCCTCCTCCTGTTGGGGAGGTGAGTGGTGGTCGTGTGGGGGGGACTGGTTTTTCAGGGGCTCGTACTCTAGAATATAGTGTGGTTAGCGTAGTTGTATAATATGGGGAGAGGGAGGCCGGCCGGGTGACTAGATCTTGTTCCAAATGTCCATGAAATATATAGGATAATTTGGGATCAGGGTTGTCAAACCATGACTGTGGATACTTGTGCGTTGAAAGGAAGGATGGAGGGAGTGGCGCAAGGAGAGAGGAGAGAGTGGGTAGGGGGGGAGACGCTGGGGGAAAAAGGGGCTTGTGGGGAGGGAGGGGAGCTGGTGGGGGATAAGTCGCACCAGTGGAGAGGGGGGCGGTGGAGAGGGAGAGGAGAGTAGGGGTGGAAGTACCAGGGACGGAGGGGGTAGCCGACACTGACAGAAGGTTTTCGTCAAATGCATAGGTGTCAGCATCGATCGGGGCGAGCCCGGAGTCGCCGGGCCCTGGCGCCGAGGAGTCAATACCAGCGGTGGAGGCGGTGGTGGGCGTGGCATTTGTGGGGGCAAGAATGGGGATGGGCCCTGTGAGGGTAGGAGACGAGTTATTAGCGAAGACGGGTTTGGGGGTGCTGGGTGTATAGTTGTCGAAACCTCATGCTTTTTGGGATGATAAGAGCGTTTGCATGCTGTT
>Ga0209491_10009404_pt1 | contig 12006 bp, 4 predicted proteins | sample BON02_FD_187213 | JGI IMG/M metagenome (GOLD analysis project Ga0209491, IMG submission 187213) | Freshwater microbial communities from Lake Bonney liftoff mats and glacier meltwater in Antarctica - BON-02 (SPAdes) (version 2) | ecosystem: Environmental > Aquatic > Freshwater > Ice > Glacier... | reverse complement strand
GCCGGGGGATGAGGAAGGGGCGGGGAGCAAGTGGCGGGGCTGGCCATTCGGCGGGCGCGGGAGGGCGAGCGGGGAAAAGAAAATGAGCAGAGAGCGGGGAAAAGAAAAAAGAGCAGAGAGCGGGCGGCGCCGGCAGGAACGGCAAAAATCCCGACACGCGAAGCAGCGAGGCGCGCGCGCGCCGCGGGTGGGTGCAGGTGGACACGCATCGCCGCCGCCTCTAGGGACCGCCAAAGACGCCGTTCCAGCGAGAAGGAAGGGCGGCGTGTGTGTGGTTTTTTCTGTGCTGCCCGGACAGCGCTCTGTCGCCGCCGAGCGGCGGAGAAGGGAAAAAAAAAGCTACCTCGCCCCCCCTTTCCAAACAACAACCCGCGGCGCCGACGAGAGAAAAGAAAAACGGAGACACACTGACTCACCTCCACCGAGCGCCAGCAGCGCGACCAGCGCGACGTTGCGGCCCATCTTGAAGGTCCTGCTGTGTGTGGGGGGAGGGCGGGAGGACGGGGGGGGCGCGCGCGCGTGAGAAAAGAGAGAGAGGGGAGCGGCCTGCGAAAGCCTGTCTCGAGAGAGAAAAGGGGGAGGAGGGGCGCAAAGGAAGTCCGCCCCGCCTTCGCTTCGGCGCGTCGCGCGCGCGCGTGAGACCGGGAGTTTAGAGCGAGGCCTGGGAACCGCCGCTCCTCGTCGCCCTAGTGGCCGACCCAAATCCGTCAGCTCCGCACCTTGTCGACCGCGCGCTCTCTGGAAAAGAACGAGACGTTCGGGAGGAGAGCGCCTCTCGAGTTTTTTTTTAGCTCTCTCTCTCTCTCTCTGCGTGTTGGTTTCGCGCGGGGTGAAAAGTTCGCGAGCGTGCGTGATAACGACGAGAGCGGTGCGGAAAGTGGCGATAGATTGCCAGTGTGCAGACGGACGGACGAGGCGGGCGCGCGCGTTTCAAGAGAGAGAGAGAGGACAGAGAGAGGGGGAGCCGTGTCCTCGCGCAGCTCTCCGCCGCTCCCTGCTCGCTTGCCGCCGCCGCCGCCTCCGCCACTGTTTCTTTCGTTTCCACCGTTACACCGTGGGGGAAGTGTTTTTGTCACACGCGCGCGGGCCCCCTCGGGAGCACCGGTCGGCTACCTCCTCCACCCGAGGGTGCTCAGAAAGTCGTCCTTCTCCGGGGGCGTCTCCGGCTCCGGCGCTGGTGCGGCCGGCGGCGGCGGTGGCGGCGGCGGCGGCGTGAGAGGCGGCGGCGCCGGCACCGGAGCGGGCGCCGGCGCGGCGGCCGGAGCGGCGGCAGGAGCGGCGGCGGGCGCAGGATCCGCCGGCGCCGCCGCCTCAGCCGGCGCCGCAGCCTCCCCGCCACCCCCCTTTTTGCTCGCCGCGTCCGCCAGCTGCCCCATCGACATGTCGTTGCGGCGGTTGGTGCCGTCGTCGATCGAGAGGATGTCGTTGAGCTTGAGCCGCCCGCCCGGCGGCGCCGGCGCCTCGCCCGCCCGCGTCCGCGACGACAGCTGCGCCCTGCCCGCCGGCAGCGTCAGCGCCGGCGCGGCCCCGGCCCCGCGCGCCTCGGCGCGCCCGGAGCTCAGGCTGGACGCTCCGGCGTGGCCGCTCGAGGCGGAGCTCGTGCGCGCCGAGGCCGAGACGGCGCCCAGGGCGCGCACGGCCGTGGCGGCGAGCACGGGGGCGGCGCGCTCGCGCGCGCGCGCCTCTTCCGCGCCCCTCTGGCGGGCGCCGTCGGCAAAGCTCGCCGCGACCGCCCTGGCCGCCTCGGCCAGCAGCTGCTGGCCGGACTTGGCCGCGCCTTCTTCTTCCGGCGAAGACGATGCTGCTGCTGCGTCGTCGGCAGGGGCCAGCAGCCGCTGGAGCGCCTCGGAGAGCGTTTGCGGCGAGCCGCCGCCGCCGCCGCCGCCGCCGCCGCTGTTGGCGTTGGCGCCCCCTCCCGCGCTCCCCCCCGCCTCCCCCCCCTTCCCCTCCCCCCGCCCGCCCGCGCCGCCGCCCGCCGTCGGCCGGACCGCCGACGTCGCCACCGCGGTCCCGCTCGCGTCGGCGCGCGTGCCCTGCGCGTACCCGCCCGCCGCCGCCGCGCCCGCCCGCCCGAGGAGGCCGTCGACGAGCCAAGAGTCGCCGCCGCCCTCCGCTAGGCGCTGCGCCGCGGGGCTGTTGCCGCCGCCCGCGAACCTGCGCAGGGCGTCCGGCGCCAGGGTCCGGAGGGCGGCGCGGGAGAGGCGGTCGCCCGACGCCTGGAGGAGGGCCTCGGCGAGCGTCGGGCCGCCGCCGCCGCTATCGCCGCCGCCGTTGCCGCCACCGCCGCCCTCGCCCTCGCCTCCCCCTCTCTCCTGCTGTGAGACCGCTGTCGCGCTGGCCGTCGCGCGGTCGCGCGCGCCCACGGCCGTCGCCACGCTCGCCGCGCCCGCGCCGCCCTTGCGCAGGCTGGTCGCCGTCGCGTCGCCGACCGCGTCCGCCACGTCGCCGCCGACCGCCGCGCCGACGCCCGCCGCCCCGGCGCCGCCGGTCAGGCCCGAGGCCGCGCGCCCTTTCCCCTGCGCGCGCGCCCCGCGCTGCCCCGCCGCCAGCGCCAGCCCCGTGGCCCCGCTGCCCACGTGCCCCGCGCCCGTGGCCGCCAGCGCGTCCGAGCGCGCCTCGGCGTCCCCAAAGGGGGAGAGCGCGACCGCGCGCGGCCCCGCCGCCGCGTTCCCCAGCGCCGTTCCCGCGACCGCCCGGCCGTCCGCCAGCGCCTCGTACCCCCCAAGGCTGCCCGCGAACGGCCGGCTGCCGGCGACCTGCCCCGCGGCCAGCGTCAGGACGTCCGACTGGGACAGGGCCGCGGCCCGGCCCAAGGCCGCGGCCCACCCGCGCCCCACGCCCTCGGCCTTGCGCGCCAGAGAGGTCACGACCAGGGCGTCGGTGTGCGACGCCGCGGCCGGCCCGCCCAACGCCAGAGCGTCCCCCTGCCCGCGCGCGTCGCCCAACGACGAGACCACCACGCTGCCCGTGCTCGCGTTCGCCCTCCCCCCGCCGCCCCCACCTAGAGACGACTGCGCCAGGGAGGCGGCCGACGCGCCCGAGGGGCTGCCGGGCACGAGCGAGACGGAGCCAGAGGTCGTCTGCGCGGTCGTGTCCTGCGGAGACTTGGCGACCCCGTAATTCACAGAGATCGAGCCCGTGTTGGCGCCCGCTTTTTTCGCCTCGCCCAGGCCCGCGGCGGCGGCGCGAAGGCCGGGAACGGCGCTCGCGGCCGCGCTGAGGGCGTTCTGGACGTCGGCCTTCTTGGGCACGCGCGCGCGCAGGCGCTCGGCCCACAGCGGGAGCGGGACGGACGGCGGGGCGGCGGCGGCGGCGGCGGCGGGGCCGGGGGCGGGGGCGCCGTCGCTCGAGGAGGAGGGGGGGGAAGACGCGGGGGGCGCCGGTGGGGCTGGCGCCGCCGCCGCCTCCGCCTCGACGCTGTCCAGCAGGGCCTGCAGGTCGCCGCCGCCGCCGCCGCCGCTCGTGTCGCCGCCGCCGCCGCCGCTCGCGCCGCCGCCGTTATTGCCGCCGCCCTCTCCCGCGGCCGCCGCCGCCGCCCTCTCGAACGCGTCGAGGCTCGTCGGCGCGCCCCCCCCGACCCACATGTCCTCCGGGTTGGCGGCGGGGGCCCTCAGCAGCGCGCGGCCGCGGCCGCCGTGGCCGCCGCCGCTGATGCCTACGATGCCGCCGTTTTTGATGCCGCCGCCACCGCTGCCTCTGGCGGCGGCGGCAGCAAAAGAGGCGCCGCCGGCCGCGACGCCGCCCGCCGCCGCCGGAGGGGGCGCCATTGCGAAATAAAACGTCGTCGCGACGGCGGCGGGCGGCGGCGGCGGCGGGGGGCGGACGGCGGCCGAGGGACGGCGCGCCAGGGACGGCTCCAGCAGCTCGAGGGCGTCGGGCGGGTTGCGCGACGCGGCCGAGGGGCGCGCGAGGAGGAGGAGGAGGAGGAGCGGCGGGGCGAGGAGGAGGCAGAGGGACGGCGCGACAAAGGCCCCGCCGCCCGCTCGGCCGCCGCCGCCGCCTCGCCGCCGCGACGGCGGCGCCATTCCCGCTGCCGCTTGCCGCCTCCTAGCTTCCCCTCTGTGTCTGTCGGCGTCGAGAGCCGCTCCCGACATGCGCGCGCGTGGATGCAATGTGTTCGACGCCCTGAGTCCCTGACTCTTTTTTTCAGGGACCGCGCGCGCGCGCGAGATAGAGAGAGCGGAGTCGGCCTCCAGAAACGAAAGGGGGGCGAGGAGGAGCAGGGGTTCTGTTTGTGGGGGTTCCCGCTGTTGAGTAGATGAAGCGCCGAGGATCAGACAGACGCTAGGCAAATATGTTGTCGGTGTTCTACTAGTGCTGTGTCGTGGTGTCGAGGGGGCCAGAGAGAAGAGAGAGCGAGGCGGCGGGGCGTCGGCGCCGGAAACGGCAACGTCGGGCCCGGCGACGGCAGGCCGCCTCGCCTCGCCGCCGCCGCCCCAACAAACCAGCCCCTCTCTCTCTCCGGCTCGTCCAGAGTTCAAACGAAGCGCGTTCTCACGACCAACGTCTCCATCCCATCATCCGGCGCGCGCGGAGACAGCAACATCGACAAGGCGTCAGTCACGCAACAAAAAAGAAAACGAGGACAAGGGGAACAAAAGGAGCAAAATTGGACCAATGGCGCACGCGGCGAGGAGACCGCGGCAAGGCGGCTTCTCCGCCCGGGCGTTCGTCAGGCGACAGCATCAGCGGCGGCTCCTGCTGCTCCCGCTGCTGGCGCTGCTGTGCGCCGCCGCGTTTGCCCTTGCCGCCTGCCGGCCGACGACGACGGCGGCGGCGGCGGCGGCGGCGCTGTCGTCGCTCTTCCGTCGCCGGGCCGACGAAGCCCCCGCGCCATCCGCAACGACGAGAACGATCGCCGCCCCCGGCTTTCCGCACGGCCTGCTCGTGCTCCCGGGCGAGGGGGCGCAGCTGCCCCCGCGACCCTCCGAGGAGCGGTGCCAACGGTTGCTGCGGCTCTACATCGAGGACCACCCGGAGGACGTCGAGCCGGTGCCTTACCGGAAGCCCGCAGAGTCAAAAAGAGCAGCAGGCAAGGGATCGGCGGCGGCAGCGGCGGCGGCGGCATCGAGAGCGGCAGCGGCAAACGCAACAACGACCACGACGCCCGCCCCCCGCCTGTTCTTCCTGCACGTGCCGCGCACGGCCGGGCGCACGGCGCACTACTGCCTCCTCCTGCAGGGCATGCGCCCGCGCTGGCGCTGCCCGCGCGCCTACGCCGGCGTCAGCCTGCGCGGCGCCGACGGTGCTGCCGCCGACGCCGAGGCCGCCGCCGCCGGAGGAGAGGCGGCTGCCGCCGCCGGCCCCGCCGCCGCTGCCGCCGCCGCCCGCGCCCGGCCCCAGCGCCGCGCGGGCTGCCACCTGCTCTCCTCCCACGACGACTTCAGCCTCGCCCGGGCCCTCGCCTCCGACCCGGGCGGCGGCGGCGCCGTCGCCGCCGTCACGCAGCTCCGCGACCCCGCGCAGCGGATTTTATCGGCTTACGAATTCTCGGTGACGCACGCCGCCAATCTGGCGAGCCTGTCTCCGCGGGAGGAGGCGGAGCTGGACGCCCTGGGCGCGGCGCAGGGGCGGCTGGACACGTTCGTGACGCGCGTGTGGCCGTGGTCGGAGCTGGTGCCGGCGCTGGTGCGGGACATGCGGGCGAGGAGGGCCGCGGCGGCGGCGGCGGCGGCGGAGGGCGGCGGCGCGGCGGGCGCGGCGGCGGCGGCGGCGGATGCCTCCTCCCCCCGAGCCGTCGCGCCGCCGCCGCGCAACCCTTACGATTCGCCCGACGTGACCATGCCCCTGGCCGAGTTCCTGCGCCTCCCACTCGCGCGCGACCTCCTGTTCGACGGCCAGGCCATGCAGCTGCTGGGGCTCACGGCCAACTCGCGGTGGCGGCGGCGGCGGCGGCCGGTGGAGGGGGGGGAGGGGGCGGGCGCAGAGGCGGCGGGCGTGGGCGGCGACGCGGAGGGGGGCGGCGGCAAGGACGACAGCGACGACGACGGCGACGGTGACGCCGCCGACGCGCTGAGGGCGTGCTCCTTGCAGCCGCCGCCGCCGCCTCTGCGGGCCTTCTCGGTCGCGGGGGCCGAGGCGCCGGCGGCAGCACCAGCGACGGGGGCGCTACGGGAGGAGGGAGGGGAGGAGGGGGCGCTACGGGAGGAGGGAGGCGAGGAGGGGGCGGCGCCGTCGTTTGCGCGCTCTTCCTCGTCCCCCGGCGGCGGCGGCGGCGGCGGCGGCGGCAAAGAAGAAGAAACCGGCGGCAAAGGCGCCGCCCCTCCCCCTTCCCCCGCCCCCTCCTCGTGGCTCGTGCGCGACGCCCTCGCCGCCATCGCGTCCGCCCGCCTCGCCCGCTTCGCCCACGTGGGCGTGGCCGAGCGCGTCCGACACAGCGCCGAGGGCGCGGCGGCGGCGCTGGGCTTGGATTTAGCGGCGGGCGCTGCTTATGGGCGGCAGGGGTCGTCGGAGGACTACTACTACGACGAGGAGGAGGAGGAGGAGGGGGAGGACGAAGGAGAGGAGGGAGGCGGAGGAGGGAAGGGGGGGCCGGTGGCGGGTTCCGAGGAGGCGCTTGGCGGCAGCGGCGGCAAAGAAGGAGAAGGAAAAAGGGCGGCGGCGGCGGCGGCCGCCGCCGAGCGGCGGCGCAGGAGGGCGACCGAGGGCGTCGGCAAAGTCCAGCCGCAGCCGCTCGGGCAGGCCTTCCTCAAGTGCGCGGCGCGGTACCGCGAGGGCGACCGGCGCGCCTCCCGCGCGGCCATGGAGGGGCTCGACGTGCCAGAGGGGACGGCGCCGATGCCGGCCTTTGGCGGCAACGGCGGGGGCGGCGGCGGCGGCGGCGGCAACGGCGGGGGCGGGGGCGGCGGCGGCGGCAACGGCGGCGGCGACGGGACCGGCGGCGGCGGGGGAGCGTCGCGCGGCGCGCTGGTGCCCGCCGAGCTGACCGAGTGGCTGTCCCGGCAGAACGGCATGGACGCGGCGCTGCACGCGCAGGCGGGCGCGGCGCTGGACGCGGCGCGGGCCGCGTGGCGGGCCGAGGGAAAATTGCATGAGCTCTCGGCGGCGGCGGAGCAAGAGGCGGCGCGCTGGGCAGCGGCGGCGGCGGCGGCGGGGACGGGGGCGGGGGCGGGAACGCCGCCGCCGCTGTCAACGGCGGCTGCAGCGCGGGGCGGGCCGCGGCGGCAGCGGCGCGCGCACGACCGGGAGCGGCTGCAGGTGGTCGTGTGAAATGGATCGTTGATGGTGTTGTTTTTGGATCGCGGAATAAAAAGGGACAGGGGGGAGACGGGGGGCAAGGCCCTTCCGCAAACGGACGAAAGAGAGACAGAGAAACCCATAAAAAACGAAAAAGCGGGGGGCGCTCGCTCGGCCCTCGTTTCTGCAGCATCACGCGTCGGCGATCGTCTCGTCCTCATTGGCGACGACGGCCTCGGGCGCAGGCGCGGGTGCCTCCTCCGCCTCCTCCGTCTCCTCCGCCGCAGCCGCCGCCTCGGCTGGCGCCGCCGCTCCCTCCTCGGCCGGCGCCGCGTCCTCCTTTGCCGGCGCCCCGTCCCCCTCGCCTGCCGCCGGCGGCGGCGGCGCCGTCCCCTCGGCCGCGCCCGCGTCGTCTTGCGCCGCCCCGGCCGCCTCGGCGACGGCGCCAGCGCCGGGCGCCTCTCCCTCGGTCGCCGCCGCCTCGGGCTCTGCGGGCCGCGGCGGCGCCTCGTCTCCGCCGCCACGGCCATCGTCGCCGTCCGGAGGGGCGGCCGCCGCCGCCGCCGCCGGGACCGCCGCCGCCGCCGCGGCTTCGGGGCCCTCCTCGCTCGCCTTGCCCTCCTCGACGGCCCCGGCCCCGGCCTCGGCCCCCGTCGCCGCCTCGTGCGACGCCTCCTGCTCCCCCGCCGCCCCCGCGACCGCCGCCGCCGCCGCCGGGCCGTCGCCGCCACCCGGCGCGCCCTCGCCCCCTTTGTCCTCTTTTTTCTCCGTCAAAGCGGCGGCGGCGGCGACGGCGACGGCGGCGACGGCGACGGGGGCGGCCTGGGCGGCGGCGGTCCCAACAGACGGCGCCTCCGTCGCCTCGGCCGGCGCCGCCGTCATGGCCGCGCGCCCGGGGCGGCTCGGACCGTCAAACACGGCAGAGTCCCCGCCGTCTTTGGGCGCCTCGGCCGCGGTCGCCGCCGCCGCCGCCGCGCCCCCGCCGCCGGCCGCGGCCCCCTTGCCACTGCCGCCCCCCCGCTGCTGCTCCTCCTCCCCCTCCCCCTCCCCCTCTCCCTCCTCCTCCAGCCCCTTCTCCCCCTCGTCCTCGTCGTACTCCTCCATGACCATGCGCTCCAGCCCCACCAGAAACTCCTTGAATGACAGCTGCGCGTTTCCGTCCAGGTCGAGCGACGCGAACAATTTCTCGCCCAAGCGCGCCGTCGCCCGCCCCGGGGTGCCGCTCCGCCGCAGCGCCCGCGCCACGTCCCCCCGCCCCAGGCACCCGTCCGAAGACACGTCCAGGAAGCAGCAGAAGGCCTCCTCGACGATGGACAGGGCGTCCAGGACCTCGGGGGGCAGGGCGCGGGCGGAGGCGCGCCGCGGGTGCAGCAAATGGATGACGACGAAAACAAGGACGAACTCGTAGGCGTCGAGGCGGGTCGACCCGTCAATGTCTGCGGCGGTGAAAATGTCGGCGAGCTCCTCGCCCGACAGCAAGGGGGCGTCGACCTCGGCGTCGCCCGTGGGCTGGCGCCGCTGCTGCTGCTGCGAGGGGATGGGAGGGACGGGGGCGGAGACGTCCGCGGGCAATTTCGCGGAGGGGGAGGAGGGCGGAGACGGGGCCGCGCCATGGCGGTGGTGGTGGCGGAGGTGGGGGCGGCCGGCGGAGGCGGCGCGCGAGGAGGACGGCGCGGCGACGGCGGCGGCGGCGGCGGCGGCGGTCGCGGCAGCGGGCGGCGGCGGCTCGCTGCCGTGCTCGCGGATGCCCAGGGCGGCGGGCGCCTTCTCGAGAAAGGTGCGCAGGTCGATCGAGCGCGTGCCGGAGAGGCCCTTGGCGGCGGGCGAGGAGGAGGAGGGGAGGGGGCGGGCGGCCGGCGGCGGCGGCGGCGGCAAGGGGAGAGGGGGGGCGTGCTTGAGAGCGCTGCCGCGGCCGCCGGTTGCCGCCGCCGCCGCCGCCATCGCCGCCTGCGCCAGCGCCGCCGCCTCGCGCTGCTCCTGCTCCTCGGCGTCGGCGATGGCGTCGAAGACCTGGCGGCAGCGGCGGAAGCCCACGGCCAGGCGCGGGAACTTGAGCAGCAGCTCGTTGAACGAGAACTCGGGCGCGCTGGGGTTGAGGCCGCCGCCGCCGCCGCCGCCGCCGCCGCCGCCGCCGCCGCCGGAAGCCGCCGCCCGCTGCGCGCGCTGCTGCTGCCTGCGCTGCTTGGCCGCCACGAGGGCGGCCGCGAGCTTGGCGTCGAGCGCGGCGCTCGCGGCGCTGGCGGCGGCGGCGGCGGCCACCTGCTCGGCGTCGCGCGTCGGGTCGCGCGTCTCGCGCGGCTGGTCGTGGGCTTGCTGCTCGCTGCCGCCGCTTGCGGCCTCGGCGTCGGCGCTGGCAGAGGCGTCGGCGGCGCCGCCGGCGAGCGGGGGGCCCGCGGACGGGTCGGCCGCGGCGACGGCCGCCGCGTTCTTGCACAGGGTGTTGCCCATGGCCCTCGCAGCAGGGTGTCGGGGGGTTGTGGGGATCGCGCGCGCGGGGGGAAAGGGGGCGGGGCGGACAGGCGAGGAGGGACCTGCGGACCAAAATAGAAGCCTCTCTCTGGTTTTTCGTTTTTCGTTTTCGGTCGTCGTTTTGCCGGCGGTGGGGCGCACAAGGGCCGGCGCGAGCAAAGACCGGCGGCCGGCGCGCTGTCCGGTTTCTCGGTGCTGCTGCTTGGACTTGTGGTGCGCTCAGGGCTGTTTTGGTCGAGCGGCGGTCGGAAAAGGCGACGGCGGCAGTGACGGAACCACGGCCAGCTTTAGGAGGGTCTGAGAGAGGATGGAGGAGGAGGAGCAGGGGGATGAAAGGGGGGCAAAAAGGCCGCGGGCGGGGGGACGGACGGCGACGCCTCCGCTCGGTCGTCCGGCGGCGGCCGCCACACGCTTGCCCCCCCCCCCCGCCCGAAAAAAAGTAAGCGCACTCGGGTTTTGGCCCCCTCCCGGTCGCTGCAAGGCCATTCCGACTGGGGCTCGGGGTGCGCGCGCGCTTCTCCGTGGCGAGCACCCGGCGTTCGACGACGGGGGGGAGGACAGCTTGCCCCCCCCTGCTTTTTCCTGGGGGAGAGACGGCGACGGCGAGAAAAACCAAGGCGGCATCGGCACGAAAAAAGAAACCGGCCGGCCGGCGGCGAGACAGCCCGCGATGAGAGACAGCAGCAGGACAAAACCATCGGGCGCACCCCTGCTGGACGAGCCCCTACACCCGCGAAGCGTGATTGTTGGAAATACGCACACACACACATAACACATCAAACACCACCCGCGATCAAACCCCTTCGATCGGAAGGCGCCAACCGCCGGAACTTTCTGTTTTTTCCGCCCTTCAACCGAAAGGCGCAAAAAGCTCGAGGAGCACCTCACCCCTCTCTCTGACACCCCGAGACGCCATGATGCGCGCGGCGCTCGTGGTCGCGCTCGTGGCGGTGGGCGCTCAGGTACGGGCCGCGTTTCGCGACGGACGAAAGCGCGCATCCAAAGGGGCGACGGATGGAGCGCAAGCGTGGAGGGGCGTGGAAAAACAAAAAGAGAGCTGTTTGAGAGAGAGAGCGAGACAGTCGCGCTCTTCCCGTGCCCCCCCCCCCATGCTCCCATCTCCTCGATCCCCGGCCGCGCGCGCGCATCAGACAGGGGCGCGCGCGCTCTTTCATCAACGGACGGTCCGCGCGCGGGCGGGACCGAACGGGCGGAGCGATGATGCGATGCCTCCCCCAGACCCACCGCAGTTTGAAAAAAAATCGCTGTCGAGAGAGAGGGCTGGACCTCACCTCTCCTCTCCCGCGCCCCTCTCCCCCCCTCCCTCTCCCCAACCCAACACCAACAGGTGGCCGCCGGCAGCAACCTCTTCAAGAAGGACATCTCGGCCATCGCCAGCATGGTCAAGACCTGCGACGGTGAGTGAGGCACGACGAGGAGAAGGCTTTCCCCTCCCACTCTCACTCGCGGCGCCGCCGATGGGCTGCCGTCCCGCCGCGCGCCGCCGCCGCCGCCGCGCGATTCAAACGCGCGGCACGGGCGGCGACAGCTGCCTCCCCGCGGCTGCGCGCGCCACACACCTCTTGAGCACCCTGGGCGTCGGCCCACCCCGAGAGCCGAGAACATACACACATGCCCTGCGACCCGCCCCTCGGCGCGCCTCCCAACGAGGCACGGGCGCCGCACCCCCCTGCTGCGCAAAAAAGGCGCCGCCGCCAACCGCTTTCCCGCCCGACCCCAAAAAACCACGACGCGCGCGACGCCCCCGCAAGGGACAAAACCAACCGACCCCCCCCCCCCCCCCCCCCCCTATTCCTTCCTTGCCCCAACCAAAAAACCCACAACGACCAACAAACGACAACACCAAATGCACAGCCTGCATCGCCAAGGTCGCCCCCCCGACGTACAAGCCGTTTGTGTGGCGCTGCCCGGGCAGCCTCACGCTCCAGGCCGACGGCCGCACGTGCGCGGGCACGGTCGCCAAGTCTTGCTCCGCCCCCCTTTCCAGCACGGTCAACGGCCAGTGCTGCGCCTCCCTGCCCACCAAGGACTGCGCCCTGCAGACGCGCGCGTGCGCGCCCGGGCAGCACGCGCAGCAGGTGTGCCACCCAATGGGCGTCTCGTTCCTTTTTGAGGGCATCGCTGCAAACGCGATTTCGGCGGCAAAGGGCGTCGCCAAGGCCGCCGGCAACCAGCGCCTGCTGCCTAGCCTGCTGGCTACCGACGAGATGGGCTGGCCGCTCAACGAGGCGCTGGCGTACCACCACGTCACCAACGAGCAGGTGGTCAACCCGCTGGTCGTGGTGAAGAAGCTGGACGCGGTCGTGATCGTGAGTTTTGCCTTTTGGTCTTTGTTCTTTC